>Ga0194061_1002394_pt1 | contig 10294 bp, 16 predicted proteins | sample SepL2221m_MetaG_FD_163423 | JGI IMG/M metagenome (GOLD analysis project Ga0194061, IMG submission 163423) | Anoxic zone freshwater microbial communities from boreal shield lake in IISD Experimental Lakes Area, Ontario, Canada - Sep2016-L224-21m | ecosystem: Environmental > Aquatic > Freshwater >...
ATATATATTTAGATCAAGACTAACTAAGCTGGTTGTATCATACTTTAGAATAATAGGATTGCTCGAAATTATAAATATAGACGTAGAAAGCTACCGTGAACAATTTAGCATCGAACAAATTACTACTTTTATTGCAGATATATTGCCAATAGTCCATAAAGACGAGTTGTACATTTCTTTTAATAAAATATTATCAGATTGTAAATAATTCTATGCTAATAAGCAGACCAAACTACAGCAACGTTGTACTAAATGCCCCTAACATATTCATTTGCAGTTTCATTTAGTATGAATGATTGGTTATGACAATACCAATGATGTGCATATAGACCTGTCAAATCCATTGTAGGAAGGAGCATCCCATGGGGTGGTTATTTCGTAAAAGTGTAAATGTTGGCCCGTTGCGGGTGAACCTCTCAAAATCAGGTGTCGGCTCCAGTTGTGGAATTCCGGGCTTTCGTATTGGTGTTGCTGCCGACGGTCGCAAGTATCTACGGATTGGTTTTCCAGGGTTCGGATTGTGCTGGACGAAGTTTTTTTGATTTATTTTTTGTTTGCTGACGAATGTTGAAATCTGGGAGACTTATAGCTTTGTGACACAAGCTATTTTAGGTTTTGATTTTCCTTTGAAACGGTTCCAGGCGCACTGCGACAACTATAGTATTTTTCGCAGAAATACATTTACTAAAATGGAATTGGATCGTCGTCATCGTCGTTTTCATTATCTTCCTGATAATTAGGAATAAAAACGGGAGTAGGAGATGAAAAATGCTGATAAATTCGCTCGTGTAATTCAAATATAGCAGATTTATCGGTACTTTCGAGAGCCTCAAAAACAATGTTTAATGAACCTACAATGAGTTGGTAGGGGTTAGTGACACTTTCTATATGTAATGATAACGATCCTCTATAATTGCCAGAAATGCCAACCCCTTTAAAAAGACAATATTTAATACATGAAAGCGCAACAGACTCACGTTCTGTAATATTTGCATTTGCCTTTAAGATATTGATATCCGATCTCAGTTCTCCAAGATCTTGATCTTCCGTCCCTGAACGTTCCACTTCCACTCCCCACTGCTTAAAATTTTTCGAAGACAATATCTCATATTTTAATTTAAGAGTAAAAGCAAAGTATTCAGAAATGTTTATGGGCTTTATTAGTTACTCTCAGCTTGCTGCAACTTCAACAATAAATGCAATTGCGACCTAATCAGCCGTTTGAATAAAGCCGGAGTAGCACAGCTACCCTTTTAAGTTGACGAAAGTTGCCTAGTAGTTGCCTATTTATCGTTTTCTATTTAATCGGAATAGCGTTTCTGTTGACAGTATACAAAAAAAGAAATGGTGGCGTAAATGGTTGATTTAGCATACAGTATTCCACATTATATGGAACAGCGTAACTGTCGTAAAATGGCGGGGAGGGGACTACGAATCCGTAGGTCGGGAGTTCGAATCTCTCCAAGCGCGCCAATTAAATCAAAGGGTTACGTGACATACGTAGCCCTTTTTTTATTAATTGTCATGTAATTTGTCATGTAGCCTCTGAATTGGAGCATCCTTGTCATGTCCTGCTAATCCAGTATTATCATCCCTACCATGTGGCTCCCGGTATTTATTTCAATTAAATGGTATTTTTTCTGAATAATTAAACAGCCTGCAAAGCCGCTCCTGCTGCCGGTTTACGTGATGCTCTTCCTATTTTTACCTTTTTTTATTTTCCTATAAATAGGGCGAAGTTCGTCACTTTGTCACTTCTTACCTTATTTGTAAATTATATTATGTAGTTAATTCGGGAACTTTTCAGCGGTGATTGCAGACAGGCAATCAAGGAAATCTATACTTTCAGGGACTGGAACGCCAAGACAGCTACTGGCCTTCTCCTGAAAGATTTCAAGAACAAGATTGACGGGCTATTAAGTAATGAGGGAAAGAAGAGAAAGAACCAGTGATTAAAAGCGGGGTCTTTATCGGCACCGTTTAGTTCACGCCAGCGGGTTGACCACCTTCAGTTTGTTGTCGATCAATAGACCGTGCTGCATATCTTCGGAATACAGCACGGTGCATTTGTTTTCGAGCGCAGAGGCGACAATCAGGCTATCCCAGAAAGAGACGTTATACTTGCCACGAATACGGAAGGCATCCTGATACACCTTGAAGTCAAGCGGCGCAATGCTGGCAATGGCAGCGATCCCCTTTGTCACCTTGGTTTTTATGGTTGCCTCGTCAATGCCGTACTTGCGGAAGAGAATCCAATGAAATTCATTTACCACCTGGACGGAGGAAATAACCGTGCTGTCAGCCGGTATGCCCTCCAGTAGGGATAACACCCGCTGCTGCTTGGCATGATCCTTCTCGGAATCGAGGAAGGCATAAATCCAGATGTTGGAGTCAATGAAGATGTTAGATTTCACAGTAGATTTCATCCCGTGAAACGGCTTGGTATTGGCTCACAGCAATGGGCTTGTAAAATTCGGCTGGCAGTTTATTCTTTGCCACCGCTTGCTTCTTCTGTACCCGACCGTATCGCTGCATGACGAACTGGTAAAAATCTGCTACCTCCCGACGGGCTGAATCGGGAAGGGTGGAGAGGTCGAGTGTTTGGGCTGTTGCTTTCATGTGTGTCACCTATGCTGAATTTATTGCTGGAATATACAACGATCATGCACAAATGGCTATACAGAAAATTTACACAACACCCAGGCTAATTTATTGTTTCTGTAAAGAGTTTCTCGGTGATTTTTTTTGCCATTTGCTCAAACGCGTTATTCAGCATCTTGCTTTTTAACTCATCATCTGAAGCTGCTGAATGTCTATTGCTCATTAAGCTTCTAATTTTAGAAGGGTAATAACTTGCAGGTTTCTTATTGATTCTTCCGACAGCCATCGGATTTTCAGCCCACGTAGAACTATCTTCATACCTTGAATCTATTCTGTCCTTCATAAAAATTCTCTTTGTCTTTGTATCAAAAACAAGAAATTCCAATTTTTGGCTTGAAGTAACTCTCTCCGTGCTTTCAGTATATTCATAATGATTAACATTGCCACCATAATTCAATGATTCTTGTGCTCCTATCAGAAAGGCACTACCATCAACACCATAATCCTTCCCGGTGGCACTTCGATCTCGCGAGCAAGTCGGTTTATGCTAATACCCATTGGCTGCAAAAAATCCTCTAACAGAATTTCGCCGGGGTGTATGGGGTCAAGGTAGGTGGTCATGGTGGAGTAGTCATATTGTCAGAGAAAAATCCTGTAATCAGTATCAAGTGCTTTTGCCAGCCGTGACGCTCTATCCTTACCAATACCGCGCTTGCCCCGCTCCATTTCGCTAATGTGTCGCTGCGGAATGTCTGCCAGCTCCGCAAGTTGTGCCTGAGTCAGCCCCTTTGTGGTACGTGCTGAATTAAGGCATACGCCGGAAACGGTATCGTTCTGAAAGTGCCTGTTGAATGACTCCCGCCACGGTATTGAATCGCCTGAATCCTGTTTTATCAGATTGTCGGCATATTCAAGGATTGAAGGTACAAGAGCCTTTGGTACATTCAACACAAGTTTAGTAAAATCTTTTTCAATACGGTGCGTTTTCGTGTGTGCCTGCATACACAACCTCCACGGTGATTTTCTCTTTGTCCTCAGTCCATACCGCTACATACGTTGGACGGCCCTTCTTCAGGTGGCAATGGTGCTTGTTCCCAGTCAATTTACCGTAATTATCCCAGTTGCCGCGAACCGGCCCCATAAGCTCAATCTCAAAAACCAGTCGGAATAAATGCTTTTGAACAGCCGCCGGGAGGCTCGCCAGTTCTTTGTCAACTTTGCGGTGTAACGTCACTGTCCATGCCATGAATTAAAATATACCTCCCGACGGTATTGTGTCAAACGGTCTTTTTGGTTTGTTTATGACATTCATCTGTAAAACCTGCCCATGCTGTATCTTGATTCTTACATTTAGGGCGTCCGTGATCTTCTGCATCGGTTCACGCAGCCTATCAACATTCAAGATTATATAGCCGCCGGTTATTGATGATTCACTGCATCAATAGAACTTTCTTCCTGATCTCTGCTAACGCCTTCTCCTGATCCCCTGAATGTTCAACCAGAAGCTGTTTGATATATACCATCGAGTCCACATCCATCTTATCAATCAGTAATCCCAGTCCGCTCTCGTCAAGTCGAACGACTGTTGCTGTAAAATCCATTGATTTATCAATTGAATGGTGAACGCTTACTTCAACAGGTTCATATAACGGAAGTTTTTGGCTTGTCTGAATAAAAAGACCTCTCAGGCTGATATTTTCAACCTGCCCTCCAAACGTTTCGTTGTTGTACGTGATGGTGCCCCATTCAGACATGCTTATTCTGGTAAAGTCTCTATTATTCACGTGGTATATCTCCTAAGCTGCTTTGACTTAAAGCTCTATGATTGCTGGATCTTGCGGGTCTGCAACTATCTGCCATTTGTTTTCTATTGGATCGAAATCAGCTATTTTTGCTAGCGGTGCTTTCATGTAGCGGCCTCGCGCGATAACTGCAATTTCGCCGTTATCAAGAATAACTTCGCCGGTGCCTTCAAAAAACCGGCTGTTCTGGCTGGTTATCCTGCCGATTACCCTTACTTCCTTATCCAGTGGGATGGGCTTCTTATATTCGACTGATAGCTCAACCGTTATTCCCCAGACCTGCTCTACATTTCCGATCGATATCGCCCGGCCTATGGTTTCATCAAGTATTGCAGAGGCAATTCCTCCGTGCAGTCGTCCAGGATAACTCTGATGTTCTTCAGAGGGCATGAACGTTGCGATAAGTTCATTTCCGGCAGTTTCATAAAATGAAGCTTTCAGGCCAGAACTATTCTCCAGCCCGCATATAAAGCAACGTTTTGAGTTGTGTTGTTTACCGGTGATTTTATGCCGCATCGTTTAGTCCCCTGATCATAACGATACTTCCAAGCGAAAACACAAAGGATACGGAAGCGGATACGGTAACAAAAAAGGGCAAGCATCTATTGATGTAAGCCCTTGAATTTGCTGGTCGGGATGACTAGATTCGAACTAGCGACCCCTTGCTCCCGAAGCAAGTGCGCTACCAGGCTGCGCTACATCCCGAAGAATCATATTTCTAGCCGCTTGGTGGCTTTTTGTCAAGTGGAAAGACGGGGCAAAGGGACCGGAGGGTGGAACGCGACAACACGACTTGCTTCAACGGCGCAGTCGGTACAGCTGAAGTATTCCGGTAATTAGACAACACCTGGAAAATGATACCCTGAATTTGCGAAGAACGCCACTTGACGAGGTTTCTCCAGTCGTCTATCTTGATGCAGTCAGAATGAAGGCGCATCACGAATGCAGAGTTATCGCTATATATACCAGTATCAACACGCAGTGGAGGTACATCTGCCATGCCTAACGAACAGCACATCAGCACCATTGTTGCCAAACAGCGTGATTTTTTTAGAACAGGCAGTTCCCGTCAGTATCAAACCAGGATCGATTGTCTGAAGAAACTAAAGACAGGGCTTATCAGGTACGAAGCTGAGTTGCATGCTGCACTCAAACAGGATCTTGGTAAATCGGAATTTGAATCTTACGCGGCTGAAACGGGTTCCTGCCAACACGAGATTACGGAGACCATCAAAAAACTCAGTACCTGGATGAAACCGAGGCGGGTCAGGACATCCATGCTGGTACAGCCGGGCACGAGTTCGATCCATTATTCCCCACTTGGCGTGAATCTGATAATCGGTCCTTTCAATTTTCCGGTCATGTTGACTTTCTCACCGTTAATAGCAGCAATTGCCGCCGGTAATACCGCCGTTGTGAAAACCTCTGAGTTGACGCCCGCCTGCAGTACAGTAATTCAAAAACTTATAGAAAATGTCTTTGAACCTGAATACGTCGCGTATATACCGGGCGCAGTGGAAGAAACCACTCTCCTACTGGCGCAGAGGTTTGACCACATATTCTTTACCGGGAGTCCCAGAGTCGGTTCCATCGTTATGAAGGCAGCGGCACAACATCTCACTCCCGTTACATTAGAGTTGGGTGGTAAGAGTCCCTGTATAGTGCACCGGGACGCCAATCTTGATGTTGCGGTCAATCGGATCACCGCCGGGAAATTCATGAATGCAGGCCAGGTCTGTGTGGCACCGGACTATGTGCTTGTGCATAAAGATGTAAAAGAGACTTTTCTTGAGAAAATGAAACTGCGAATTGTAGAGTGCTTCGGCGAAGACCCTTCAGCGAGTCCCGATTATGGTCGAATCGTCAGCGATCCACACTTCCAGCGTATTTGCACACTGATAGAGCCTCACAAAGTTGTGGCGGGAGGAAAATCAGATGCAACTCAAAGGTATATAGCCCCAACAGTTCTACGGGACATTCAACTTGATGACAAGGTAATGGGCGAGGAAATCTTCGGGCCGGTGCTTCCTGTTCTTGATTATAGCGACTTTGATGATATTTATGATGTCGTAGATGCAATGCCGCAACATCCGCTGGCCTGTTACATTTTTTCTGAGAGCGCAAAGGTTCAGCAGGAATTGATTGCCAATATTCAGTTTGGAGGTGGGTGCATAAATAACTGCGTCATGCATGTTGTCAATTCATATCTCCCTTTTGGTGGTGTGGGTCAAAGCGGAATGGGCTCTTACCATGGATTTAATGGCTTTGAACGATTTTCTCATAAGAAAAGCATCTTAAAATCAGCCACGTGGATTGATCTTCCACTCTTGTATGCACCATATAGAGACAAAATTAAATTACTTCGATTGTTGATGAAATGAAACGCAGATAGAGCAACAAACTCAGGAGAACGTAAGCGTGGATCTGGTATCCAAACAGGAGCAGTTCAACAGAGCCATGAAGCTTTACACCTCCACGGCAAACTACGCACTGTTTGGGCATCTGATCTCTACCGCCAATATCTGCCTGCAACTGTACCTGCTCTACCGGGTCTGGCCGCTATCCATTGGCCCGTTCTGGCAGCTTGCCGCTCTTGTAACAGCCTACCTGCTCACCGATGTAATCAACGGTTTGGTGCATATGTACATGGACAACAACGACCGGTATGAATCTATTGACGGCCCGCTGATTGCCAACTTCCACCTACATCACAAGACGCCACTCTACAAACAACGCAACCTGCTGCTGGTCTATTTTATAGAAAGCGGCTCAAAAGTCTGGCTGGTGGGCTACCTGTTGCTGGTTGTGGCGCTTCAGGCCGCGCTTGAGGTGCATGCTGCCGTCTTATACTGCCTGGTCTATATTGGCATCCTCTCCTCTGTAGCCGAAGTATCCCATTACCTCTGCCACAGCTCTACATCGCCCATCGCAGCCTTTCTGGCCAAGATCGGTTTGCTTTTATCCAAAAGACACCACGCGCAACACCATCTGCAGGATAACAACGGCTACGCCTTCTTAAACGGCTTCACCGATCCGCTGCTCGACCAGATTGCGGCCACCTGTTGCAAAGGGTATAAACAACAAACCGACCTGCATTACGAGCACTACGCCATACCGGACAGTGGCTCACGTTGAAAACGCAGGCCGCATGCAAAGGTGGTCTGAAAAAATAAAAATCAAAGCGAAAATTGACCTGCATCAAAGCTTTTATATTCCCCATGTGAGATACAGTTGCTTAATGAAGGCACCCTCGGAGGGGCATTTGACGATCAAAAAGAGACTAACCGGACTACCCCGCCGCTGTATGGCACCGCTCCGTGGGCCACGGCCAACGATGTCTTTACGTTATGCATTCTGGAGCCTGGTAAGTGCCACACTCGGTATTTTTGCAATTTGCAAAGTAACAACACTTGTCGGGCACCCTTTGCTGATCGGCTCGTTCGGCGCTTCGGCGGTTCTGCTTTTCGGCGCTAATGACTCGCCACTGGCTCAGCCACGCAATCTTGTAGGGGGGCACATTCTTTCTGCAGTGGTAGCCGTGGTTGTTGTCGCCCTCTTCGGATCTTCTCCTGTTACCATGGCTTTTGGAGTCGGTGTGGCAATTTTTGTGATGAACCTGACTCACACGACTCACCCGCCGGGCGGCGCAACCGCTCTGATCGGAGTACAGGGAGCTGTTGGCCCGGGATTCATACTTATTCCGGTGCTGGCCGGCGTTGTGATCCTTCTGGTTACGGCGGTCTTTACGAATAATGTGGTGTACCATCGTTCGTATCCAAAACATTGGTTGTAGGTCTTTTATGCTTCTCGATACCGGCAGCAAAATAGTTCTCTACCTTATCGCCGTCTGATACTTTCAATATTTCCTACGCACGAATAGTCACATCAATAAAAACAGTTGTTTAAAATAAAAAGGGCCGCATCGTGAGATGCGGCCCTTTTTGATGGTCTGCGGAAGGCAGAAATTACTTCGCCGGAGCAGCGTCTTTTGCAGCAGGAGCAGCAGCGTCAGCAGGCTTGTCAGCAGCTTTCTTTGCTTTTTTCTTCTTTGCTTTCTTGGCAGGCTTGGCATCAGCAGGCTTGGCGTCAGCAGCAGGAGCAGCAGCAGCAGGAGCGGCAGCAGCAGGAGCATCAGCTTTCTTGGGGGCCTCAGCGAATACTACTGCGGAGAAGGAAACGGCTACGAGGGCGGCTACGATTGTGGACAGAACTTTTTTCATGTGTACTACCTCCAAATAGAATGTGTTTGCTCGGGTCATTGCAGTCAGCGTGCCAAGAAAGCGTTTTTATATAAGTATTTATTTTTATTGCATATTATATTTTGCAACCTGACAACGCAGAAAACACAAGCACCCCATACACAACATTGCATACCTTATATGGGGTATGCTGTGCCGGCAACAGCTTGCGACAGGGGAACTCCCCCGTTTCCCCTAAAAATAGGGATTGTGTTATCCTCGGCAAAATTATAAGTAGGATGGGCAGTCATATCAAAGATAGTTCTGCGTATGAGAGGAGTATTTCATGTCCCGGATAACCGTTGATGGCATAGAACTCGCGCTGGCCGGGCCGGTAGAGCTCAATCTGCACTGGATCGGCCAGGAGGAGTTGTTGACACAGCTGCTGGCAGCCTGGATGGTCATCGACGATCGGGACTTTCCCTTCAATCCCCGCCTGATCGGGAAACCGGGGGTGGGCAAGACCACCCTGGCCTACGCCGCCGCCCGCAAACTGATGCGCCCGGTATATCTGTTCCAGGCCACCATGGACACCAGGCCCGAAGATCTGATCGTTACGCCGGTGATCGGACCGGACGGGAAGATTCACTACGCCGCATCGTCGCTGGTTTCAGCCATGCTGACCGGCGGAATACTGATTCTGGATGAGGGAAACCGCATGAGCGAAAAGGCCTGGGCTTCCCTGGCGCCGCTCCTGGACGACCGCCGCTACGTGGAATCGATCATCACCGGCCTGCGAATTCCGGCTAAACGCGATTTCCGCATTGTCGTCACCATGAATGAGGATTCCTCTACCTTCGAGATCCCCGAATACATCCACTCCCGCCTGCAGCCGCAGATTTATATCGACTTCCCCGAAGCCGACGAGGAACTGATGATTCTGAAGGAGAACCTGCCGTTTGCCGACAGCGATATTCTCAAATATGTGGTGACATTCCTGCAGCGTGCCCATGCCGCTGATGAACTGTACTCGGTCCGTGATGGCATCAACATCGCCCGCTACGCCCTCAAAATGTCAACTGCGGCACACGCGAACGCCACGGATTACCTTCGGCTGGCGGTCACCCGAATCCTGGGTAATGAAGCACTAACCTATCTGGATTGACCATGCCGCGGCGCCTCTACCTGGAACAGTTCGGCCCCGTACACGCCCTGCCGGTGCTGCACTACCGCATGGAGTTTGCACAACTCGTCCGGATGGCCGTGACTCAGGTGCGCCCCGATGCAATCGCCATCGAACTCCCTGCAACGCTGGAAACTCCCTTTCTACGGGCGCTGCACCGTCTGCCACAGATATCGGTCATCAGCTATCAGGAAGGAAGTGAATCGGTCTATCTGCTGGTGGAACCGGCCGACCCGCTGGTGGAGGCCGCCCGCCGGGCACTGGAGCTGAATATTCCGCTGCATTTTATCGATGCCGATATCAACTCCTACCCCCGCCATCGGCAGCAGCTGCCCGACTCCTACTGTGTTACCCGCATCGGCCTTGAGGCGTATTACCGGGAATATCTGCATGCCTGTCGGAGCGAAACCGCAGACTACAACGACCGCCGCCGCGAGCAGGGGATGGCCTGGCGCCTGCAGCAGCTTGCACTGCTGCACCAACGGATTCTGTTTGTCGGAGGGATGGCCCACATCGAGCGCGTCAAACAG
>Ga0194061_1002397_pt1 | contig 10289 bp, 8 predicted proteins | sample SepL2221m_MetaG_FD_163423 | JGI IMG/M metagenome (GOLD analysis project Ga0194061, IMG submission 163423) | Anoxic zone freshwater microbial communities from boreal shield lake in IISD Experimental Lakes Area, Ontario, Canada - Sep2016-L224-21m | ecosystem: Environmental > Aquatic > Freshwater >...
TTCACCGTTGATTTCTCTGATGAAGGATCAGGTTGATGCGCTGACAGCCAATGACGTGCAGGCGGCCTGCCTTAATTCATCACTCTCACCTGCCGAGGCCGGGCGTGTTGTGCAGCAGATGGATGCCGGTACGCTTGATCTGCTGTACGTAGCTCCTGAACGACTGATGATGCCCGACTTTCTGGAGCGACTCGGTTCAGCAAAACTTTCCCTGATTGCCATTGATGAAGCTCATTGCATCTCCCAGTGGGGACACGACTTCCGCCCTGACTATACGCAACTCGGCCGTTTGCGGCCGCTTTTCAAGGATGTTCCGATCGTGGCCATGACAGCCACTGCCGATCCGGAAACCAGGCAGGACATCATCAACCAGCTGGGAATCAGCACTGCAAAGGTTTTCGTCGCCGGTTTTGATCGCCCGAACATCAGCTACACCGTCATCCCCAAACAGAAACCGATGGCGCAACTAGGTTCGTTTCTGACCGGACGACAGGATGAAGCCGGAATTGTCTACGCTTTGAGCCGTAAGCGGGTTGAAGAAATTTCCGAACGTTTGCAGCAGGCGGGATTCTCGGCAGCCGCGTATCACGCCGGGCTTCCGGATGAGCAACGCAGACGGGTACAGGACGCATTTCGCAAGGATGATGTCCGCATTGTGGTGGCGACAGTTGCCTTTGGCATGGGGATTGACAAGCCGAATGTGCGTTTTGTCGTGCATTATGACATGCCCAAAAGCGTCGAGAGTTATTATCAGGAAACCGGGCGTGCCGGACGTGACGGCCTGCAGTCAGAGGCGCTGATGCTGTTCGGCATGGGTGATGTCATGACCGCGCGGAAACTGATCGAAAACAGCGATAATGCCGAGCGGGTCAAGATCGAACTGCAAAAGCTGAATGCCATGGTGGGTTATGCCGAAGCGCTGACCTGTCGTCGTCGGGCACTGCTCTCGTATTTCGGCGATCAGCGTGATCATGACTGCGGCAACTGCGATATCTGCACCGATCCACCGCAGCAATTCGACGCTTCCGAGCTGGCAAAAAAAGCGCTTTCATGTGTCTATCGCGTCGGTGAGCGGTTCGGCATGATGCATGTTATCGAAGTACTGCGTGGCAGCAAAAATCAGCGGGTGCGGGAGCTTAAGCACGATCTGCTCTCAACCTACGCCATTGGAGCTGACACTTCGGCTGCTGAATGGGAAAATATCGTTCGCCAGCTTATTCACCTGGGGTATCTGGCACAGGATTTCAGCCATTTCGGTGTGCTGAAACTGACAGCGGCGGCTCGTCCGGTTTTAAAGGGAGAACTGCCCGTCATCCTCGGCAGGCCGCGTGATGCGGTACAGACCGTTGAAAAGGGTAAAAAGCGCACCGGCGGCCGCAAAGATTATGATCAGGCACTGTTTGATGCCTTGCGGGCGATCCGTAAACAGATTGCCGATGCTGCCGGTGTTCCGCCATTTGTAGTTTTTTCCGATGCGACACTGGCGGAGATGGCTCGCACCAGGCCGATCCGAAACCATGAGATGCTGCAGATAAGCGGTGTTGGAGAACACAAACTGAGGCGCTACGGCAAAACATTTATGGACGCTATCGCCGAATATTGTCAGGAAAGCGCCACGCCATAAGTCAACGTTTATGATTTGTACAACTATCGAACGGGACGCTTTCTGCTAATTTTCTTGTGTGTATGTCACAGGCGTAGTAGACTAACCAACGTTAGTTCACTAGAGGAGGTTCCATCATGCTGGCAGTTAATATACACGAAGCAAAAACCCACCTCTCACGCCTGATAGAAGATGCTTCCCACGGTAAACCTTTTATCATAGCCAAAGCTGGCAAACCGATGGTCAAGGTTATTCCCTTTTCGCCTGAAAAGCAGGGTTCGGAGCAACGCATTGGCTTTATGTCCGGTGAAATATCCGTCCCGGATGATTTTGACAGCATGGAAAGCGGTTCGATAACAGCCTTGTTTGAGGGGAGAGGAGAGTGAGGTTGCTGCTGGATACTCATATCCTCCTCTGGTCGGCCGGCCAGCCGGACAAACTTTCCACTGAGGCTCGCACTCTGTTGCTTGACACATCAAATACACTTTTTTTCAGCGCTGCAAGCATTTGGGAAATTATCATCAAGCGTGGCCTGGGTCGCGCTGACTTCACGGTGGATCCACTTCGTTTTCGGAAGCAGCTTGTCATCAACGGGTATGAGGAAGTTGCTGTTTCTGCGGATCACGCTCTGGCAGTTGACGTTCTTCCCCTTTTGCACAAAGACCCTTTTGACCGTATCCTGATTGCCCAGGCTCGCAGCGAAGGTATGCAGCTGCTGACTTCCGACAGCCAGATGTCACACTATGGCACTGGAATTATGATGGTTTGATAGTCAAAAATTGTACCAAGGAGAACAGCACCACATGAAACCAACGCGAGCAATCGTCATAACCGGCAACGGCACCAACTGCGAGATGGAAGCCGCCCATGCCTGCCGACTGGGGGGGTTTGATGAAACAATCATTGCCCATATTGCCGAAATATTATCCGGGGAAATACTGCTGGATGATTTTCACTTTCTTAACCTGACCGGCGGCTTTCTTGATGGTGACGACCTGGGAAGCGCCAAGGCACAGGCCAATCGTCTGAAGCATGCTACCGTCAGCGGCAGTGGTGAGAAACTGGTGGATCAATTCACCCGCTTTATTGCGGCCGGCAAGCTGATACTGGGGGTCTGCAACGGCTTCCAGCTGATGGTAAAGATGGGAATGTTGCCCGGCTTTGACGGCAATTACCTCCGCCAAACGGTAACGCTGACCCACAACGACTGCGGACGTTTTCAGGATCGCTGGACATATCTGAAGAATGACACCTCTTCTCCATGCGTTTTTACCGCCGGAATCGCCGGTGGGATTTACCTGCCGGTGCGCCACGGTGAAGGAAAATTTCTCTGCGACGGCCCTGCAACCCTTGAACGGATAGAGACCGCTCATCTGGCAGTTCTGAAATATTCCGATCCCGATTACAACGAGCCGACCATGGATTTCCCTTCCAACCCCAACGGTTCAACGAATGCGATAGCCGCTCTCTGTGATCCGACCGGTCGCCTGATGGGGCTGATGCCACATCCCGAGGCGTTTGTCCATTACACACAGCATCCTCGCTGGACGAGGGAAACCCTGCCTGAACAGGGGGATGGCTTGATTCTCTACAAAAATGCCGTTGAGTATGTTAGAAAACAAATGATCTGAGTCAATTGAATGGAGCCTGTGCCCATGAATCTGTCCCGTCCTCAAGAAGAATGCGGCGTTTTTGGTATATATAATCACTCCGAAGCATCCAACCTGACCTACCTCGGACTCTATGCTCTACAGCATCGCGGCCAGGAAAGCTGCGGCATCGTCTCCTCCGACGGAACCGCTCTCCACGCCCACAAACGGATGGGCCTGGTTGCCGACGTATTCAGCAACCCGGAGGTTTTTAAAAAACTGCCGGGTAAATCCGCCATCGGCCATGTGCGCTATTCAACTGCCGGTGCTTCTGTAGAAAAAAACGTTCAACCGATCATGGTTGATTACTCCCGAGGTTCGATCGCAGTTGCCCATAACGGAAATCTGGTCAACGCGCAGTTGCTGAAGGCGGAACTTGAGGCGTACGGCTCCATTTTTCAGACGACGATGGATACGGAAATTATCATTCATCTGATTGCCGCTTCCAAGACGAACTCTCTGGTTGACCGCATCGTCGATTCTCTGAAACGGATCCAGGGCGCATACTGCCTGCTTTTTCTGACCGAGTCCCGCTTGATTGCGGTGCGAGATCCCAACGGATTCAGGCCGTTGTGCCTCGGCAAACTCGGAGATGCCTGGGTCGTCGCTTCGGAAAGCTGCGCGCTTGACCTGATCGAAGCCGAATTCATCCGCGAAATTGAGCCGGGTGAGATGGTAGTCTGCTCTAAGGAATTCGGCATTAAATCCCTGTTCCCGTTTAAAAAAATCGACCCGACACCCTGTATTTTTGAATTTGTCTATTTTGCACGTCCCGACTCAACCATTTTTGGCAGAAACGTGTATCTGGCACGCAAGGAACTGGGGCGACAACTGGCCCGCGAATACCCGGTTAATGCAGATGTTGTTATCGCGGTGCCCGATTCCGGCATGCCGGCTGCCATGGGTTATGCCGAAGAGTCGGGCATCCCGTTTGAACTTGGACTGATCCGCAACCACTACGTCGGCAGAACGTTCATCGAACCAGCCCAATCCATTCGCCATTTCGGGGTCAAAATCAAGCTCAACCCAGTACGTGAACTGCTCAAAGACAAACGGGTTGTGGTAATTGATGACTCCATCGTACGTGGCACTACATCGCGCAAGATTGTCAAAATGGTTCGACAGGCAGGTGCATTGGAGGTCCATTTGAGAATTTCATCACCTCCGACTAGTTATCCCTGTTATTACGGCATTGATACCCCCAACCGGAAAGAACTTATTTCATCTTCACACACAATCGATGAGATCTGCCGCTACGTCACCGCCGATTCGCTCGGCTATCTGTCCGAAGAGGGTTTGGTATCGTCGATCGGCCACGGCAACACCCATTATTGTAAAGCCTGTTTTGCGGGTAATTACCCGGTTGCATTCCCCAAACCTGTCGAAAAACGGCAGATGGGATTATTCGAAGAGGAGATGAACGACCATGAGTGAACGTGAACAGTTGAAAAAAATCATTCTGGAGCTGTCCTACGAGAAACGCCTGGTAACGTTAGCTTCAGGGCGTCAGAGCGATTTCTACTTTGACGGTAAACAGACAACACTGCATGCGGAAGGCGGTTTTCTGGTCGGCAAACTGTTTTATGATGCGATAAAGGACGTCGAGGGTGTTCAGGCAGTCGGGGGCATCACCCTGGGGGCCGATCCGATTGCCACGGCCACATCCATTGCCGCCTATCTGGACGGCAAGAACATGCATGCTTTTATTATCCGTAAAGAACCGAAGGGACATGGCACAGGACAATGGCTAGAGGGGCGCAAAAACCTCCCCCCCGGGACACGAGTCGTAATCGTCGAAGACGTGGTCACTACCGGTGGTTCATCGATGAAAGCGGTGCGCCGGGCTGAGGAAGAGGGATTGGTCGTTCTTGGCATAGTAACGCTGGTCGATCGCGAAGAAGGTGGCCGGGAAAATATTGAAGCAGAGGGTTACTGGCTAAGGGCATTATTCACCAAAAGTCAGCTGGTTGACATATAAGCTCTCAAAAGCCCTGTAATTCATTGCGGGGCTTTTGATATTGCGATTTGACCGCCTAAAACTTGAATGAATAGTTTTAAAGAGCGTTGTGCCGGAATGCCAACAGCACTTTTTCGCTCATTGTATTCTTCAATTGAAAGCCTATTGATACAATAGCGCCCGTCTCTGATCTGCAGGTTTTTTCGGCATCAACAACCCGCTTCTGAAAAATATTTAGCCTTGATAAAACGGACTGCTTGCAGTATCTTCTCACCCTGCAACGTCATTACATCAGCGGATTCTGGAGGAGCGCCATGTTCAGTGTACCCGGCAAGACAAAGTTTCAGGTTGATCTGCGGCAGCATTTGCGGGACCAGAATATCAGCGGCAACCTCGTACACCTGATCTGCGAAATAGCCGAAGCAAGTAAATACGTGATCAACGCGGTAAGAACCGGTGATCTCGGCGTGGCGGGTACCTCCAACCTGTACGGCGAGGAACAACTGGCCCTTGATGTTCTCTCCGACCGTATCATGCGCAAACGTCTGCAGCATTCAGGCGTTGTCTGCAACATCGCCTCGGAAGAGATGGAGGAAATTTTTCAGGTTACCAGCAATCCGCAGGGAATGTTTTCGGTTGCCTACGATCCGTTGGACGGCTCTTCGCTGGTTGATGTGAACCTGGCGGTGGGAACCATTGTCGGTATTTACCAGGGGGCCAACCTCCTGCAGCCGGGTCGCAGCATGGTAGGCGCCATGTATATTCTTTATGGGCCGCGGGTTTCCATGGTTTATTCGGTCGGTAAAGGTGTGTATGAATTCACCATGAACCAGCTGATGGAGTACACCCTGACCCGTGAACGGATCCGCATGGAACCATCCGGCAATATTTATTCTCCTGGCGGCCTGCGCAAAAAATACAGCCCCAGCAACGAGCGCTTCATCCGTTATCTGGAGGAAAAGGGCTCCAAGCTGAGATATTCAGGCGGTTTCGTGCCGGATATCAACCAGATATTGATAAAAGGCAAGGGGGTCTTCATGTACCCTGCTCTCACCGACAGCCCCAGTGGCAAACTGCGTCTGCTCTTCGAGTTGAATCCGATGGCGTTTTTGATGGAACAGGCCGGCGGAGCGGCAACCAACGGCGAAATTCCGATTTTGGATATCGTGCCTGATGCCCTTGACCAGCGCTGTCCGGTGTATCTTGGATGCCGGGAAGAAGTGGACAAGGCAAGTGAATTTCTCATGGAATACGACGGCCCCGGAGGCGAGTAGTGGCACGGGCAGAGCCGACACAGGCAGCTGCTCCCCAACAGCGCCTCTGCAGCGAGATCCAGCTCTTCGACCTCTGTGACCTTGAAAAATGTCGCTTCAAGTCAGATCGCTACTGCACCGATGGTGGGCTGCTGGATAAATTCGAATCTATTAATGATGATGACCCTGCCGAAGCTCGCGTGGTCTGCCCTGATTGCGATGAAGAAGGAGATGAGGAAATCGACGATCCGATGCTGGCCTGGCTGATGAAGCGGGATGATGCACCCGGCGGCATGGAGGCGGGACGTGGAAGGAAACGAACCGCTTCCCAGCGACCTGACGATGATGATGGTGAAGACGATGGCGGGTATCGGGACTGCAACGATGGTGACGATACCGAGCATGAGGAAGAGCAGTAATATATATTAACGCCGGCCACATTTTTTGCAGTTCGTTCCAATGTATTTTATTAACTATAATTCATGATGTAGTGCTCTGAAAACGGAAGTACCTCCCCTTCTTTGAGTTTATTCCCCGAAAACTACATCTGCGATTCAGTAAGCTTGTCGAAGTAATCGAAACATAGTCAACCTTACTCTACGCTGCAGACAGGTACATCATGGCTCTTGCGATATACAGCAGTAATCGGATGGAAAAACTTGCCTCAGCACTTTCCGCTGTTCTGGCGCAGCCGCTGTCGAATCCTCTCGAAACGGAAATTATCGTTGTGCAGAGCAGGGGGATGCAGCGCTGGCTGGCAATGGAGCTGGCTTCGACCTTCGGCGTCTGGGCAAACTGCACCTATCCCTTTCCGAACGCAATAATCTGGCAATTGTTTGGCCTGGTTTTGCAGAAAATTCCAGAAACATCCTGCTTCAGCCCCGAAGTCATGACCTGGAAACTGATGGAACTTGTGCCGCGTTTCCTTGATCGCCCGGAATTTGCTCCGCTGCTCAATTACCTGGCTGCAGACAGCAGCGGCGTCAAGCTGTTCCAGTTGGCCGAAAAAATCGCAGACGTCTTTGATCAGTACACGCTGTTTCGTCCTGAAATGCTGGCGGAGTGGGAAAACAGCGTGCCGGCTGTCTCCGATAATGCCTGGCAGCAGCGGCTTTGGAAGGAGCTTGTGGTCGGCAGTAACCAAACGCACCGTGGCAATCTTCGGGAACAGTTCTGTCGCACGTTGAACAAAGGAGTCGGCAGTGATGCCGCTTTTCCTGAAAGGATTACGCTGTTCGGCATTTCCTACCTGCCGCAGTATCACCTCGATGTTTTCAGCGCTGTCTCCCGCATCACCGACGTCAATCTGTTTCTGCTCAGCCCCACCCGGGAGTACTGGGCGGATATAGCATCATCCCGGGCGATTGCCCGGATTTCTCCACAGGAGCAGGAGCTGAGGAGTGAAGGAAATCCGCTGCTGGCATCGCTCGGAAAACTGGGACGCGACTTTTCCGACATGGTTATCAATGTCGCTGATTCGGCGGAAAATCAGCATGAGCTTTACGAAGAGCCGGGGGACAGGACTCTGCTCCGTGCGATGCAATCCGACATCCTCAACCTGACGGGGGCAGAGGAACGTGCCTGTTTTCAGCCTGCTTCTGACGATTGTTCTGTTCGAGTTCATTCCTGCCACAGTCCACTGCGGGAGGTCGAGGTTCTTCACGACAACCTGCTCGCCATGTTTGAAGAAATGGAAGAACTTTCACCTCGTGATATCGTGGTTATGGCGCCGGATATAGAACAGTACGCTGCCTATATTACAGCTGTTTTTGGCGGATCTCATTCCTGCTCAGTCAAAATTCCGTTTTCCGTCGCCGACCGTAAATTTTCCGGCAGCGGCCAGATTTCTGCGACTCTGCTGAAAATAATTGAGCTGCCCGGCAGCCGTCATACGGTAGTTCAGCTGTTCGAAATCCTTGAAATGCCCCTGGTGAGCTGCCGATTCGGTCTTGATGCGGGAGAACTGTCCGTCATACGCAGCTGGCTGGAAAATGTCCGGGTGCGCTGGGGGATTGACTGTGACGAGCGGGGCGCCCTGGGGCTTCCCCCGTACGGAGAAAATTCGTGGCGAGCCGGTCTTGATCGGCTGTTGCTGGGATATGCCATGACGGAGGAATCGTCAATGATGTTCGACGGTGTTTTGCCGTTTGATGGCATGGAGGGTTCCAGCGCCCAGACCCTCGGCAAGCTGGCCGAGTTTGTCTGCCGGATATCCGACGCCGACAGGAGCCTGTCAACAGCACATTCGCTCACAGGGTGGCGGGAGATATTCCGAAACCTTCTGAGCAGTTTCATTGCGGCAGACGATGACGACGCATATGAGCTGGCCGAAGTGTCGGCCATGATTGAAAGCATTGCAGAAATCAGCGTCGAGGCCGGGTATGGCGGAATCGTTCAGCCATTCGTCATCAGGTTGTGGCTGCAAAAACGACTTGGCCAGCAACAGAAGGGGACTGGATTCATGACGGGTGGCGTGACATTCTGCGCCATGCTGCCGATGCGCAGCATACCGTTCCGAGTGGTTGCTCTGCTGGGAATGTCCGATGGTGCCTTTCCGCGCCAGAGTCGTCCGGCCGGTTTCGACCTGATAGCGGCACATCCACAGCGCGGTGACCGCTCGCTACGCGACGAGGATCGCTATCTGTTCCTTGAGGCGCTGCTTTCGGCTCGCGAGCGTTTCTACATCAGCTACGTCGGCCAGAGTGTCAGAGACAACAGTGAAATCCCACCGTCGGTGCTGGTTGCCGAATTCATGGACGCCATCAACCGTGCATGTGCCGGGTCGCTGAAAAACAGTCTGGTGACGCACCATCGTCTCCAGCCGTTCAGCACGCAATACTTCATGCAGGATTCCCCTCTCTTCAGTTATTCGGAAGTCAACTGCGCCGCACTCAAGGCACGCAGGGGGCAAGGTGAAGCTGTCAGTGGCTTTATTGAAATGCCGCTGAAAGCCCCTCCCGACGAATTCAAAACGGTGTCGCTACCGCAGTTGCTCCGTTTCTTCGACAATCCTGCCAGGTATTTCATGGAAAACAGGCTGTTGATACGTATGGAAGAAAGCGTTCCCCCGCTGGAAGAGCGCGAACCGTTTGCGGTCGGTGGACTTGAGAAATACAATCTGCAGCGAGAATTGCTGGAGATCCTGTTGAAAGGTGGTAATCCGCAGGAACTGCTACCGGTTGTACGCTGTCGCGGCATTCTGCCACCCGCACAGCATGGTGACGCACTCTTTGCCGGAGTTGTCAAGGATGTCACGCCGTTCGCAGAAACCGTCAGAACCGCCATTCAAGGGGCTTTAGCACTGGAACCGCTTGATGTTGCTATCAGGATCGGAGAATTTACCCTGACCGGTCGGCTGGGGCAGATTTTTCCCGAGCGGATGATCCGTTATCGCTGCAGCACATTGAAAACCAGGGACCGGCTGCGGGCCTGGATAGAGCATCTTGTGCTGAACGTACTGCAGGTACCTGGGTATCCACGAGAAACCTTGCTGATGATGAATAATGGCTCACGTGTCTACACTCCTCCGGTCGACTCCGCTGCCATCCTGCAGGATATCCTCACCCTCTACTGGCAAGGGCTGTCGATACCGCTCCCCTTTTTCCCGAAATCATCGATGGCTTACGCCGAGAAGGGAAAAGGGGATCTGAAAAAAGCGCGCACTGTCTGGAATGACGACGGCTTTACTGACACTCCGGGAGAAGGCAGCGACCCTTCGTTCATGCGCTGCTTTGGCCATGCCGACCCCTTTACCATTGAATTCGAGCGGATTGCAGCAGCCGTGCTCGGGCCGATGCTGGCTCATCAGTCAGGGGTGACGTTATGAT
>Ga0194061_1002398_pt1 | contig 10288 bp, 9 predicted proteins | sample SepL2221m_MetaG_FD_163423 | JGI IMG/M metagenome (GOLD analysis project Ga0194061, IMG submission 163423) | Anoxic zone freshwater microbial communities from boreal shield lake in IISD Experimental Lakes Area, Ontario, Canada - Sep2016-L224-21m | ecosystem: Environmental > Aquatic > Freshwater >...
CCCCACACCCGGTACACAGGTGGCCGGCGGAGATGGTGGCAATATTCACCGCAGTGTCGGTCATACTCAACACCTTTACGGAGTCGTAGCGCTGCCGGAGCTTTTGCTGCCGGGACGTCTGATGCGGTTAAGTATGCGCCAACCCGGTTGCAGCGCCAAGACCGCAGTAAAGAAAAGCAGCGCCAGGACCGCCGATTTTTGCCACAGTTCGGTCTGATACGGCCACAACCCCAACCCCAGCAACCCCGCCAGCACCGGCAGCAGGGGGGCATACGTCTTGCCCAGCGCCAAATGGTGCCGCCGATACAATAGCCATCCACCTGCCAGATACGCCATAATTTCGCCACTCACCCCTGCCCACAGAATGGCCTCCACGCCGCCTCCCTGATGGGCGATGATAAAGGCCGCCACCACGCCCAGCAGCCGGATCCCGTTCACCTTCATCGGATTGGTGGTATCGCCCAACGCCACCGCCGTCACGCTCAATCCTTCCCGCAACATCCGCAGCGCCTGCACCGACCCCATCGCCAGCAAGACTCCTGCCGGCAGGATGAACGCATGGCCATACAACAACCGAATCACAGGTATGCCTAAAAACGTCACGCCCCCGGCCAGCCCCAGCGCTGCCACCGTCAACACCCACAAGACCTGCCGTTGCTGGTGTGCAAACGCAAAGCGGTCGTGCTGATGCCGGGCCAGCGTGGGCAACGCCCAGGTGGATACCACCTTGGCCAGCATAAACGTCGGCACCAGCGTCAGGGTTAACGCCACTGTGAAACGTCCCAAATCCTCGGGCAGCATGGTAATCCCCACCACCACGCGATCACCCTGAATGGCCAGATACATCAGCACGCCATTAAGCATCAGCGGCCAGCCAAAATGCCAGAACCGCAGCGCCTGCTCACGCTTCCAGCCAAACCGATAACGCCCTTTGCCCAATATATGCGACAAGATCAGCGTGCCGCCTGCTTGGATCACCAGCATAATGACCCCGGCCCAGATACTCGCCCACAGCCACAGCGTCACCGCCACCGCAACCGTGGCAATGATCCCCGCGCCCAATTCCACCATGACCATCGCGCCAAAAGCCATACTGCGTTGTCGTTGGCGAATTTCCAGATGGGCAAACCCCTTGAGCATCGGTACCGGCGCGATAGCGATAAAGGCCCAGACATAGGGACTCGCATCCATCAACCACGCCGCCACTGGCCCCAGCGCAATAATCAACCCTCCGGCCAGCAGGCCACGCAGGGCTTGAATACTATGGGCCGTGGGCAACAAGTCTTCATGGTTATCATCGGTTTGGATCAGCAGCCGTTCCACCGCGACATCACTGATCATCTCCAGCAGGGTCAACACTAGCGCAATGGCCGAGACCACCCCCATACTCGCCGGCCCCAACATGCGGGCCAACAGGATATTGCGCCCCATGGCCAGTCCCTGCAATAGGCCTTGTTGGCCCAGGAGCATGACCGCAGAGCGTAGGCGGGCCCGTGCTTCCGGAGACATAAATTACCTCGTGGCTGCGTGGATGAGTGTGTGGACAATCTGTTCCATTTGTGCGTTCCAGCGATCCAACACACCTGGTAGGCTTAATTGTAACTGTTGTTGCACTTCCCCGCGGTGTAAATAATGTTGTACCAGCCGTTGCGGCATTTCGCCTGCATCCGGGCTGCGCAGTTCCAGACAGCTCTCACCCACCGCACAGGTGTCAAAGACCCCCCGGGTTTTGATGCTATACGCCATCGCGGCGGTGGGCACCAGCGTGGACAAACCCGCAATCGTGGCATGCATCCGGGCGCCGCAGAACCAATCGCACTGGCTGATCAGCCATTTCACCTCGCCGGGATGGGCAAAACTGGGTGCCAGGGTCACCCGGGCCCGCAGGTGCTCCGGCAACCGCTGCCAAGCCAGATAGCACGCATGGCCATCCGACTCAAAATGCCCCGCCGGCGCCATAACATGTTGGACCAGTACAATCCGCCCGGTTGTCCCCGCCAGCAGCGCCCGCAGGGTTTGATCAATCAACGTCGGGTAATCCATGTGCAGGCCAAACTGGGCCTGCGCCTGCTGGGGCTGGTGATACAACAGACCGCTGATATTTACCCCCAGCAACGGCAGCACCTCACGCTGCCCCAGCCAGCTTTGTAACGGTTCGGGCAACGCCTCAACCGGCGCAATCGGCGGCAGGGCAAAGGCCATATCCACGCCCAGCAGATATTTCTTCGGATCGAACGTGCCCCCCAGTAATTCGCGAATCCGGTCATAACTCTGCGCGTCCCGGGCAATCGCCAAACGCGCCCCGCGCAAAATCGTCGCGGCCTGCTCCCGACTTTCCGGCTGACTGAACGGGCCATACGTTTGGGGCAGCAGGATCAGGGGATGATGATTTTCCAGTGCGATCTTTTTGGGCAGACAGACGGTTTGAAAACGACTGGGACCATACAGATCGGTAAAGCTATCACCACCGCTGATATCCAGTAGTGCGCGGCTTTGCAGGATGGCTCGTGCGGTCGGGTTCCACAGCCCGCCAAACCGCGCGGCCAGACGAATCTGCCGCAGATTATTGCTGCGATACCACGCCCGCCCGTTGACCGCACCCACCGCAGTATAGGCGGTTGGAGTGGCCCCGATGCGCAATTGCGCCGGACGCGCCCCCGGCCCGTGGTCGCAAATCGCCAACCGGTTCAGTTGGTGCTGGCCCAAGCCGTACGCCGTGGCATAACACAAGGCGGATACACCCATATTGCCTGTATCCGGACTCATTCCCGCCAGGCAGCCATCGAAGATAGAGGGGTTGTGGTTCATACCGGTATTGGATTGCAACGTTTGTGCCACTTGGCGATTCACCCCGTAATCGGCCCAGAACCCACCCGAATTGTAGACAAATTGATAGGAAATACCGCGGCCCCATCCAAACTGTCTCAATCTGAGAGGAAAAACGGCTATTTCCATCCTGCTGCGGGCAGGTTAAATATAAAACCAATTTATTGGTCGGAATTTTCTTTTCGGTATCTGGGTTGCTATAGGTATTATGACTCTTGCTCTGGAGGTTTAACATGACCGAGGTAAACCCATCCATCCCGACCATGATTCTGCCCGAGACAATATTTCAAAAATTATGGTATTTGAGCCAGCGTCTGCTGGCGCTATTGGTGTTGCTGGCCTTGGTCCCGCTGTTTATCGTCTTATATGTTGCGGTTAAGCTGACCAGCCCCGGACCGTTTCTTTACCGTCAGGTTCGCCCCGGTCTGGGGGGGCGACTGTTCAAAGTGATCAAAATTCGCAGCATGACGGTGGGGGCCGACAAGGATAAATCCCTGGCCATCGCCACCAATATCAACAATCCCCAAATCACCAAAATTGGCCGCAAACTGCGCGATCTGAAATTGGATGAATTACCCCAACTCTGGAATGTGGTCATGGGGGATATGGCCCTGGTCGGACCCCGCCCGATCGCCCCGGCCTTGCACGACAAGCTGTGTCAGGATATTTCCCATTTCAACATGCGTTTGAGTGTGCGCCCGGGACTGACCAACATCGGCCAGGTCAGTTTGTGGGATAATCGTCCCGGCGAGGATGTGGTAGAAGACTGGCGCGAACGCTTCGAGGGCGAATGGCTCTACCTGCAACATCGCAGCGTGATTCACGATGTGATCTTGTTGGCCATGACCGTGGTCTTTATGCTGCGTAAGGCCCTGCGGCGCGGGAAAAAATCGTCCGTGGCCCCGGTGTCCACTACCCCCAAGAACGTGGTGGTCGCCTTGGTTGGCGCCTTCTTGGCGGCGTTACTCGGTTAAAAGTGGCTAACTCGGCTCAGGGGCGGGAATTTGACCACCACCCAGCGCCCCGGCATCGCCGTGCCGGGCCTGACGACGGTACCCATTGGGGGCATACCCGGTGTGCCGTTGCACGCTCAGGGTCATAATTCGCGGGCTGGTATAACCCGCCGCCTGGCTGATCATGGCGACATCCCAATTCGTTTCCAGCAATAAGTCCAACGCCACCTGCCGCCGATACATGGCCAGCACGCGGGCAGGGCTATCATTCAATACCTCACGGAAATGGCGCTCCAGCGTCCGCCGGGGCAGTTGCAGCGCCTTGGCGATATCCGTCGCGTTGATTTGTTCCCGCAGATGGCCCCGGATAAAGGTGATGGCGGCTTTAATTAACTGGTCGCGATAAATAACAAATTCCGTGCTGTCGCGTACCTCCACGCTCAGGGGGGGTAAGCGCAACAAGGGCTGGGGGGTCTGCCCCGACAATAACTGGTCCAGCATCTGCCCGGCCTCCCAACCGATCCGGTCAAACGGCTGGTTGATGCTGGTAATCGAAACCTGCGGCGTTTCGCATTTGACGATATCATTATCCACACCGATCAGGGCAATACTGGCGGGGATTTCAATGCCAAACATCACAGCGGTTCGGACCACCTGCACCGCCATGTCGTCGTTGCAGGCAAATACCGCGCAGGGGGTCGGTAGGCTGGCCAGCCACCGGGCCAGTTCCTGCTGCCAACCCGTAATGTTGGGGGTGGCCGTGGCGGTTATGGCGGGGGTGTATTGAAATACCTGCGCGGTATATCCGGCCTCGGCCAACCGCTGCATATATCCTGTGCCCCGGCCTTCGGAAAACCCCCGGGGACTGCGATCCGGCAACGCGCCCACAAAGGCAAACTCACGATACCCCAACTGCAGAAATTTCTCCGCAGCCATCTGGCCGGTGGCTTCGTCATCAATCACCACACTGGGTACCGGTGGGGGGGTGATCCGCGACGAATAGTTGATGACGTTGGGACTGTGCTGGCGCAGTTGCCGGCCTAATTCCGGATTGTTGATCGGGGCAATCATGCCATCAAACGTCAGGAAATTGGGCGTCCTCAGATCCTCAATGGCTCCCGGCTTATTGATCACCGTCACCAACTGCCAGTTGGTTTGCAGGCGGATGTACCGGCGCAAACCTTTCAGCACGCCCTGACCGATGATGGCGCTGGGATCAAAGACCAACGCCACGCGGGGACGTTTGGGTTCCGGGCAGGTTCGCATCAGGAGCTCCTTGCGGGGCTAATCTTTTAGACCGCTGGTGGCAATGCCCTGCACAAAATAGCGTTGGGCAAAGAAAAATAATACCACCACCGGCAAAATGTGCAACAAACTTGCGGCCAACAGCAGGTTCAGATTGCTGTTGCCGTACTCGTCGTTGAACAATTGCAGACCAACACTCACAGTATAATTATTGGGGTCTTGTAAGTAAATGAGCGGACCCATAAAATCTTCCCAAGCCGCCGTGAAGGCGAATAAGCCCACCGTAATCAGACTCGGTTTGCTGAGTGGTAATAAAATACGCGCCCAGATCCCAAACGGACTGCATCCGTCCAGCATTGCCGCCTCATCCAGCGACCGTGGCAGGCTCATATAAAACTGCCGCATCAGGAAAATATTGAACGCCGAGGCGCCCAGAAATGCCGGCACGATCAGCGGGAATATCGTGTTCACCGCCCCCAACTGCCGCCAGATCATGAATAGCGGGATCATCGTCACCTGCCCCGGCAGCAGCATCGTGGCCACCAGCAACCCAAACAAAATATTGCGCCCCGGAAAACGGAACCGCGCAAATCCATATGCCACCAGCGAACTGCTGAGCACCGTACCCACCACCGCCAATTCCGTGATCACAATGGTATTCAGCAGATACAACGGAAACGGCCGGGCCGTCCACGCATCCACATAATTCCGCCAGTGCGGCGGCCAGGGCAACCAGGAAAAATCCGGCGCACTGGGCAAATAGCGGTTGAAACTGGTGATCAGCGCAAACCCCAGCGGGGTCAAAAATACCAGTGCCAACGCCACCACCAACCCGTGCAGAAATATACTCCCGATCGTGCGCCGCAACGAGGGAACCTCATTCATTTGCGTTCCCCCTCATAATGCACCCAGTGCCGCGCGAGATAAAACTGCAGCGCCGTCAACCCGGCCAGAATCACAAACAATACCCACGCCAGCGCTGAGGCATACCCGAATTTGAACTGCTCGAACGCCATACGGAACAGATACAGCGCATAAAATAGCGTCGCATCGTCCGGCCCGCCTTTGGTGATCAGAAACGCCTGCGTGAACACCTGAAACGCCCCGATGGCCCCCAGAATCATATTGAAAAAAATCACCGGCGAGAGCATCGGCAGCGTGACATGCCAGAACTGCCGCCAGCGTCCCGCGCCATCAATGGCCGCAGCCTCATACAAACTCGTGGGGATATTCTGCAGCCCCGCCAGAAAGATAATCATGCGCCCACCCCCGATGGTCCACAGACTCATCATCACCAGCGCCGGCAGGGCCCAATGCGTGGTTTCCAGCCACCCCTGTTTGGGGATGCCCGCGGCCCCAATAACCTGATTGAGCAGGCCATACTCGCGGTTGTATACATACCCCCACAGAAAACTCGCCGCCACCGCGGGGACCAGCGTGGGAATATAGAAACACGCCCGCCACACTCCCTTGAGCCGCAATTCCTGATTCAGCAGCACCGCCAGCAGCAACGACCCCGTCAGCCCCAGCGGCACCGCCAGCGCGGTATACAGCACCGTGTTGATCAGGGCTTTCCAAAACAGCGGATCGGCATACAGCCGCTGGTAATTGGCCGCCCCGACAAAGTCCGCATGCTTTAAATCGTAATTGGTCAGCGACAAATACAACGACGCCAACATCGGCCCGGCGATCAGCCCGAGAAAGCCGATCAGCCACGGTGAGATGAAGATGTAACCCCAAAGGGATTCACTGCGGATGCGGGGCATGAATCGGCCTTGTGGGTTATTCCTGATTTTGAGATACGGTGACCGTACTGCCGGTACCTTCCGGCATCACCATAATCACTACTTTCGTGTTGCTCTTGGTGAATTCCTTGGACACCATGCCATTGATCTCTGCTGAAGTTTCCTGCGTATAACCCGAGGTGCGTAGCTTGCTATCGTGATAGGCCATCACCACTTTGGGGGCTGATTTCGACTGATATTGCGTGACGAACACCGTCTTGCCATTTTCCTCGCTCTTGGCCGAACTGATAATGGTAGAGCCGGGATACAACGCCAACTCCCCCGGCCAGTCAGCGGGTAGTTTTTGGCCCCCGACAGAGAATGTACTGCCATCCTTGCCCACCGCCTCAAACGTACCGTCCTGGCCATTGGCCTTGATGGTGACTTTCTTGCCGTCCTTATCGGTAAATTCCGTCACGCCACCCGTACCGCCAATGCGCACCGTACCACCATTGTCCGTGGGGATGCTGATGCCTGAGGTGACGGCTTCATTCACTTTGGTCTTGCCCCACCAGATTAGACCACCACAGATAATGCAACTCAATAGCCCCAGCGCCACGAAAATCAGCAGCACGATCAGCAGTATTTTCTTCCCCTTGCCACCTTTGGGGGGCTGGGGTTGATTGATCACGGGATTGGGGATGTTGCTCATGGCACGGCTCCTATATCTGGATAACGACACGATACGTTCGACCACAGTCAGAATTAGCCAACAGACCGCGACTTATATTACCCGAAGCCGTCTCAAGGCGGAATAGGAAATCGCTAAAATGTAATTTACGTGTCATGGTCCCTCCCCGACGCGGTCTGTACCCCTCGCGTTTGACCCCAAAGCCCTTAGCCCTTAAAGTCTACAGTCTAAATCAAATCCCAGACCGTCCGGTCGGGGTTGGTTTTGGAGAGATGGCCGAGCGGCTTAAGGCGCACGATTGGAAGTCGTGTGTGCGCGATGAGTGCACCGAGGGTTCGAATCCCTCTCTCTCCGTTTTCGCCTTAGTTTATGCCTTTCGTCCCGTCCGAGGAGACTTTTTCATGATGAAATACCGTATTCTGGGTTCCACCGGCCTGCGCGTTTCCGTGGTTGGCGTGGGCACCTGGCAATTCGGCGGAGAATGGGGCAAAGTCTTTACCGTATCAGAAGTTACCGCCATGTTGGCCCGCGCCTACGAGCTGGGTATCAACCTGATTGATACCGCCGAATGCTACGGCGACCACACCTCCGAACGCCTGATCGGCGAAGCCCTCCAGATTCTCGGCCGGCGTAAGGATTTCATCGTCGCCACCAAGTTCGGCCACCATTTCCACGGCTGCTTCCAGCGCACCGACGAACGCACCGCCCCCGATATCCAGAAACAGTTGGACGACTCTCTGCTGGCCCTGCGCACCGATTACATTGACCTGCACCAATACCACTCCTGGGCCGATGCCCAGTTTGACAATACCGAAGTCCGCACAGTTCTGGAAAAAGCCCTCCAAGCCGGCAAAGTCCGCCACGTGGGTAATTCCATCAGCCCCAACGACAAAACCTATCAGGTCCAGCGCTCCGCCGACTACCACGTCGGCGCCATTCAGGTGGTCTATAACCGCCTGCAACGCGAACCCGAGGCGGCCGTGCTACCCCTGTGTGCCCAGCTTAAACTCGGCGTACTCGCCCGCGTCCCGCTGGCCTCGGGCTATCTCTCCGGCAAGTATAAACCCGGCGCCGCCTTCGCCACCGACGATGTCCGCGGCCAATGGCACAAACCCGCCGACCGCGACGCCAAATTAACCCAGGTCGCCCAGATCCAACAAACCGAAGTCCCCCCCGGCGTCCCCATGGCCCGCTGGGCCCTGGCCTGGTGCCTGAAAACGCAGGCCGTCACCAGCGTCATCCCCGGCTGCAAATCGGTCGCCCAAGTAGAAGAAAACGCCGCGGCGGCGGAATTGGTAGCAGACTGAGCCGCTTATATATGGTTCATCCGGTATTTCCGGGGTATGGTCTTCGCCCCAAAGGGGCTATATAAATATTGCCCCGTTGGGGCAGAATACCCAAAACTCCCCGGAAATACCGGATGAACCAATAAAAAAAGGGGACGGCCCAGCCGTCCCCTCAATTCAAAATTCACCATCACCCGCGCAACCTTACTTCTCAATCATCCCCGTCTGCTTGGCGTAATGAAACACCCCGCCCGCTTCGATGATCGGGGCCACATCGCCCAGCGGTTCCAGCGTGTAGGTTTCGCCCGTGGTCACGTTGGTCAGTTTGCTGGTGGGCAGGTCAATAATCAGCTCATCGCCGGTGCGGATTTTGTCCACCAACCGCGTCTTGGTTTCGAAGGGCACCAGATACCCGCCGTTCACGCAATTGCGGAAGAAGATGCGGGCATAGAACTCCGCGATGACGCACACGCCGCCCGCTTCGGCAATCGCCAGCGGGGCATGTTCACGCGACGAACCACAGCCAAAGTTCTGTCCGCCGATGACGATGGTATATTCGCTCTTGAACTGCTCCGGCGCCACAAAACGCAAATCACCCCCGGGCAAGCCACCCTGCCCCTTGGGCAGCCCATCCATCGCATACATCCCGAAAAACTTGCGTTCCGCGGGGTCCGAGGGATTAAACGCCAGATATTTGGCCGGGATAATCTGATCCGTATCAATGTTATCGCCTACCACGAAGGCCTTGCCTTTGATCTGCTTCTGCATCTGCGTACTCCTAAATCAACCTCCCGGCGGTTCACTTACTGCCGGAAAACCCAGAGTATAGGGCAAACCGGCAGGGGGGCCAAATGCTCCCTGCCCGAAGGGCCAATTACCTGGCCCAAACCACGGTTAATAGCGCCATTTCCGCCCCCAGCGTTACCCGCTGGTGCCAGCGCTGCCAGCCCTGCCCCAATTGCCGGGATTGATAGATACGAACCCAATCGGTGGGGGTGGTCAGTGGGGCAATCTCCATTTCGCCAAAGGGCACCGATAACCCCAGCCCCAGCGCCTTGGCCAACGCTTCTTTGGTGGTCCACAGCCGGTAAAACTCCGCACCCTGTTCATTTGGGGCTAAACTGTCCAGCCGTACGCGTTCTGCGCTGGTCAGGTAATCACGGGCCAGCGCACTGAGGTCCGCCAACGGGCGCATCATCTCCAGATCAATCCCCACTTGCCCCCTGCGTAGCAGCGCGATAGCGTTCCACCCCTCGGTATGCGCCACCGCAAATTGTGGCGCTGTCACACCCGCCGGTACCTGCGTCAAAATCCGTCGCCCATGCCCATCCGTCTCTAGCCGCACCGCCTCTACCGATATGCCCAATGCTTCCGCCAATATCTGCCACAGCGGGTCAGCCTGCTCCGCCCTCGGCAGCAACCATACCACCGGCCCATCCCCCGGCCCGGGCCGGGGTGATAGGTCGCGCCGAATCTGGATCGCATCGGGATTCATACCATATATACCTATACCGCCACATGGCCCGCCGGCGAACCCTGCCAGCGCGTATGGGCCGGCAGAGC
>Ga0194061_1002399_pt1 | contig 10285 bp, 10 predicted proteins | sample SepL2221m_MetaG_FD_163423 | JGI IMG/M metagenome (GOLD analysis project Ga0194061, IMG submission 163423) | Anoxic zone freshwater microbial communities from boreal shield lake in IISD Experimental Lakes Area, Ontario, Canada - Sep2016-L224-21m | ecosystem: Environmental > Aquatic > Freshwater >...
ATCCTTAAGAATATGGCGATACTAAAGCAAACTCAAACAACCAAAACTGCTGCTGCGTGCTTTGCCTACCGAAGCAATTTTGTTTTTTGTTTTTTGTTGAATTTCTGATCTTTATTAAAATTATATGAAGTAAATTTAGCTCAGGAGTAGGATGTTGTATGCTGACAAAATTAGTTAGAATGATAAGATGTAGGCTTTTATTTAAAGCTGCAATCTAACAACAATCTAGTCTGTGATCTGGCGATCGCTATAAGCGTAGCCTAATCCAGTCGATTGGAATCAAACTCAAATAGGGGACTAGTTAGACTGCCTAATATTTCAATTTTTTTGCGGAACTTAATTTAGGTAGGTTTTAAATATAGGTAAATCTTGTTTTTAATTAAGATTTATGCGAACTGGCTTTTGACTTTATGTAAATTGCATAAAATGAATTTGCAGTTGCTTACTATATTTTTCTAGCAAGTCCCCATTAAGGTCTAGTCCGCATTAGACTCCTTAGTTTTCTGGAGGTTCATATGAGTAAAATTAGCAATCCGAGTCAGTCCGATGACTCAAACAATGCATCCTTGTCAAGATCTGTCACCACTAAGCCTCCAATTAAAGATTTGCCTAAGTTAGAAGTTGTCAAAGTTATCGCTCCCAAGCCACCAGATGCGGTTCAGAATTTGGAGGACAAGGCGACAGAAATCAAAAAGAGCGAAGTAACGGTTAAACCTGTTATTTCTGTACCTAAAGTTATCCCTGCTTCAGCAAGGAATAAACCTTTAGTTAGCAGTCGTCCAGTGGAGGTGACCTCGAACTTTAGCAATCAGCCCTATTCCTCCTATCGTGTTGACGATCGCATTGTTAACAATAATGTTGTCAATGTTGAGGATAGTCAAGAACCCAAAGTGAGTTTACAGCCGATTCCAGAGGCAACTGAACCATTCCAATATCGTGCGATCGGGGTAATTTCGGGGCGGTATATTGCGCGTGAAGATAATTTTGCCAAGGGACATATTCTCACGTCCGATGGAACTGAAGTTGATGCAGTACTGTTGGGCAAAATCATCTCGATTGTGAAAAAACGCTTAGAAAGCGATCACGAATATTTGTGGGTGGTATATCCGCGCACAAATGACAAAGCTGGGAAATTACATGTTCAGATATCAGGTGTATGGGCTCCTGTTGAGCTTGGTAGATCTGATGTACCGATTGATCCAAATGTCCAAGATGGTTATTTCTCCGTTCGGGGTGAGGTGTCGAGCCAGTCTACCGAGGATAATTCGGTGATTGTCAAGGTGAGGCGGACTGAGCAGAAGTTCGATAAAGACAAAGACAAAGTTAATAAAGAGTACAGCAAGTTTAAGGTTCGTCTGACGGGCTTATTGCCAACTGACGCGGTTGGACAGTTTTGGAGTGTCAATGTTCAGCGTCAAGGTGATGTTTTGAGCATTATCGACGGTCAGTTTATTGGGATTATTCCCCATAAAGGCAAGCGATCGCAGTCCAATAGTCGCGGCGGTGGTGGTCGCTTTGCGCCACGATCTTATGGCGATCGTAATTATGGCGATCGTAGTTATGGAGATCGCAATTATAGCGATCGCCCATTTAAGCCATCTTGGAGTGGCAGTCGGGGAGAGGCTTCGGGTAGTATTTATCCGCCGCGTCCAAGATCTGCCGAAGATCGTCCACCCGTGCCACGCCCACTGATTAAGCGAAAAGAACCAACTGATAGCTAAAAAAAAGCTCTCGCATTGCGAGAGCTTTTTTTAGCATCTTTCGCAGGCGATCGCCACACCGTGAGATGTACCTATTCGCGTTGCCCCAGCATTAATCAAAGCGATCGCCTGTTCTCTTGTCTTGATTCCCCCCGAAGCCTTGACTCCCACCTTCCCCCGCGAGACTTCCTTTAGAAATTTCACCATTTCTACGGTTGCTCCGCCAGCCCAGCCCGTACCAGTTTTCAAAAAAGCCACCCCTGCATCCATACAAACCTCGACAGCAAGTTCCTGCTCATCGGGTGTAAGCAAGCTCAATTCTAAAATTGCTTTGACTGGTTTACCCGTTTCTTGGCAAATTTGGGCAATATCTTGGTGTAACAAATTAGTTTGTCCAGTTTTTAGCCAACCAAAGTTAATTACCACATCTAATTCCGTTGCACCATGTTCCACGGCTTCCATAGCTTCATAAAGCTTAACGTTTGAAGTAGTTGCGCCACTGGGAAAACCAATCACCGCGCAAATTTCTACTTTGGTTTTCAGCAGTCGCTCTGTAGCCCGTTTGACATTGCATGGATACACACAGACACTAGCAAAGCCAAAGCGATCGGCTTCTTCGCAAGCGCGATCAACCTGTTCATTGCTAGCGGCGGGATCTAAGAGGGCGTAATCAATATATGGTGTGGGATCGATATCAGTTTGAAGCATAAAACTATACACACTTAGGCAGGAGAGAGGTTACATTGGAGAATAGTGACTATAAGTTCTTATAATTACTTATTCATGTCGTTTCTATCGACTTATTATCCACTTATTCAAATTAGGCAAATATTAGGAAAGTCTTAAGTAAATATGCATATTTCTGAATTAGATGAACTGGAAGCCTCAGTCAGTGACCTACTGACGATGGCAAAGGTGGAGTTAGAACAAAATCGGTTGCAACAACAACGCGATCGCCAAATTCAAGAAGCAGTATCTCAAATTGAAGGTCGCTTAAAACCATTGCTTGCCAAAATTGAGCAGGTATTGAAAGAGTTTGACCGTGAAGGTCAACAGGACAGCGAGACTAAACAAAGGCTAGAAAAAAAGGCGGCGGATATCCGACAGGAAATCTCGGAAGCACCTGCTCTAGCAGCACAGCTTGCCGATCGCCAATTGATTTTGAGCGAAGAAAGACTACTAGACGAACGCATAACCGAACAAACGGCGCAATGGCGGAGCGAGTTAAAGGCTGATCTCTTAGAGATGATCGAAGAACAAAATGATTTCTTTAGCGCCACCGATGCCTCGATCGCGGTGCGGGGGTATGCCAATGATTTAAAGGCGATCGGCGCACTTGAAATAGTGGTTGAAGCCTTGATCGATCAAATAAATTCCCACAGCGAAGAAGGTCCTGTGGCAAGGTTGCGCGGCAGCCACGAACAAACGCTCACCTTTATTTACAACAAAGCCCTCGAAAATCGCTCCCGTGTTGATCGCGCCCCCGATGTCCAGCCTACCGCCCGTCACCGTAAATCCGAAAAACGTCCTGCCTTGTATACCGATCTTGGTGGCAAAGTTTTGGTATTTGGTGGACACGATCGCTTACAAACAGCCGTCAAAAATCGGTTGCGCGATTCAGCGATTAATTTAATGTGGTACACCGAGCAGGATGGTTTACAACTTGCGGCGCAAGGCGAAAGCCAAATTGCAGGTGGCGATCTAATTATTATCGTGACGGGTTATGCCAGCCACTCACTCACCGAGAGAGCGATCGAGGCTTGCCGTCGGGCTAACAAAACCTATGAAATTGTGAATACTACGGGTATGACCAGATTGTTAGAAGTAATTGAATCAGGATTAAAGGCGAAACAATTAGCTCGTCACTGGAAACAAGGTTAAAAACCCATTTAAGAATTACTTTCTACGGTCAGATACTTTAAGAGATCCCCCTCAATCCCCCTTAAAAAGGGGGAAGAAGATAATTTAATTGATTCTCCCCCCTTTCGTAAGGGGGGCTGGGGGGATCTAGACAATTCTTAAATGATTAAATTTTTACTGAATAAATTACGGGCATGGATAAACTAACTATAAAAGAACTCGCGGCGGTGGATATCGATCGCATTGTCGAAATGGCTTGGGAAGATCGCACGACTTTCGATACGATTTACGAGCAGTTCGGCATTCCCGAATCTGAAGTGATTAAAATCATGCGTCAATCCATGAAGCGCTCATCTTTTTTGATGTGGCGATCGCGGGTGAATGGACGTAAGACTAAACATGGCAAAACCTCTGACGCTATCAGGTTTCGCTGCGATCGCCAAGACAAACCTAAAAATCGTTAGCTAAGTACTTGCCCCACAAACCCGTAAAGTTACGCTCCGAAGGGTTTTAATTTAGCGCAAAGCGCTATAGCACTGTAAGATAACAACTACACCTTGGGGCATATCGAATTTTGCCATCCCGCTCGCCATGACACTCAATGACGACATAACCGAATTAAATGTTGAATTCGATATCGAGTCAGATATCGAATCATCACCACTGAGTCCATTGGATTTGCCCCCCGAAGAGGAAATACCTCTTGCAGATCCTGATGAGATGTTAGCGCTGCTTAACTCAGAAATCATCCTAGAGAGGATGCAAGCCGCCAGAGCTTTTTGTGAATTAGAAGACGATCGCGCCGTTCCCCGCCTCATTGAATTGCTGCAAGATGAATGTCCCCTAGTCCGCGTTAGTGTCGCCTATGCCCTCGGACGCAATAAAAGTGAACAGGCGATCGCGCCATTAATCAATCAACTCAGTCAAGACTGGAACGGCTATGTCCGCAAAGGAATCGTCTGGGCTTTAGGAACATGTCATGCGACATCTGGGCTACAGCCATTAATCTCCGCCCTTAAATACGATATTACGGCGGTGCGCCTATGGGCGGCGAGTGCGCTGGGACAATTGGGTGACATTCAAGCGATCGAGCCTCTCGTTGAAGCCTTGGCTAGCGATCCGATGTCGGCTGTGCGAGGCAACTGTGCATGGTCACTGGGGAAGTTAGTCGGGCAGATGCGTAATCAAATTTCACCGCAGAGCGAGCTTTATCATGAGCTTGTGGATGCACTGATTAATGCTCTCGATGATGATGATTTGAGTGTGCAGACTGATGCGAGAAACACGTTGCGGAAGTTAGGTGATCCACGCGGCTTAAAGGTGCTAGATCGCATAGAAATGGATCAAGGATATTGTGAGTTTTAGCTAGATATTCCAAAAACAACGGGTGCGGGGCTTTGCCCCGCACCGCTAGTTCTTTACTTTATGTTCTGCACAAAAAAATTTGACAATGGCGCGATCGCTGCTATACTTAGTAACTGCATACAACAAATTGACAATTAAAAGTATGCGAATGTAGTTTAGTGGTAAAACTTCTGCCTTCCAAGCAGATATTGCGGGTTCGATTCCCGCCATTCGCTTTTTTAGTTTCCTGAGCTAGGCTGCATACGCATATATTGGCGATGGTAGTTTGGGATAGGTTCTGCGTACGTGATGGTAGATAGCGATCGCCTTGTCTTCGACATCAACATTCGTGTAAGTGTCTACGGGTAATCCTGAATCATCACTGTAGAGAAAGTCATGAATCTTATTTTTGATGCGATCGCGGGTTGATTCTTTGTCACACCAGCGATCAACTTGGAGATCTTGGGCTTTGAGGGTTGCTAGGAGTTTCACAGAGATTTCTTTAATGCGCTTAATTTCGGTAGGACTGAGATCGGGCTTGAGGAGTAAGTCATAGATCGCTAGAGATTCCTCATCTAGCCCTTCACGCATGGCACGTTTTTGTTCGTCATTAAGGGTTCGGGTAAAATCAAGTAAGTTGGCAAAGGTTACTTCGATCGCCACTCGATCTTTTTCACTGTTATAGTCGGCAACGATGGCTTCGTAATGTTTTTGAAAGTCGGTACGCTGGGGATTTTGAGTTAATAATCGATTGAGTCGGTTTTCAATGGATTGTTTGAGGTTTTGGACAGTGGTGTTTTTGGTGGAACTACGCCCAAATTCGGCACGGAGGCGATCGAAATCAATTTGGCTAATGTCATAGATTGGAGTTAATTCGCTGGCTCGATTGGTTTGGACTGTAATCGATTCATTGACGATCGCTTGGAGTTGTCGCAGAATGTCGCTGATGTCAGTCTGTTCACGGTCTTGTTGTAGCAGTTTGTAGAGCAGCTTGATGGCGTTGTAGGAATTGCGATATTGACTGACTTCGGGGTTATTGATACAGGCTTGAAATTTGTTGAATACATCGCGGCATAGGATTTCTAATTGTTTGCGGGTGCGATCGCTTTGATTGGCGGCTTCTTTGGCGGCGGCGATCGCGGCATTAAGGGCTATACCTGTATTTTCTACGATGTCGGATAGGGAGGCTTGGCGATCGCCTAAAAAAATCCGCACCGCATCAATGGCAGCCACAAGATTTTCTAATAGTTCTGATTCTGGTTTGGTGGGATCGATATTTTCATGATTATCCTGTCCCTCTTGCCCCTTTACATAGTCTTTGAGGGCAGCCCGAAGGTTTTTGAGGATGCCGCAATAGTCCACAATTAAGCCGTTGGTTTTGCCTTCGTAGACACGATTTGCCCTAGCGATCGCTTGCATGAGGGTATGTGCTTTTAAGGGTTTGTCGAGATAGAGGATCGAGAGGCTAGGGACATCAAACCCTGTGAGCCACATGGCACAGACAATGGTGATACGGAAAGGATGATCGGGCTTTTTAAAGGCGGATTCCACATCGAGGCTTTGACCATCGGCTAACTCAAATCCGTCCTTGATTAATTTGCGATAGGGCAAGATATCCAAATCCCATTTACGGAATTTTTCCATTTCGCCTTGTTCTTCGCTGATGATGACAGCGCTCTGAGTTTCTTTCATCCATGCGATCCGTCGCCTTTGATAGTTCTCATCTTGATCGCTAGGTGCAGTCCTCAACTTTTTTTCTAACTGGCGGATATGCTTCTGCCAGTATTTATCAATTAGTTGGTGCATTCGGATACAGGTGATTTTGTCGATGCAGATGAGCATGGCTTTACCAGATTCCCATGCTGTGGCATAGTGCTGGACAAAATCACGGGCGATCTGGTCTAGTCGTTTTTCGGCGGTGATGATGTGATAATCGCGTTTGAGAGCCTTTTGGAGGCGTTGCTCAATATCAATGTCTTCTATTTCTAATTCTTCGATTTTCTTAGCAATGCGCTCATTCAGGTCAGTGGTTTCAATGCCGAGCTTTTCGCCGCGTGAGTCGTAGTAAAGGGGAACAGTGGATCGGTCATCAACGGCGCGTTGGAAGTCATAGGTGGAGATATAATTGCCAAACACACGGCGGGTAATGTCATCATCAGAGAAAAGTGGTGTACCTGTAAAACCGATATAGCTAACATTTGGTAAAGCATCGCGCATATTTCGAGAGAGCAAACCATATTGGGTACGGTGGGCTTCATCGGAAATTACGATGATGTCGTCTCTGAGGGAATAGGGTTGAGCGATTTGTTGATTAAACTTTTGGATGAGTGTGAAAATATGGCTTTTTTGCAAGCCGAGCAATTGTTGGAGATGGTCGCCACTGATGGCACGACAGGGATCTTTGTCGTTGTTGACTACGCTGCATCCTGCGAAGGTCTTGTAGATTTGCGAGTCGAGATCATCGCGATCGCTACAGATCACAAAGGTAAAGTTTGCGCCTAATTTGCGGTGAATTTTGCGGGTGAAGAATACCATTGAGTAGCTTTTGCCTGAGCCTTGGGTATGCCAGAATACGCCGAGTTTGCCTTGTCTGGTTTGGCGATCGCGTACTGATTGGATGGCTTTGTTGACACCGAGATATTGATGGTTTTGAGCAACAATTTTAATGGTTTTACCAGAAGAGTCGTCAAAGAGGATGAAGTTCTCAAAAAGATCGAGAAAGTTGGCTTTGGTGCAGATCCCTTTAAGTAAGGTTTCCATATCGACAACGCCTTTGTCGTCTTCTGCTAGGCGTTTCCATTCGTGAAAATGCTCAAAGCGACTGGATAGGGAACCGATGCGTGCATCAATTCCATTGGCTAACACGATGAAAGCGTTGTGGTGAAATAGGTGTGGGATTTGATCTTTGTATGCTGAGAAGTTTTGTTCGTAGGCGGCGCGAATATGTTTATCAACATTTTTTAATTCCATAAAAAGTAATGGAATGCCATTTACAAATCCAACAATGTCAGCACGGCAATGATAGAGATCGCCTTTGACCCAGAGTTCGCGGACGGCTAGAAAATGGTTATTAGTGGGGTGATCAAAGTCAAAGATTTTGAGGCGGCGTTTTTCGCGATCGCCTTTAGCGTTAGTAAAAGTAACCTGTACCCCATCTTTGAGGAGGTTGTATTTGTCGCGATTGGTGGCGAGTAGGGTTTGGGCGGTGCTGGTTTCGACTATTTGCCTAATTGCGTCTTGGTAGGCAGTTTCGGGGAGATTGGGGTTAAATTCTGTGAGTTTTGAATACAAATAACGGGTAAGGATGATATCGCGATCGCTTTCTCGCCCAAGTGTGCCATTTTTGCCAAAGGTTTCGGTATTCCAAGCATAGACGACATCCCAGCCAAGGCGATCGCGCAGATAGTCGGCGGTGGTTTGCTGTACGAGGGTGTCTTCGTTGTATTTGGTCATGGCGATTTGACAGTTAGGCTAAAATGGATCTAGCTCTGAAATTCTTTATTAAAATCTTAGCAATTTTAAGGGTTGCATGGGATTATCGAGCAGACAATAAAAAGTATTACCCTTTGAATGTGTAACTAAAACAAAATGACACAAACAATTGCACCACCGTTAACCTTGTATGATCGTGACTTTTACCAATGGGTACAAGAAACCACAGAAAAGTTAAAGACTAAAGATTTTGACCATGTGGATTTAGAGAATTTAATAGAGGAGATCGAGAGCTTGGGAACGTCTGAAAGGAGCGAGGTATATAACCGTTTGGCTACCCTCTTAGAACATTTGCTTAAGCGGATGTTTGTAGATATGCCTCAAGAGTTTAATGGCTGGGAGAATACAATTCGCGAACAAAGAAAGCGACTGAAACGGGTGCTTAAAGTATCCCCTAGCCTTAAAAATTATTTTACTGAAATATTTGATGAAGCTTTTGTTGATGCTCTTGAAGAAATTCGTAAGGAGAAAGGATATAAGCTGGTTAAGTTTCCTGATATATGGCAGTTTAACTGTGACATTGACTCAATGCTTAATGTTGATTTCTGGGAGTAGCGATCGCGGCGATCGCATTTGACTTTGGGGAAGTGGCTGAAAAGTTATCGATCAATATCAAGCGATATCGATCAAGTTTAATCGGTTGTGATCGATAGACTTTTGCATAGTAATAACATCTAAACCATTGTCAAATAAAGGTTTTAGAGCAAAATACTGCTCGATTGTCAAAATTTCTATCGATCGCAATTTATCCATGATGATCGATAGATTATTGTGCAGTAAATTTGGCAAAAGCATACTGCATAAGGGCTTTACTTAAAAACAATTCTTGGCTATCGATCTCCTTGTTCGATAGGTTAATAATTTTGATCGATAGATCGACAAATATTTTTTGATCGGCGGGTGGTTCTGCGCTGTCGTCTTCAATGCCGATCGCAATGATGCCGCCTTTGGCATTGGCTAAGCAAACACAGTCTTTTGCAAGTTCGCTCCAGTCTGGATTTTTGCCTGTTACAACTTTTAGGGATTTCTTTTCTAGAAATTGTGTTTCTGTTGAATATGACGATGGATTCATACGCCGATCGCTCCACTCATCAGTTTAGGAAGCAGAAGATCGCGAGCTTGTTGTAATTTTTTAGATTGTTGTCGCAGTGTGTTTATTTGAGTAAAAACAGGTGTAGCAATTTCATCGAATAAATTCAACAAACTATCTTGAGGAAAAGTTATTTGAGCATTTTCAAAATCCGAGGCAGTCACGGCTGGATAAGCTGCTCCTCTTGCATTGTTTGCCAGATAACCTACAAATTCAGGTGTTGTTATTGCATAGAATAAAAATGAAGTTGGGACACTTTTCGGAGTAATTACAGCAAATCCTGTTGACACAATTAGGTTGTCTGGTGGATTCCAAATAACTGCATAAGATTCACGATTTGGACGTACACATGACCAGATAATGTCACCATGTTTTACTATTCGTCGCGCTCGACTTGGTGCATCTTCAAAGTTCAAGATAGTTGTTTGATTAATACTATTAGTAGTAACTGAAGAAATATCAATATATTCTATTTGTCCTTGAAAACTACTATTGATAGATGATTGGTTGACAATAGCTAATTCTTTAAGTGCAGCTTTTCTCCATCCTTCAGGGATACCATCTACAATTTTGCTGTGTTCGTGACTGGGGAAGCGGAGATAGACAAACCATTCTTTATAGAGCAGATGTAGCGATCGCTCAAGCAACTGAATACGCCGCCGATTATTTTCGATAAGGTCATCATAAGCAGAGATAATATCAGCAATATGATTTTGAACCTCGATAGGAGGCAAGTGTATTTTGAGTTGTTTTAAGTCATTTCCTCTTATTCCTGCTTGAACACCTTGAGTAACAATAG
>Ga0194061_1002401_pt1 | contig 10275 bp, 7 predicted proteins | sample SepL2221m_MetaG_FD_163423 | JGI IMG/M metagenome (GOLD analysis project Ga0194061, IMG submission 163423) | Anoxic zone freshwater microbial communities from boreal shield lake in IISD Experimental Lakes Area, Ontario, Canada - Sep2016-L224-21m | ecosystem: Environmental > Aquatic > Freshwater >...
GCGGTGGAGACGTTACGCCATTCCTGTTGGCTTACTTCCACGAAGCAACGCATGGCGCGACTCTGACTGCCAACGTGAAACTGGTGCTACGCAACGCGAAATTCGCAGCGGAAGTAGCTGTAGAACTCGCGGATGTTTCACCGTGAAGGAATTCGACGATTCGCCCAATCCAGAGTTCGTAGTTATAGGCGAGCTACTCACCGACGTCGTTGCTCGCACCGCGCAGCAATTGCGATACGGCAGCGACACCCGAGCAACAATCTCAACCCACGGTGGCGGTGGTGGCGCAAACACCGCGGCCTGGCTTGCGACTGGTGGTGCAACAGTTGGTTTTGTCGCCAGAGTTGGCGACGATGCGCTGGGGCGCGCTGCAACTTTGGAGCTGCTGGAAGCAGGCGTCGAATTGCACGTGCCCATTGATCCGGTTGCTGCAACCGGAACCTGTGTTGTGATCGTGGGCCCCGACGGTGAGCGCACCATGTTGCCGGATGCGGGCGCTAACGCCAACCTTGTCCCAAGCGATCTTCCCGACCAGTTCTTTCGTCCTGGCGCGCATTTGCACCTGTCTGGCTATTCACTGCTAACTCCAAGTTCACGCCTAGCGGGACTGGCCGCCCTGGATCTGGCTCGAATTCGCCGAATGACTATCAGCGTTGATCCGGCTTCAAGTGGGCCACTGCTGGACATCGGTCCAGATCGGTTCCTCGACTGGATCGGTGGGGTTGGGCTGCTTTTGGCTAACGAAGCCGAAGCTTGTGCCTTGACTGGCGCCACCGATCCACTGGCGGCTGGTCAGGTCCTTGCCGACCAGTTCCCGGACGTCATTGTCAAGCTCGGAAGCGAAGGCGCAGCCTGGTTTAAGGCCAAGACTGAGCCGGTCTTCTCGCCCGCATTGGCACTTTCGGTCGTGGACACGACCGGGGCCGGCGATGCTTTCGCAGCCGGCCTCCTTGCCACCTGGCATTCCGGTGCCAACGTCGCCACCACGCTGGCAGTGGCGAATCGGACCGCCGCCCTAGCCGTGTCGCGAGTCGGCGCCCGTCCCTGAGGCGGCGAGAATAGGACTTCGCCCAGTCGTAGTCCAGGAGTGAAATGTCGCCCCGACGTACCAGCCCGCACGCACCCGCCTCCGATCACATCGTCGATATCGATGTTTCGGAGGAAATGCGAGGAAGCTTCCTTGAATACGCGTACTCGGTTATCTACGCCCGGGCGCTGCCCGACGCCCGTGATGGACTTAAACCAGTGCAACGCCGAATTCTTTACCAACTTGCCGAATCCGGCCTGCGTCCAGACCGGGCACATGTCAAGAGTGCACGCGTGGTCGGCGAAGTCATGGGCCGACTGCACCCACATGGCGACGGAGCCATCTACGACGCACTAGTGCGCATGGCGCAAGCATTCTCGTTGCGGTTGCCGCTGATCGACGGTCATGGCAATTTCGGGTCACCGGATGACGGACCTGCGGCCATGCGCTACACCGAATGTCGACCGTCGCAGGCAGCCATGGCGATGACGGATTCTTTGGCCGAAGACGTCGTGGACTTCACCGGTAACTACGACGGCCGTGACGTTGAACCCGTGGTGCTGCCTGCCGCGATCCCGAACCTGCTGGTAAACGGCGCGGCCGGCATCGCCGTCGGCATGGCTACAAATCTGCCACCGCACAATCTTGGCGAAGTGATCGCGGCGGCTCGGCACTTGATCGATCATCCAGCGGCAACTCTGGATGACTTGCTACGTTTTGTACCCGGACCAGACCTGCCGACCGGTGGACGGATCGTTGGCCTTGATGGCATCCGCGAGGCCTACGCAACCGGGCGCGGCAGTTTTCGAATCCAAGCCACCACCACGATCGAGCAGGTGTCACCGCGACGACGAGCAATTGTCGTCACCGAACTGCCCTTCAACGTTGGGCCCGAGAAAGTCCTTGAACGAATAAAGGACCTACATCAGAACAAGAAGATCCAAGGCATCGCCGACATGACTGACCTCAGCGACGGCCAGCGCGGTACTCGACTAGTGATCGAGATCAAGAGCGGCTTCCACCCTGAAGCTGTGCTCGCTGAACTATTTCGACTTACTCCACTAGAAGATTCTTTCGCCGTCAATAACGTGGCCCTAGTCGACGGACAACCTCGTACTCTCGGACTACTTGAACTTCTCCAGGTCTTCGTCGATCATCGTCTCGAAGTGGTACGGAGACGCTCGGAGTACCGTCGACGTAAGGCAGGCGAGCGGCTCCACTTAGTCGAGGGCCTGCTAGTTGCCATTCTCGACATCGATGAAGTCATTGCGCTGATCCGTTCCAGCGACGACACTGCCTCAGCCCGCGAACGATTGATGTCCGTATTCGATCTCAGCGAGATCCAAGCTTCGTACATCTTGGAAATGCCGCTACGTCGACTGACCAAATTCTCACGTCTCGAGCTGGAAACCGAACGCGACGAACTAAGTCGCGCGATGCAAGCATTGACGGACATCATCGATCACCCGACAGCCTTGCGGACGTTGGTTTCGACCGAACTAGCCGAGGTATCAAGGAACTTTGCTACTCCTCGTCGCACTGTCCTACTTGAAGCCGATGGCGTAGCCCAACCAACTCGGTCAGTTCCCATGGAAGTTTCAGATGACCCGTGTTTGGTGCTGCTGTCGAGCACCGGTTTGGTGGCCAGAACCACCACGTTGGAAGTGCCGCCGAGCGACGGCCCCAGAGCGGTGCACGATGTCATCGCCGCCACCGCAGTTGCCAGCGCACGCGGAGATGTCGGCGTTGTCACATCTGGCGGCCGCGTGATTCGGCTGTCAGTCCTAGAACTACCGACGTTGCCGCCAACGGCCTCCCGGCCAAACGTTTCCGGCGGGGCACCTCTCGGCGCCTTCATCGAACTTGCACCCGGAGAATCCGTAGTCGGTCTGGCGACACTGCTCGTCGACGCTCCAACAACTCTGGCCCTTGGCACGGCACAAGGCATCGTCAAGCGGGTGGCCACCGAACCGGTAGGGAATCGATCCAGTTGGGAAGTCATATCGCTGCGCGACAGGGACTTTGTCGTTGCCGCGATTGACGTTGTGGACACTGACGAATTGGTGTTGATCACATCGGATGCACAACTTCTGCGCTTCCCTGCGAAAAGTGTCCGCCCGCAAGGGCGGAGCGCAGCGGGCATGGCAGGCATCCGACTTGATCAGGACGCCAGCGTGCTTCACTTTGGCGCCATCGACCCGAACGAGCGCGGCGAAGTCGTGACCATCTCTGGTAATAGCAGCGCTTTGCCCGGCACCGAGCCCGGGTCGGCCAAGGTGACCCCGTTCGCCGCCTACCCGGCCAAGGGCCGGGGCACGGGTGGCGTGCGTTGTCACCGCTTCCTGCGCGGCGAAGACGTTTTGCTCTTGGCCTGGGTTGGCACTGGCGGAGCTCACGGACCGGCTGCCGCGAGCGCGACGGGTAAGCCAGTCGAGTTGCCACGCCCGGACGCCAGGCGCGACGGGTCCGGTACGTCCCTGCCTAGCCCGGTGGCTGGAGTCGGCGGCTCGATTCGCGTGCTTCCAGGAGTTGGCGGGTGAGTACGGATTTCTGCACCGAAGCTGCCGCGACTGAACCAATAGCTGCCACAGCTCCGGCGATCTCGGGCTGGGTGATCATCGAGGCACCAGGGCCTTGGGGCAAACACCCGCTGTTGGACGGTTCCTTGGGTCCCATCCTTGGTCCAGAACTTGCAGCCCGCACGGCCGATTCCAACACGCGAGTGTTGTTGGCCCGGCGACCCAAACGCACCTCCGACCCGACATTGCGGCGAGTTTGGTTTGCACACGTCGCCCCCGGAGGAGTGCGGCAACGCATCGCTGACCTTCCCGATCTTGAGGTACTTCTAGATATTGATCTCACGGGCGTTGGCCGCTGCGAACTGCCACCGCTTGGCCAGACTGATCTGACTCCGCACCTGTTCATCTGCCAGAACGGCAAACGGGATGCTTGCTGCACGCGGCTCGGACGCGCGTTGATTACCGAGGTCGGCGCGCTGGAACCTGAGCACGTCTGGGAAACCACACACCTGAACGGCCATCGCTTTGCCCCGACAGCGCTACTCCTGCCATACGGAGTGATGCACGGTCGTCTGGACGCTCCTTCGGCGCAAGCTGTGCTAACCCAAGCACGGCTCGGACACACCGTGGTGGCTTCGACTCGCGGACGCACGTCTTTGCCCAAACCGCTGCAGGCGGCGGAGTTGGCGGTGCGCGGTGCCTACGCAATATCTGAATTAGAAGCGTTGGACGGCTTGCGAGTTGATTCCTCAGGCAGAGCGGTCCCGTGGCCGACCGCAAGCAAGATCGTTGGCGAAATGTGGCACACCGAAGTTCGTCACCGCGATGGACGAGCTTGGCGAGTCAAAGTGAGCGCACAAAACCTAGATCCGCGGTCCGAGTCTTGCGGCGGGCAGCCCGTGGCTGGAGTGACCTATATTGCCGCCGAGCCCCAACCCATCGCAGGCTGGTAGATCCCACTAACCACACCTAGAGCGCTGCGGCCCGCAAGCCTTCGCGGGTGTGTAACGTCGTCCGGTCGCGGCCTCGCTCTGCGCCAAGTGCGATTTCTGCTGCGTCGATGCGCTCCCAACCTGCGAAGTCGATCGGTGCGATGCCGCGATCGGCGAGCAGCGCCTGCAGTGCCAATCGGCCGCCACCGGCCGCAGGTGCCAAAGTCGCAGAGTCTGCCAGTACAGAGGCCACGGTCGCTGTTGCATCCTTCTTATTGGTGCCAATGATTCCGCTTGGACCTCGGCGAATCCAACCAGAAACGTACTCTCTGGGTCGAATCTGCGTTGAATCCACAGCGTCCACCACCCTGCCTTCGATGCTCGGAATGACTGCGCGTCGCTCATCGAAAGGCAACCCCGGTAGTCCGACCCCGCGATAACCAACGGAGCGGACGACCAACTGAGCCGGAATTGTTTCGAATTCACCAGTCCCGACGGCCGCGCCATTCTCATCAATCTTGGTTCGCTCAACTTCTACTGCGCCGACGTGCCCTTCGCCAATAAGGCGAATAGGTCGCGTCAGGAATCGCATATGTATCCGTCGAGGTTTCCCGCTCAACATCCGGGTGGTCCATTCACGTACTACCTCGACGTTGCGCGTCGCGACCCGGTCGTCCGCCAACGCCGCCTGGCTTACCGGGTCGAGTTCCAGATCGGCTGGGTTCGCAACTACGTCAACTTCAGCCAACTCACCGAGTTCGCGCAATTCCTTGGTAGTGAAGGCCGCCTGCACCGGTCCCCGGCGACCGAGGAGGTAGATGTCTTCAATGTTCGACGCAGCCAGTACGTCGAGCACATGTTGAGGAATGTCGGTGTGATCGAGTTCGGCGTTGGTTTTTGCGAGCACTCGGACTACATCAACAGCCACGTTGCCCACACCGACGACAACCACCTGCCGGGCGCTAGCAACTTCGGCCTCCACTTCGGCGGAAGGGGCATCCGGATGTCCGCAATACCAATTGACCAAATCAGTCGCGGCGACGCTGCCTGCGAGTTCTTCACCCGGCACCCCTAGCGCGCGATCTCGAGCCGCGCCAAAGGTATAGATGACCGCGTCGAAGAGTTCAGAAAGCTCACTCACGGAGACGTCTTTGCCCACTTCGACGTCACCAAGAAAAGTGACCTGAGGGCGTTCGAGCACCTTGGTTAAGGTGCCGCGAACCGATCGGATCGAGAGGTGATCTGGCGCAACTCCGTAGCGCACCAGCCCAAAAGGCACCGGGAGCCGATCAAGCACCGTTACCTCAACGGGAACATCGGACTGCGATGTCAGCGCATCGGCTGCGTACAGACCTGAGGGACCAGCGCCGACGATTGCTACCCGCCACACCATTGCAACTCCTGATTTTCGATCTGAGGCTCGCTCCGAAACAGATAATGCCCGGTCATGACCGCCCCTGGGCAGGGACCCTGGTCCCGAGCCTTGTGATATTCGACCTATTCCGGATCAGTCGCGGGCGTAACCAACATGATGCAACCGGCCGGGTCACCCATCGGGCCGGCAAAGGGACTAAAACTGACCCGACGATTGGTCGCCGCACCGGTGGCATATCGCAATAGCAGTTCTTGCCTAACGGTGCTGCCGCCGCGGACGATAGCGCCCAGTTCAGCCACGCCGAAGTCAACCGAGGCTACAAATACTTCGATGCCGCTGCCCACAATCTGAGTGTCGGACCAGCCGAAGATCGCGGAGAAGGCCGAGTTGATACGCAGGACCGTTCCGTCTGGGCCGATTACGGCAACCGCGTCGGGAATGTTCTTGAATACCACCGCTTCTTGCCGGGTTTCGGCTTCGTGCTGCTCACCTTCCGTAACATCCAAGATGATCGAAAACAGGAGGACTCTTCCGTGCTCCTCGATTGGTGACGAGTGCACGTCAACCGTGCGCACGGTTCCATCTGCGAGCCGGTGCGGAAACACAAAATGTTCCCGTTTGCGGGCAGACGCCTCGTGGTAGCGGGTCGAAACCTGATCTGGGGGCAAGATGTTTATTGCGGCGATCGACATCTCCCGGAGTTCGTCCTGGTCATAGCCGTAGAAACTGGCAGCCGCCCGATTGGCGTCGATAATCAGCCCGGTGCCCGGGTCTACTAGAAGCATTACGGCCTTGTGGTCGTAGAACATCGAGGCGAAGCGACGTTCGGATGCCACTAGCTCCTGATGCGCCAGAACGCTTTCGGTTATGTCCTCGTGGGTTCCGACCATCCTGACCGCTTGGCCATTTGCTGCTCGCTCAACGACCAAGCCACGGTCCCGCACCCAAATCCAACTGCCGTCGGCATGACGCAGGCGGATATCGGCCTCATATCGGTCGGTCTCGGCCTTGGCATGGCGCTGCATCTCGAATTCTGCAACTCGCAAATCCTCAGGATGAGCCAGTAGGCGCCAAGTCTGGATCGTGGCTGGCTGCAGGTCGACTAATTCACGCCCGACAATCTGGGCCCAGCGTTCGTCGTAGACGGCCGCGCCGGTTTCCATATTCCATTCCCAGAGCCCAAGCCGAGTACCCGCAAGCGCCAATCGGGTGCGCTCAAGGTCCCATTCGGGGGCAAGTTGATCAGCCACGCTGGCAGTCTACTTCTCAGGCGTCAATCCGGTCCCTGGTCAGCCCAAGCGCCCCCGCAACGATGAACTCCTTGCGCGGAGGCACGTCGCTCCCCATCAGTAGTTCGAACACGGATTCGGCAGCTTCCGCGTCAGCCATCGTGATCCGGCGCAGGGTTCGCGAACTCGGCGACATGGTCGTGTCCCGCAACTGGTCAGCATCCATCTCGCCCAGGCCCTTGTACCGCTGCGGCTCCTTGTAACGTCGCCCCGCCCTGTCTAACTCGGCGAGCAACCTGCGCAACTCTGCGTCGGAGTACGTGTACCGAATCTCGGCGGCCTTTCCGCCAGTTGTCTCAACCCGGTGCAACGGTGGAACCGCCGCGTAGATCCGCCCGTCGTCTAGAAGCGGCCGCAAGTAACGGTGAACCAGCGTAAGCAGCAGGCAACGAATATGCGCACCGTCGACGTCTGCGTCGGACATCAGAATGATCTTGCCGTAACGGGCTTGGGTAAGGTCGAATGAGCGGCCAGAACCGGCCCCGATCACCTGAATGATCGAGGCACACTCGGTGTTCTTAAGCATGTCGGCGATCGAGGCCTTCTGAACGTTCAGGATCTTTCCGCGAATTGGCAAGATCGCCTGGAACTCCGAATTTCGAGCGTTCTTGGCGGTACCAAGGGCGCTATCGCCCTCAACAATGAATAACTCGCAGCGTTCGGTTTCGTCGCTTCGGCAGTCCTTGAGTTTGGTCGGCAACGCCGATGATTCCAGCGCCGTTTTGCGTCGCTGAACATCACGGTGAGCACGCGCGGCCAGCCGAGTGCGCGACGCGTTTGCCACTTTGTCCAGTAAGGCACGGGCCGAAACCTTCTCGCCACGGGGAGGGGATTCGAGATAGGCAGTCAACTCTTTTGTGACCACATGCGCCACGATCCGCGCCGCGGCCGGAGTGCCGAGAACTTCCTTGGTCTGTCCTTCAAACTGCGGTTCCGGCAGGCGCACAGTGACAACCGCGGCCAGACCTTCCATAGCATCTTCTTTGGCGACGTTGTCTTCCCCCGCACGAAGCACCTTGGCTGCCCGAAGCCCGTCATTGAGCACCTTGACGAGCGCTCTTTCAAATCCAACTAGGTGTGTGCCGCCCTTAGGTGTTGCAATGATGTTCACGAAGGACCGAACGTCGGTGTCGTATCCAACACCCCAGCGCAGTGCTATATCCACCGCCAGTTCGCGTTCAACTTCTTGCGAGGTCAGATGTCCCTTGCCGTCGAGCACGGGCACCGTTTCTTTGAAGTGCCCTACCCCGCGCAGGCGAATCGTGCTAGTTACGGCTTCGTCGACACACATGAAATCGACGAATTCACCAATTCCACCCCGATGCTCAAACACCTCCGGCTCGACCGGTCCAGAGCGCTCGTCGCGAAGCTCGAGGATCAAGCCAGGCACGAGGTACGAAGTCTGTCGAGCCCGCGCCGAAAGGTCCTCGTAGGACACCTCGGCATCCGACGTGAACAATTGCCGATCGGGCCAAAAACGAACCCTGGTACCAGTGTTCTTCCGGATGACCTTGCCGACCACCCGCAAGCCGCCAGCCTTGGAGAAAGCCGAATCAGGCGTGGGCTCTTCAAAGACCCCGGGCACACCGCGGCGAAAAGACATCGCATAGATCTTCCCGTCGCGATCAACCTCCACGTCTAAGCGCTCAGACAAGGCGTTGACGACGCTGGCACCCACCCCGTGCAGTCCCCCGGAAGCCGCGTAGGAGCCACCTCCAAACTTGCCGCCAGCGTGCAACTTGGTTAGCACGACTTCGACCCCGGTTAGCTTGGTCTTTGGCTCAATATCGACGGGAATGCCCCGGCCGTTGTCTTGCACCTCGACGGACCGGTCTGGGTGCAGTACAACGATGATTCGGGTGCAATGACCCGCCAGGGCTTCATCGACCGCGTTGTCGATGATCTCCCAAACGCAGTGCATCAAACCTCGGCTGTCGGTCGATCCGATGTACATGCCCGGGCGCTTACGAACCGCATCCAGACCTTCAAGTACGGCCAATTGCTTGGCCGTGTATGCACCCGATAAACCACCAGCGCCAGCTGGCGGGCGGTTCTCGGAACTCTCGCGGCGGCTAGCCAAGCTTTGCTCCTAGGGGGACCTGAATCCATTTCGCGCCGCCGGTGCTGGGGCGATCGGCTTATGTGTGAGCCTAGTTGTCAGCCCCCACTGCGCGAGTTCACGGCGCGCCCTGCGACACGCCGACAGCACAACCCCTACTCCGGACGCCAAATGCATAGGCTCAGCCCACCAATTGCTGCGCCAAGAGCGAACCAAAGCCAAATCTGGGATCGGGAACAACCAGCAGGTGCAAGGATGTTGTACGGATACCTACTTTGGAGGGGCAAATGACCTCGACGTTGACGCCTACGACGCCGCTTACGGCCGCTGATCGCTGCGACCGCTGTGGCGCGCAGGCCTATGTCCTGGTCAAGTTGACCTCGGGCGGCGAACTGCTTTTCTGCGCTCACCACGCTCGTGAGCATGCCGATGCGCTGGCGGGGATTGCAGCCGACATCGTCGATGAATCGGACCGCCTGCTCAACGACCCCGAAACTGTGCGCTGACTTCGCGCCTACGACTCACGCCTGACCCGGAGGCCAAAGCGCCCGGCCAAGCAAATAAGGAAGGGCCCCAGCCAAAAGGCTGGGGCCCTTCCTTCGTCTTGTCTCAGTGGCCGTGACCGAAACCACCGTGGTCATGGCCGTGACCGAAGCCACCGTGATCATGGCCGTGGTCGTGCCCGTGCCCGTGACGGAGGAAGGGGTAGGTCGGGGCCGAGGTTTCCAGGGTAGCGGCCTCGTAGGTCGAGACGGCTAAGGCAACAGCGGCCTGGAACGTCGCACAGTCGGCGGCCAGCGCTGCCTTCAGCGTGGCGCGGTCGGCTGCGGTGGCGGTGCGGTAAGCAGCCTCTGCGGCATCCGTTGCTGAGTCATCGCCGGCTGCAGCCTTCATGTCGGCCAGCAACGCAGCTTTGGCGCCCAGCGTGTTGGTCCGGAACGTAGCCTTGGCGGCGGCGTTGGCTACTGCTTTGGCAAGGTCGGCCGCATGCACGGCCTGCCTGTAGGTCTCACGATCGGCTTGGGTTGCCGGCGTGGTCGCGGTGTCGTAGACCACGAAAGCAGCGTCATCGGC
>Ga0194061_1002405_pt1 | contig 10267 bp, 9 predicted proteins | sample SepL2221m_MetaG_FD_163423 | JGI IMG/M metagenome (GOLD analysis project Ga0194061, IMG submission 163423) | Anoxic zone freshwater microbial communities from boreal shield lake in IISD Experimental Lakes Area, Ontario, Canada - Sep2016-L224-21m | ecosystem: Environmental > Aquatic > Freshwater >...
CCTGACCGCTGTTGCGAAATGCCGCCATGAAGTACATGTCTCGCAGCCGATCCAGGTCAGCGTCATCGAAGATCAACATGGCCGCGTTGCCGCCCAATTCGAGGTGCAACGGCCTGACAGTTTTTGCAGCAGATGCCATGACCGCCTTGCCGGTGGCCGTCCCCCCGGTAAGGCTGATCATGGCAACGTCAGGATGTCCGACAAGGGCACGGCCGACGTCAGATCCTCCAGTAATTACATTGATGACGCCGGGCGGAAATATCTCGGCGGCCAGTTGTGCTAGTCGGAGCGTTGACAAGGGTGTTTCAGGGGACGGTTTCAAAACCACCGTGTTACCGGCAGCCAGAGCAGGACCAATCTTCCAAACCGCCATGGCAAATGGGTAGTTCCACGGAGCTAACGCGGCCACAACGCCAACGGGTTCTCTGCGTACGAAGCTCGTGTATGGCGGTCGATATTCGTTTGCGGCTACGCCGCTCAAGAGCCGTGCTCCACCAGCAAAGAAGCGCAACTTGTCGACGGAGCTAGCGATCTCCCCAGGCACCAAATGCAGCGGTTTGCCGACGTCAAGAGCCTCGATAGCTGAAAGTTCAGTCGCGTGCTCCTCCACTGCGTCGGCGAGTTTGAGCAGCAGCGAAGCTCGATCCCGCGGTGCCAGTGCCGCCCAGGCATCCATGGCGCCGGATGCGGCCTTGACTGCTTCCGACACTCCAGCCTTACCAACGTCGGCAACTGACGTGATAGTCCGCGCCGTGGCGGGATCAACAACCGCGATCTGGTTTTCGGCGTGATCGAAAGCTTTGCCTCCGACAGTGCAGTGGACTATCAGGGATTCAGCAGTTGGTCGTTGTGTCTTCACGGGCATCACCAAGGGATCCGGCTGGGTCAACGGGGACTTCCCGTCGACCTAACGATTGTTAGGGCTGTGAGGCCTCTAGTCAACTGCCAACAAGCAGTTACACCTCCATGAAATTCGCGGCCAGATTGCACAGTCGTCATGTCAGACGAGACAAGCCGGAGACATCTTGGGCCAGTGTCCACACAATCTCGACCACTTCGTTGACCGTATCTAGCGGACCTGCGCCGCTCACATGCCAGATTCGCGCAGCATCACAGAGAGCGAGAATACCGAGTGCCCGTGCCGGCGAGGTGGCGTCGAAGGTTACGGAGTGGACTAGGCGCTCCACATACGCGTGGTAGAGGTTTTGGCGCTGACGCAGCTCCTGCTCGTAGGCCGGATCTAAGACTCCTTCGACACCAAATTGCGCGAGCGCCGCATCCCAGGCAAGGGCCTTTGGTGCCGACTCCAACTGCCATCGCACATGTTGTTCAACAACACATCGCAGTTGATCCGGCACGTCCATATTGGGGTTCAACGGGGCCACAACGTGCGCGAGGAACTCATCGAAGATCTCGCTAAGCCCTTCACGCAGGAGTTGCTCCTTCCCCTCAGGGAAGTGGGAGTAAAGACTTGCGGCCTTGATGTTGACGCCAGTAGCGATATCCCGCATCGAAGTACCCACGTAACCACGACCGGCGAACATCGGGATGGCGGTGGACAGGATCCGAGCGCGCATGTCTGTCGGCGAAGTTGAAGGAACATCCCGAAGATGAAATAGGAGACGGATAAGGCACTCGCGCACTTCGTCCAGGTTCCCCGCCGAGCCAATCTGGGTCATGAGGTGGAGTCTAGAGCCGGTTCGTTGAAAAGGCATTGGTTGTTGACATCGTTACCTAACGCCCGTTAGCCTCTCGCACGTGCCTGCGGCCGCGTGGGATCCAGCCGATCTTCCCGAAAGGGCAAACGCTGTCCTTGCCCGGGGAGTTACTTCATTTGCCCGCAGTAGGACTGTTCCCATAGTTTTCGATGGAGCTCGCGGCGGACGCATCCACAGCGTTGACGGCCGATCCCTTGTTGATCTCGTCTGCGGGTTAGGTCCCATTCTGCTCGGACACGGCAGGCCAGAAGTACTTGACGCCGTGCATCGCGAAATCGCCAAGGGAGTGCTGTACGGCAGCCATCCCAACGAGATCCTGCTTGGCGAACGAATCACTGGCCTGCTTCCTTTCGCAGACAAGATCGTCATGGCCAACTCAGGAAGCGAAGCCGTCCACGCAGCTCTACGTATCGCAAAAGCGACGACGAATCGCCGCATCATCATTAAGTTCGAGGGCCACTACCACGGGTGGCTGGATCCGATCTTCGTTAATTCTTCCGGCTGTCTGCCGGCCGAAGATGGATCCGGGCAAGTCGAAATCCAACATGCCGTAGCGGGCATGCTGCCTACCGAAGATGTGATTGTCTTACGCTGGGGAGATCTTGAAGGGCTCAAGACTGTGCTTGCGCAGGATGGTTCGGATGTCGCCGCCGTCATTATGGAACCCATCCCCCTGAATTTCGGTGCCTTCTATCCGGAAGCTGGTTACTTGGAGGCGGTTAGGAATCTATGCAGTCAAGTGGGAGCGCTGCTTGTTTTCGATGAAGTCCTAACCGGATTCAGAGTTGCACTTGGGGGCGCGAGTCAACTGCTTGGTATCAAACCTGACATTGCGGTTTACGCCAAAGCCATTGCTTCCGGATTCCCTCTCGCAGTTGTGGCTGGTAGCGAGATGGCGATGGAGTCCGTCGTGCACGGCGCGGTGCACCCGGCTGGCACTTACAGTGGGAGTCCGACGGCGGTCGCAGCTGCGCTGGCTACTCTCGACGTTCTCGAAGAACTCAACCCAGGCATCTATACGTACTTGGACGGGCTCGGAAAGAAGCTACAGGCTGGACTCCATGCCATCGGCATTGACCACCGACTCCCACTTGTAGTCCACCAAGTGGGTTCGATTTTGCAGATCCTCTTTGCGCCGCGGGCGCCCGCCCGTTCCTACGCCGACGTCGCTCGAACTAATAAAGTTGCCGTCGCTACCCTCTGCGAAGGTGCAATCCATGGCGGGGTGTACGCAGCGCCTCGCGGCCTATTACTTCTAAATCTCGACCACACAGCCGACGACATTGACCTTGTGCTGGACGCATTCGCAGCTTCCGCTATACAGCTGAGCAACTCATATCCAACCTCACTAAGTGAGAGTTTCGGCTAATGGGTGGGCCTCGAATAGTTGTTATTGGCGCCGGCGCCGTCGGACTTAGCACAGCGCTGTCAGCAGCCCAACTTGGCGCCAAGTCCGTCATGGTTATCGAACGCGAGCACCTCGCCAGTGGTTCATCAGGTCTCTCTGCCGGGATTTTCAATCGGCAAACTGCAGATCCGGTCGATCGAGCCATGCGAGCGCACAGTGTCGAGGTGTTCGCAGGACTTTCAGATCTCGGGGTCCTCCACCTTGCCCGGCACGGGTACCTTCGACTGGCGAAGACAGCCGATCAGGTTGCCGCCATTCACTCCACAATCGCGTCCCTGTCGACCAACGGTGGTATCAGCAGATACGTCACTCCCCAGGAGATCGCTGACCTAGTTCCGGGTATTGAGACGGCTGACCTTAAGGGCGGAATGTTTGGACCATCTGATGGCAGTCTCGACGGACCGCAGTTGTGCCAGGCGTATCTAGGCCAGGGAAGGAGTCTGGGTGTTCAGTATCAGGCGAACTGCTCTCTTCTTGGGGCCGAATTCAAGGCAGGCCACATCAGGCTCGCCACCGCGAATGGAGACATCGAATGTGATCTAGTGATCAACGCAGCGGGCCCGTGGCTCGAACCAGTAGGCGCATTACTTGGCGTCGTATCCCCAACCGAGAACCAGCGGCATCAGGTTGCCATTCTTCACGTGCCCTCCCTCGCGCAGCGGGGAGTCCCAATCGTGCAGTCGTATTTTCCGGGCTCTGGTGAGGACGGCGTGTACGTGCGTCCTGACGGTAACGGCCGCTTCATCACTGGCATGCACTCTTATGAGAAGCAATCGACGTCTGTTGCTGCTGACGGTTACAAGAAATCCCTCGACGCCGCTTACCTTGAAACCGTCGCGGAGGCACTCTCACACCGATTCCCGAAGTGGGATAACGCCCGCCTTTCGGAAGGGTGGACTGGTCTTTACCCCCTGAGCCCGGACGGTCAATTCATCGTCGGACCGCATACCTCGGAGCCGCGCGTAATTACTGTGGGCGGTCTGGGTGGGGTCGGACTCACCGTCTCACCAGCAGTAGGGCGAATCGCGGCTGAATGGGCAACGTCAGGCCAGTCAACAACCTTCGGCTTTGCTGATGAACTACTGCCTGAACGACCAAGCCTTGGCAAGCGGACATGAGTGCTGACGAAGGAATCACCGTACTTCTCACCAACGACGACGGTGGGACTGCAATTGGACTCATGGCTGCCCGGCAAGCGTTGATAGTCGAGGGCATGCGGGTGATCGTCGTGGCTCCTGATGGAAATCGAAGCGCGATTGGCCACGCAATTACTTCTCGCGATGCCCTAAGGGTCACGCTGATGAATGAGGATTCCGAGCACCCCATCTACTTCTGTTCGGGTACACCCGCAGATTGTGTACGTGTTGGACTACTCAGTGGCATTGCGAACACTTCGCGAGTCGTGGTGTCAGGTATCAATCATGGAATCAACTTGGGCGACGACATCCACTACTCGGGTACCGTAGCGGCGGCTGCGGAGGCGGCACTCCTTGGTTTGCCCGCAATCGCCGCATCTCAGCACAGTAATGACATCGGACTCTCGTTCATTCTTGGTTCGCCACCAAAGACTTTCCCATTTGCACCGTTCGTCGCGCGTACTGCTAACTGGCTGGCGAGGAATCCGTTGCCGCCGCGGCAACTACTTAACATCAATATGCCGGCCTCTCTGAACGGCCCCAACGCGGTCCTCTCGGAACTCGGAGTCCGCAACTGGAATCAGGTGCACTTAGATGTTGAGTACATAGATTCCGGTGAATTCCGAGTTCTCCCGTGGGTCACTAACCCTACCCACGATCTCGCACTAGGATCAGACTTCACCACAGTCGCAGGTGGCTTCGTCTCGGTATCACTGCTTTCCGCAGTCGGAGGATTAGTGGGTCTAGGCCCGGAATGTTGGTCTGCGCTGGAAGGGCTAGACCTCACAGTGGCGTCGTCGCGGCCAACACGTACCAACCTTTGAGTAGCTAGGACACCTGTAGCACGCCGTTGTGTATTGAGGAGGAAGTAGATTCTGATGGTCACGGCTTTTGAAATCGACGTTGCAATTCGTTCGGCTACTGCAGCGGAGGTATGCGCCGCACTTATCAAGATGGACATTGCGGTCCTTGAAGGAAACGTGCACGTCCAACGGCTGCAAGGTGGTGCAAGCAATGAGAACTTCCTGCTGACGTCCGAAGCGGGGAAATTCGTATTCCGTTTGACCGCAGCTGCGGGCGAGCGGTTCGGTATGGATCGGGCCCAGGGTCTCAGCGCCCATCAAAGAGCCGCTGAATCAGGGATCTCGCCAGTACTTCTTGGGGTGCTCATGCCACAGGGATATTGCGTGACTCCATTCCTCGACGGCCGGATCCTTGACGGACAGATCCTGCGAGAGCATGGAATCTTGCAATCGTGCGTTCAGACATTGTCAATTGGTCACCATGCGACTGCGATCGAAGGAAGCTTCTCGGCATTCGCCGACATCCGTCGTTACGTCAATATCGCTTCGACGGAAGCACTCCCAGTGCCCACCGACTTGATCTCAATGACTGAGGCAGCCGCGAAGGTTGAGATGCTCTTTCAAGCCGCGGAAACACCCTCGCGCCTTTGTCACAACGACGTCCAGATACAGAACTTCATCATTGGAGAGCACAAGACATGGCTCCTAGATTGGGAGTTCGCAGGAATGGGTAATCCGTATTTTGACCTAGCGATGATTGCCAGTAACGGCGAGCTCGGTGCTGAAGCCCAAAGGGAGGTGGTTGCCACCTACTTCGGCCAAGTGCGGTCGGCTGATCTTGCCCGACTCCGCCTTATGCAATTCATGTCGGCGCTGCGAGAGGCGACTTGGTCTGTTGTCGCGCAACCGGTGCTTAAAGGAACTGGCTGGGACTATCAAGCGTGGGCCGATCTCTTCTTCGGCCGAGCGCGCACAGTGCTTTCAAGTGCAGATTTTGCCACTGATCTGACGGTAGGAGCACCACAGAACGACGACGCGGCTGTCTTCGAATGGGCGGCACACAATGCCGCAGAACTGCAGTAGTCCAAGTCAGGCTGTCCTTCTACAAGATGCACACGACTGGTGATGTGGTGCCAGAACGTCCCTACCATCAGCCTTGGAAGTTTCTCTAGCTCGACACGGGTTCTGCGAATGTGCCCCAATAATTAGCCCGAGACCTCCCCGCGGCTTCCCAGGCGCTAATACCCAGACCACGGCAAACGCTTGGTTCGCAAGACGTTCCGACCTATCCCGATCAGTCAGTGCGAACCCGAGAGTGCGCGACGGCCTCGATCTCTACGAGCAGCCCGGGCGCCAGTCGACTGACTTCAACTGTGGTGCGAGCCGGCAAAGCCAGTCCCGCGAAGCGACGTTGGTACACGGAGTTGTACTCCGCAAAGTCATCGAAGTTCACTAGGTAGGTATTCACCTTCAATACGGTCTCCAACCCCGCTCCCGCAAGGGCCAGTGAGGCGCAAAGGTTGTCCAAGGCAACTTCGACCTGTGCCGAAATGCCCTCTGCCTGGACCCCTGCTACGTCGACTCCGACGACCCCCGCTGTGAATACAAGATCGCCATAACGGGCAGCAGAGGAGTACAGAAGTGTGTTGGCCGCCCCTTCTTTAGTGAATAGCTGTCGGTCCATTAGATCTCCCTAACTGTGAGGTCGGCGCTCAGGGCAGACGGTTCGAAAAACCCGCAACTCACCTGATGATAGGACAGAGAACTTGTGCCGTGGGCAGTCGTTGCTGGCAGCCGGGGCACGCACTACGGTTCCACTAGAACCCAATAAGTGCGGAGGTCCTTGTGCTAAGCGGAGCAGAGTCTGCTTTGGCATTCGCCGACCTGCTACGGACATCCCCGGTCATTCCCGTAGTAACGCTCATCGATCCGCTCACCGCACAGCCCCTGGCCGCCGCGATCTCCCGCGGAGGCCTTCGGTTTCTGGAGATTACTCTTCGCTCCGATGCAGCTATGGAGTCGATAGAACTGGCCCGAGACTCGGACTTGATCGTCGGAGCAGGAACGGTCACAACGCTTCTCGACGCTCAAGCAGTTATAGCTGCCGGGGCCCAATTCGTGGTCTGCCCAGGCTTGGACCCAGACATTGTGCAGTACTGCATGGAAGTGCAGATTCCGGTAGTTCCCGGGATCGCAACTGCGACCGAGCTCATGGGGGCAAGGGCTGCGGGCGCAACCATTGCAAAGGTCTTTCCCGTTTCGCACCTTGGGGGTCCCGCCTTTATTAGGACGCTCTCCGCCGTCTGGCCGAATCAACTATTCATGCCGACGGGGGGCGTGAGTCCGAGCAATGCCGCTGAGTACTTAGCTAATCCAAATGTTGTTGCCATTGGTGGCAGTTGGATCGCCCCGGCAGACCGCGTCGCTGCCTGTGATTGGAATACGATCACCGAGATCGCAAAATCAGCTTCCAAGATCAAGGGTGGCACGCTATGACAGCACTTGCGATTCGAGCCGCAAGCGACTGCCGTTGGGATGTCGTCGCCCTAGGCGAAGTAATGCTGCGACTGGACCCGGGCGAGGGCCGGGTCCGCTCAACCAGGTCCTTTCGAGTATCCGAGGGTGGCGGGGAGTACAACGTCGCCAGAGGACTCCGCAAAGTCTTCGGGCTACGAGCATCCCTTGTGTCTGCCTTAGGCAGCAACGAGGTTGGCGCCCTTGTAGAAGACCTCATCCTTCAAGGCGGAGTAGATACATCGCATTTGGTCTGGAAGCCGGTCGATGGAATCGGCCTAGCTAACCGGAATTCGCTTAACTTCACTGAGCGCGGGTATGGCGTTCGAGGTGCACTGGGTATCTCCGATCGTGGACACAGTGCAAGTTCAGCCCTAGACGTTCGCGATGTCGACTGGGATGACCTTTTCGCCCGCGAAGGCGTTCGCTGGCTGCACACTGGCGGGATCTTTGCCGGACTCTCCGCATCAACTGCTGAAGTTGCAGCGGTGGCTGCCGCCGCCGCGCGCCGCCATGGGACCGTCGTCTCGTACGACCTCAACTACCGACCGAGTATTTGGCAGGCCCACGGAGGCTTGTCGCGGGCACACACCGTAAATCAGTCACTGGCCAAACAGGTAGATGTACTTTTCGGCAACGAGGAAGACTTCGCAAGCGCGTTGGGTTACGACTCGCCGCCGGTTGAAGTGGGGTCAGCTTCGACTGCTGAATTCGAAAGGACGATCGCCGCTGTCGCCGCCGACTACCCGAATCTGTCGGTCGTGGCCACGAGCCTTCGAAAGGTCCACTCTGCCAGTGTTAACAGCTGGGGTGCGCTCGCTTGGTCACGTAGTGAAGGGTTCGTCAATGCCCTAGAGCGGCCGCAATTGGAAATCTTTGATCGCGTAGGTGGTGGCGATAGCTTTGCGGCCGGCCTGATTTTCGGTCTTATGACGGGGCGCACCCTAAGGGAAGCAGTAGAACTGGGTACCGCCCACGGGGCACTGGCTATGACCACTCCCGGTGATACCTCGATGGCGACCGTTGCTGAAGTAGAACGCCTCGCCGCCGGCGGCGATGCGCGAGTTCAGCGCTAAAACCTCAGCCGAGCTGCGGGTCAAACAAGGTCTTAATCCCTATACCCGCCTCGAAATCTGCGACGGCTCGCCGCCATTCCTCCAGTCTGCGCACCGCTGTAACCAACGGTTCAAGTTGGATCTTGCCTTGAGTCAGCAACTCGAGAGCTCGGTTCCAAGCAACTGGTGTGCTTCCATAGCTGGTTCGCACTTGGAGCTCGCTAAGAACCGCACCACTGAACGACGTCTGGGCCGCCGCGGGCAACAATCCGAGCTGGATATGAGTGCCTCGCGGGCGAGGGAGTGACAATCCCCACTGCATCCCAGCGGCAGAGCCGGAACATTCGATTACCACGTGTATGCGTCGGTCCCTACCTTCATGTTCAAGCTCGCCTCGAATGCCGTCTGTGTCTAGGCAACGCGCATCAAGACCCATTTGACTCGCGATGCCTAGCCGCTGGGAATCGCGATCCAACCCCACAAGCGTTACGTCAGCGCCGAGTGCGGCAGCCACTTGGGTTGCCAATAACCCCACGGGCCCGGGGCCAATTACAACAACCCGAGTGCCGGGTGCGATGACGTCGGGATCCAGCAGTCCGTTGCACACGCACGCTAGCGGTTCTACGAGCGCGCCAAGGAACGGTGCCATCGAATCGGGTAAGAGGTGAAGGTTCCGAGCCGGGACGACGACGTGAGTGGCAAACCCACCATCACGACTCGTGCCCAAGGACCTTCGCTCCCGGCAGTGCATTGGTAATTGACGTGTGCACCACTCACACACACCGCAGCTAACCGGCGGTTCGACCGCAACAGTGCGACCGAGCAAACTTGAATCAACGCCATCACCCAACTCGACGACTCGCCCAGCAAATTCATGTCCAAGGGTTACCGGTGGGTTAGACACGTAGGTGCCGTCGATGATGTGCAAGTCTGTTCCGCAAATGCCAGCACCCGCCACCTCGATGAGGACTTCCCCAACGTTTGGGCGAGGGTCAGGTGTCTCGACAAGTTCGAGTTCGGCCACATCTGCGCGAAGTTTACGAAGTGCAAGCATCGTCAGTCCTCGAGGCCTGGTACGTCCGGGACGGCGACCGCCGAGTCGAGGGAAATAGACCGATACATCTGAATTGTTGCTAAGTCGGCCTGCCAATCAGCGGCTGCTAGTCGTGCTAACTCTGGCTCTCCCGGCGCCATCGGAGTTCGACCACTCGGTGTACCGCTGGCCCGTACGGCCTTTACTAAATCGCCCACCGCGTTTGAATACACTTCGGCCGAACTGACCGCATCGACTCGCATTGCCAAGAACAGGTGACCGAGCTCCTGGGGCTTTGTCGGGTCTCCGTAGAGAGCACCCACGTGATCGCTGGTAGCGGCACCCCCGATCGCAATCAAACAGTCGAGCATGAAGGCCAACCCAAATCCCTTGGGGCCGCCAGCCGGAAGCAGCGCCCCTTTGAGCGCCGCTGCCGGATCCGAGGTGGCATTGCCAACTTCGTCGACCGCCCAGCCAATTGGCAAGGTTTCATTGCGGTCTCTGGCCAACAGAATCTTGCCGTAGCTGGCCTCGGTCGTAGCCATGTCTAGTTGCGGTCCGCACCGCTCTGATACGGGAACCGCAATCGAGAGCGGATTC
>Ga0194061_1002407_pt1 | contig 10266 bp, 9 predicted proteins | sample SepL2221m_MetaG_FD_163423 | JGI IMG/M metagenome (GOLD analysis project Ga0194061, IMG submission 163423) | Anoxic zone freshwater microbial communities from boreal shield lake in IISD Experimental Lakes Area, Ontario, Canada - Sep2016-L224-21m | ecosystem: Environmental > Aquatic > Freshwater >...
AGGATTTCCTCTGGAGCCACGGGCATGTCGCACCTGTCCGATAGCGATCAGTGCCGGGAGCGCGTAGCTGACAACCTGCATGTCCACGAGGCGAAACCATGACTGCGGCATCGCTGCTAAACCAAATGGCAACTGCGGAACTTCATTCCACGACGAAGGATCTCTGTAGTTTCCAAAACACCCACACAGCGCTGCCATCGTAAGAATGGGAACGCTGAATGTCTGATCTCGTCCATAACTTTGTTTTATCGCCCATGCGATCGATCGTGGGCTGAGTCCTCCTGCCTGAATTTCAATCCATTTCTCTGCTCGCTGATGTGTTTCGATAACAGACGTTGAAATGTGTTTTTGAAACGTAGCGTCGAGGGATGTCTTTTTCTCGTATGTTTCCTCACTGTGAAGGCAGCCTCCGAGTGCTGCCCAGCACAGCACCGTTGTCGAAAGATTTCCGGGGCTATCGATCGTGTCCCCCCATGAGCCGTCAGGAAGTTGTGTGCGACACAGCCACTGACAGCCTGCGTCGACCTTGTCGTGGTGTGCTACAGCGTCAACGAAGCGCAGCGCCGTAACAGCAGTTGCTGTCGAGAGAGCGCTTGAGGAGAGTTCACCAATCCAGTATCCGTGAGATTGTTTCACTTCAAGCAATCGACTGACAGCGCGATCGCGAGTGCGTGCGAATGATTCAGAAAAAAGAATTGAATCGTGGGAAAGCATCTCGGGTACTTACGACTCTCGGGTAACTTTTGAGATAGCGTCAATTCGAAACCAGTGAAGCGGGCTACACGCTCGCGTGACCGAGGGCCACAAGACCGTAGTAGGTGTACTCGGCATCGGGAATGTCATCCGCCCAAGAACCGTGAAACGCTCCCTCTGCAGTCCAGAGAGAGTCGATAAAATCAAGAACTCCTTCTCGCCACTGTCGCCACGGGGCCTGGTTCGCATCAAGGGCATGCAGTGCGACCGCTGTCGAAAGAAGATCGGGGAGTGGCACTCCGGGAGCAGCCACAAATCCACCGGTGGCATGACGTTGTTCGAGCAGCCACCGTATTGCATCCGGATCAATCGACTGGCCGAGTGAATGCATGACCACGACTGCCGCAGCCGTTGCTGCGGTCGATCCCACCGAGCGACGAGGCTCATTGGACCAACCGCCATCAGCCGTTTTGAGGCTCGCAAGTGAGTGTTCAATTCCTGCGGGATTGGAAAGTTCTCGGCCGAGATCTCCGTATGCACCGAGCGCGAGAAAGCTTCCGTAAGCAGTCCCGCTCGTTGCTCCGAGACGCGAAGAGAAGCCTCCGTCAGACGACCGAAAGGTTTCAAGTCTCTCGGCAAAAGAATCACTCATGCTCGATGGACATCGCCGCTTCCCGCAGGCCGCCCACAATCGCACCAAACAACACAGATGCACGAAATCAAGCGATGAGCCTGAACCATACTGCATGAGCCACGGCTCGAGTTCGGTCGAGTCCCACGATTCATCGACGGCCAGAATTGCATCGGCCGCAAATGCAGAATAGTAAAGATCCACTTGGCCTTGGCGATTTGAAAAGCCCCCACCAGCACACGCAGTAGACTTCAAAAATTTAGAAACTAACTCCAGCGAATTACCAAGCGTATTTCGCGAGAGTCTGGCCACCTGAAGCATCTGAAGTCTGAGGCTCACGCGTGCATTCCGTCGTGCGATCGTTCGGCCAGCATCTATCGTAGAAAGCAATTTATTAGTTTGTAACAGACTGACGCAACGCGACAGCGGCTTCTGCTTCGCGACAATATCCACCAATCTGCAACTCATCAAAAATCTTTCCCATCACACGTCGCAGAAGTCCTTTCAACGTTGGATCACAGAGCGACTCAAGCGACCGAACCGCCTGTTCCTTGTAGCTTTCCAAAAGCATCGCCGCTTTTTCATCCGCTTTCGAACTGGCAATAGCCTCCCTTAGCTTTGCCGCAGTGGCTCCCTCAGGACGTTTTCCACTTGTAATTGCGGCCAGAATCGCACGATCCTCACCGCGAGATCGCTCGGCAGCGATGGCCAACACAATACTCGGTCTTGCCGTAACAGTATCACAAGATCCCGCAAGAACTCTCTCGAGCCCTGCATCGTCGGCAACGTCTTCGAGATCATCCTTAATCTGATACGCAATACCGATTGCTTCGCTATACGCATGCAGAACCTCTGCAACCTCTTCCAATTTTCCCGCACAGACCGCCCCCAACTGGAGCGCCACTTCAAACGCGGGAGCCGTTTTGAGACGAAAGATTTCGATGACCTGACGGCTGGCGAGTTGCGACGGATTGCGACTCCATGCAAGCTCGATTCCCTGGCCTCGACAGAGCGAACGCTGCGCGATCGCGGCAGCCTGCACTCCCTGTGCAATGTATTTACTCTCAAGTCCTGATTCGGCAATGAGACGATACCCCTCACCAATCAGCATGTCACCAACATTCAACGCTACCGGGATACCCTCGGAACCAGCGAGTGTTGGTTGGCCGTAGCGTTCGAGATCTCCGTCTTCAATATCGTCGTGCACTAAGGAAGCCTTGTGAAAACACTCGACGGCGATTGCCATATTTCGAATCTCATTTCCGCAAGGCTCGCCGCGGTCGCTTCGCAAGGCTTCATACACTGCCGCTGCAAGAAATGGTCTCCACCGTTTTCCTCCAACGGCCAGCCAACGTCTTGCCAAACCTTCGGCATGTCCTTCGGCAGGACCGAAAACCTGTTCGACCACTTCTGGCTCAAACCATCCTCGTACCGTGTCGCGCAGGCCCCCGAGATCAAGTCTTCGCGAATTGTCGGCAGCCTCGAGGTGGATATAGTCCCACACCCAGTCGACGTCGACTGTCGTGTCAATGCAATCATCCTGCAACAGTGGCACCGCTACGGCTGGAATTGCAGCCGCTTCGATGAACGGAAATGTTTTTTCAAGAACCGGCATGCAACTGATCCCCACGATTGCTTCGATGCGACCGGTCTGAATCATTGACATCACCAAAGACGAACCCTCGGCAACAAGGACGGCATAACCGAGTCGCTCAGCCTCATTTTGAAAATCCTGAATAGAACAAAGCCCGCACTGCTTGCAGAGCAGCCCGAACTCATCAAATGGAGCCGGACAACGGTTCTCAACTCGGAGGCACTTGGGCATCAGCAACAAACGTCGCTCAAACGGGACACTGGCCAACGCATCTCGCCACGATTCGTTGTTGACGAGAATGACTGCGTAATCAAGATATTTTTCTGAGAGCCCTACGAATGCGAGTGCTTCTTGTGCTCTTCTTTGCAGTGACTCAAGCGACATCGGGGGCACCACAGGTTCGTCAAGCATTGCGCGTCGAATTGCATCGAGGAGCGCATCCCGACTGGCCTTGGTTTGTGGAATCGACTCTTGCGGAGTTCGTGATCTCACAAGTGTGAGCGGCACTGGTGGTGGAAGAATTGCAAGCGGAATCAAAGTTGGATGAATCGAAGCCATCGATAGAGTCTCTTGGGTGTTTTTGTTTGTGATCGCACAGCGCTGAGATCAGCGTCGAACTAAAAAATTTAATCGCTGACGCTTTCTCGTCGACGGTGACTCGACATGTTTCTTCGGCATGGTGAATGATTATGGAGCACTTGGGGAATTCCGCAGGGATGCTTCTTGAAAGGCCGCAAACGCCTCCTGTGCACGCTTGGCTGCCTCGGCAGATCGACGCTGAATTTCCTCCGCTGAAGGTAACGCATCGAGTACTTCACGAGGAATCGCTGCTGCATCAGCCATTTTCGTGAGACATCGACGACGCTCGGCCAATGCGGCATCCGAACTGCGTTCTCTGGAAAATCTCGTTTTTGCATCGGCACTTCTTTCCCGCAATCGCGCATAAATATCGCCACCGAGCAATGCGGAAATATCAACCTTCATTTTTTCGCGACCAACATCTGTTTCCGAAACCGGTGCGCCGTCTATTGGGCCGGCATGGTATTTTGGAAACATAATCGCCACTTCCGGACAGACTCTCGAGCAGGCCGGGCAGTTCACTTTGCAGTTCGATGGATTTTCAACTCGAATTGTGTGGTCGACAGAAACTCCATACACGTCAAAAAGACAAAAACTCAAGCACTGCATGCAGTTGGTGCAGCGCACTGGATCGATCACTGGAAACCACGGTTTCCACGTATCTGCCGGCACGCCTCCCGGACGGTTCATCGGAGTCTCGCCACGAACTCTTTCCACGAGTTCCACCGCTTCGTCACACGATTTTCCAGTGACATCGCAGACCTCGACGCGATCGCCACTCTTTGCAGTAACCTCCGGTGGAACGCCTGCAAAACGGCCGAGCACTACAAGAGTCGCCCCTTCGACCTGATCTGCCGAAGCGGGGCCGGCACGCGTGACGGCATATCCGCGATCCAGGAGAGCCGCAAAAAGCGACGTACGCATCGATGCTTCAAGTGGAAGTGAGCCTGCACCTTCATAGACCACCACGCGAAGCGGCCCTGGGCGATGTGCAATCATTGCTTTGCCTCCGCGGATTGAGTTGGATGAATATGTGGCATTGGTGCCGCAATCGCAGCAAGCACTTCTTCTGCCGAAAGAGTTCGCATGTTGATAATCTCGACTCCCGATTCCGGCAGTGGCGCATCGCCGAGATGAAACAAACCTTTCACGGCTCTCGGCCAGCATGCGGCGATTTTGAGTGGACGATTTCCTTTGGCAAGTTCAATCAGATGCGGGTCTCTCCTTGCCGCCATTTCACACAAATCGGCCACGGCTTCAAACGGCTGGTCAGACTCGGACAACCCCTCAAGCACTCGCTGTTTGACATCGTCTGGGATCGTCTGTGCAAACGCGCAGCGACAGTACAGAATTCTCGGTTCATTCGAGGAAGGCAGATTGTGAGGAGAAGCGGGGAGCATTTTATGATTCCACACTGTTAGAAACAGTTTTCGGAAGACGAATTTGATGAATGGTACCAACAGCGTCAACTTTTAAATCTGATCCATTGCGGAAATCTTTTGCATCATTGCGCGGGGATACTGCCTGTTCGCCTGCTGGTTTTCGCAGGCCTGTGGAAGCAGGATTGGCGTAGGTTCCAAAATCGTTGAACCAGTATCGTTTGGCAAATCGATACATCCAGTGCTTCTCCGGAATTTCAAGTCCGGGTAGGTCCTGACTTGATCGCGGAATCATAGCTCGCAACTCTTCTCTTGCAGTGCCACGCTGAGTCATGTCTCGGGCCCCGTGACGATCTGCAATCTCAAGCACCAACGCCGGATTTTCAAGCATCACACAGCCCCGACTGTGAGTTGCGGCAGCCTGACGCATATCTGCCAAAAATGCAGACTTCGTTACGGCATCGTAAAACGAACCACTGCGAACGTTCTCAACGGCCAGTTGGATAATGGGACATGGCTCAATTCCTCCCGAAGGTCCAACGTGATGCGTGAGGCCCGTCGCCATCGGACAAATCGCCTTTCCTTCACCATCGTAATAGGCGTCGACAATGGCAATCGGCATGCGAGCTCTTTGTTCCACAACAAAATTTCGCACCCGCAATAACTGTGAGGGATCGAGTGCCAGTTCTGGCGATGCCTCAGGACCAACGGGACGGTATCCGTGAAACCATGTGTAGTGCACGCCCATGTCAATCAAACGCTTGAGCCACTCTTCGTTGAGTAATGTTTCAATGTTCGACTGACAAAGACTTGATGCCACGCCAACAATTAAACGCGCGTCGAGACAGGCTTGCACTCCTCGCAGAGAACGGTCCAAAACACTGCGGTTCCCGCGACGGATATCGCTTGTAGCGGCGTCACCTTCAATACTCACAAGCGGCGTAGCATTGCCAAGCTTGCGAAGTCGTTGAGCATATTCCGGCGTGATCAATTGGCCGTTTGTAAAAATCTGAAAATAGCAGTCTGGGTGTTTTTCAAGCAGATCAAACAGACCAGGATGAAGAAACGGCTCGCCACCCAAAATACCGAAGAAGACATTCCCGTGCGCCTTTGCATCACAGATAATCCGATTGAGTTCTTCTGTGGAGACCATCGTTCGAGGAGATGCCACATCAACCCAACATCCCTGACACTGCAAGTTGCAACTATTAATAATCGACAAGTGCAAAAACGGTGGGAAAATAATTCCTCGCCGACGACGGAACTTAAATCGCTCCACCGAAATCATCCCCTTTACTCCAAAATTCCACCCAAACTTCAAGAGGCACCATGGATCCACCGTGGTGAGCATGCGGTAGAGAAGTCTGGGGAGCATGACAAGGTTTTCCTGTTCAGGAGTGCAATCGCCTCGCGGCTCAAACAATGATTCAAACGTGTGATGGATGGAAGCTTAGTGGAACGTCTTTTTTCTGAAATGCCTGAGTGTGCAGCGACCGATTACCTAACGCTGCATCGCTAATCGATGCGTTGGTACTGGACGACCTGGACGAAAGTGTTCCATGTGAAGAATCTCGAATCCAACTTCTTGACATCGTTCGGCCAAGGCATCTCCGAGCGCCGCTTTCAGTCTTTCTGGAGGAGCTTCCGCACGAAGATTCAGCAACAGCCTCGCCACGTCGACAGGATCTGCGAGGGTATGCGAAAGAATCGGGGATTCGTCGGTGCACACAAGGTTCGCAGCAGCCAACTCATATGGATCACCCTCGATCGAAAGCGTTGCTTTTAAGTGTGCGATCTCATGCCCTGTTTCCAACAGTCGCAAACGAAGATCGTTCAGCAGTTCGATCAACAGACGGTTGCCGTCGAACTCGGCTCCGGAATCACTGCCCAGTCGTATTTCAGCATTCAGCCAACCCAGCAGCGATTCTCCGATTGCATAGCGGTCGTAATCGATTCCGGCGATGGCAGACGCGTTTGAAACTTTGTTCATGACCGCCGAAAACCAGGGCTCCATTCCCGTTTCTGTTCGGGCGCAGCACGCATGCACGTGGGCTTTGGGAAAGAGTTCTTGGAGAGCATCGCGAAGACGCTCGACTCGCGATGCGTCAAGCAGATCAATCTTGTTTATTACGATCAATTCAGCTTCTTCTATCTGCTTTCGATAGATGTACGCAACGTTTTCTGAAAGTCGTGAACCCTCTGTGAGTCCAAAAATTCGTTCCGCTCGCAGTGGGTCAAGGACGACGCTCACAGGCGCTATAGTAAAACGATCACCGTAGATCTGTTCCAGAGGAAGGCTGACGGTTGCCACCAGATCGGTACAACTTCCGACTGGTTCGGCAATCAGCACATCAGGAGCACTCGCATCGATGAGAGAGTCTGCGGCTTCCACCAACGACGCAAAACGACAGCAGAAGCACCCGCCGGTGATTTCCTCCACAGGTATTTTGTGCGATCTCGCCAGACTGGTATCGACCAATCCTCCTCCTTGATCATTGGTAATCAATCCAACTCGCAAACCGGCAGCGGAGAGCCAGTTGACAAATTGCAGGATCGACGTTGTCTTTCCCGCTCCGAGAAATCCACCGATCATTACATATCTGGATTTTTTTTGATTCATGCTCATTGTTCAATTCTTACGCTCTCGAAGATCAACTATTCAACAGACTCACTCCGCTTGGAATGCAATCGTTCGATCGTTTCAGTCAACAGTTCAATGTAGCCATGCACATCAAGATTGCCTTCTTCAGGGATTCCCTCCACCGCATAGAGCCAGCCTTCGACGTAAGGATCCGATCGAGTTACGCACGCTTCGCTTAAAAGCGTAGGATTTGACCCGACAAATCGCCCCTTCATCACGCAGTAAAGATCACTCGCCGCCTTAAAACCTTCGATTGATCCAATCCTCTGTCCGCTTGCAACGCTCTGCTGTTGCGTTACGTCAAGTACCATTTCAACAAGTTCACCAAGCATTCTGGTCGCAAACTTTGTAAATCCAACCCTCCAGATCGTCTCGCTTTTGTTTTCTGGTGCCATCCAGAAATGTGAAGGTGAATAGCGATACGAAACTGGAAACCTCGCTGAAAAATGTGCGTGCCGGAAGCGAATCGTCTCCATTGGCCTCAGCACCCACTCACGAGTCCTTGAACAACCATTGCTGCACAAAAATATTCAAATCGAACCCCAGCCTGTCAAAAACTGAAAGCAGGCTAGAAACCGCCAAAGTCTACACAACGGATGAGATCGTTCGCAACGAACCCTCGCCTGACGGGAAGGCGACGGTGCAAATCAATGATCCGAGAAAAGAAAAGCCTCGTCAAAAGGCGTTTCTCTATGGATTAAAGACCACAACAGAAAGCTTTTGCTCACTGCTCCGGATCTTTTTCAGTCGATACCCGGGAGGTGCTGCTTGCGCGACGCAGTCGAACGATCACTTCCATAAGATCCGACGGCATGGGAGACGTCAAATGGATTGCCTCCCCTGAATGCGGGTGTACAAATCCAAGTTCCGCTGCATGCAACGCAACCCGAGCGGCCCGCGAGTGATCCACAGCCTTTGCATGCTTTGGCGATGTCGACCAATAGACCCGTTCACCGCAAACAGGATGCCCCGACTCTGACAGGTGAATGCGAATCTGATGCGTGCGACCGGTCTCCAAACGGCATTCAACGAGCGTGTATTCATCAAGAAAGTGTTCGACTGGTCGAACGTGCGTGACCGCTCGCTTCCCCACATGTGAATCTGTGGAGCCACGTCGTCCATCTCCACGATCTCGAACTAAATTGGAAATGATCGTGCCGGTCTCGACGCGGCCGAGAACAACTGCCAGATAGCGTCGATGCGTCGTGTGAAGCCGAAATTGCTCTGCCAGAATTCGCTCCGCAGGAACCGTTCTTGCAAAGACAACAAGCCCACTGGTTTCTCGATCGATGCGATGCACGGCCCGAACCGGCCCGACTCTTCGTCGCACCGTTCCTCGCGGTGCAGTGCGATGAAGTTTTAAAAATTCCTCGATTGATCGAGGAATCATTTCATCAAGCGTCGGCTGCACTTGGCGGCGACGCATCGGCCATGATTTTTCCTCGCTATGTCTCGTGGTTGTCATTCCCGATGGCTTGTCGACCACAACAACGTGTTCATCAAGATACATGATTTGAATATCCTGTACGCCAGGAGGTTTGGGGGCCGAAAGATCAAGGATTTTGACCACCTCTGATTCCTTCACCCTTCGAGCAACGTCGGTGCAGATATTTCCATGAATCATCACACGTCGTGAATGGATGATCTTGTGAACCTCCGACCAAGACGCATTTCCAAGCCTGGACTTCAGGATCGCTGCGAGCGTGAGTCCTCCCTCCTGGCTGCTCATGTGATGCACGCATCCTTTTCGGATCGGAATTTCATCTGCCTTCAATGTGTCTGAAGAGGACTCACGTGTTTTGTCCTGCATGCTAGGCCGAGTTGATCGAGTGTCGATTGGATCGCGACGCTTTTTGCTATTCGGCTTCCGAACCGTTTTTCGGTTGGAGCTATCTCTTTTCTTTTTCATAGTGACACTCTATTGGGCTTTGGTCTGTAACTGGTTTCAATATATTTCAGTCCTTTCAATCTCATATTCAATGACGACTCAGCATACGTGTGACATGCCGCCGAAATGCTTCGAAAAAGAGGTCTTGGACACAAGAAAGAATACCTAAGCTTTTTTAAAAACTTTCCCGTTTTCATTGAATTCGATTGTTACCGAGGATTGGGAATGGCTTTTCAGTGAACCTCTCTAGGGCATTTCACACGGCGAATATGGTTCTCAACCCACTGAGAAATCAGGCCGCTAGACTTACTTTTCATGAGATTTTAGACTCCTGCCGAGGTTCAATCCTCTGACAGCCTCTGCATCGGCAGCTTTTTTGAGAAGCCGAATGGGTTTTTGGATTGTCAGAACCACACTCCACTCCCTTCTACATGCGAGGTTCTTTGTGCCTGCTACCTGTGTCATCGGCCTTCAATGGGGCGACGAGGCGAAGGGGAAACTTGTCGACATTCTCACCGAGCAACACGATATTGTTGTTCGGTATCAAGGAGGAGCCAACGCCGGTCACACGGTTGTCTCCGGAGGACAGACTTGGAAACTCTCACTGATTCCTAGTGGGATTTTGCGCCCCGATGTGACTTGCGTTGTGACAGGAGGCGTGGTGTTAAATCCTTGCAGCGTTCTGTCGGAAATTGATTCACTCGTCTCTCGCGGCGTTCGAGTTGAGCGAAATCTGCTTCTGAGTGACCGAGCCCACATCGTTTTTCCGTGGCATGTAGCCGAGGATCATCTGCTTGATTCCAGCGTGTCGGGAGGGGAGGCCATCGGAACCACCGGCCGCGGAATTGGTCCCTGCTACCG
>Ga0194061_1002413_pt1 | contig 10248 bp, 9 predicted proteins | sample SepL2221m_MetaG_FD_163423 | JGI IMG/M metagenome (GOLD analysis project Ga0194061, IMG submission 163423) | Anoxic zone freshwater microbial communities from boreal shield lake in IISD Experimental Lakes Area, Ontario, Canada - Sep2016-L224-21m | ecosystem: Environmental > Aquatic > Freshwater >...
CGATCCAGCAACAACGGATCGACAACAAATACCGCCGTGACGAGCTGGTGTTCCGCCGTTGCAGCGGCCCACGCCGGATTGTCGTCGAGACGAAGGTCTCGTCGAAACCAAACAAGTCCCGCCGAAGACGCCATATCGATCAGGCGATCGGTCGACCGAAGGGAATGTCGGCCCAAGTCGACAGAAATGTTTCGGCGATTTCACATGCACCGAGCAGCGGTCCAGACGCGTGGTCCATCAATTGGGCAATGCCGTCTCCGACGAGTGCTGCGGCATCGGTGGTTGAGCCCTTGACAGGCCACGCCGCGAGGTGACCAGAAGTGGTCACGAAATCAGGAAGGACGACGACACCGGCACGATCAAACGCAGCGAGTGCTTTGGTGGTCACCGGCATCGGGCCGCTTGGAACAATCAACCGGGCGTGCACTTTTTCGACGTTGGCGTGGCCAATCAGGCCGACCTTTGACCCGGCGACTAACACGTCGACCTCGGCATGGATCACCGCATTGGCATCTTCGGAGACATCGGGCTCGACCACGGTCGCTCCCGCCGATCGAAACAGTTCAACCAGCTTGGAACTCATCGCATCAAAGGTCTCGATCGCAACGGTGCGGCCAGCAACTCCGCCGAGTGCTCGTTCGGCGGCAGAGAGGATCCCCACTGCGGTCAATGAATCGCGGTCGGTCCACCATGCATCGGGACGAGGATCTCGCGCTCGCAGTCCCGCCAGATCATCGGCGTTTATGCCGCGTCCGGCGCTGAGATGCACCGTCGCAAATGCATCCTCGCCAAGTTCGACCGCAAAGGCGCCGATGGCCTCGGCCTTGGCATCGACGGGTGCGTTGACAGCCGCTGATGCTCCCGAAACCTTCCGACCAAAAAATGCGTAGCGGTAGGTTTCGGAACGGGCCAGCCAAGTTGCTCCGTCGACCAGCACCTTTGGTGCCGAGCGAACGATGCCGATAGCCATCGGAGCATCGACGAGATCGATGACGACGAATGCGTCAGTGGTGGTGAGTTTGCGCGTGGTCACGGTGAGGGAGTCTCGCACAGTCCCCGATTGCGACCTTCGTCAGACGATCACGGAACCGGGCAGAATGAACCCATGGAAACCATCGATGTGGTCATCGAAATCCCCCGCGGAAGCCGCAACAAGTACGAGGTCGACCATGAAACCGGTCGGATCCACCTCGATCGACGTCTCTTCTCGGCCACTACCTACCCCACTGAATACGGATTCATCCCCGACACGCTTTCTGAGGATGGTGACCCCCTCGACGTTCTGGTTCTCACCGAGGACCCGACCTTTCCGGGTTGCTGGATCAACGTTCGCCCGGTGGGTGTGATGTGGATGACCGACGATGCGGGCCGGGACGCCAAGATCATCTGCGTCCACCACCGTGAGCCACGTTGGCGAGACACCGCGGACATTGGTGACATCCCGCCCGAGACGCTGGCCGAGATCAAGCACTTCTTCTCTATTTATAAAGACCTCGAACCCGGCAAGTTTTCCGATGTCGGTGATTTCGAGGGTCGTGACGCCGCCTGGACAGAAATCGAGGCGTCACTTGCTCGCTACGTCCCTCACGGCTCTTCAAACAACACAACAACCGGTCACTGAGCCGAGAGATAGGCGCAATGTCGACAGAAGGTTCCAAACGAGCAGTTGTCGCGGCGATGATCGCCAACCTCGGTATTGCGATCGCGAAATTCATCGGATTTCTATTCACCGCGTCAAGTTCACTGCTCGCCGAAAGCGTTCATTCCATGGCGGACACCGGCAATCAGGTGTTGCTGCTCTTCGGTGGAAAGCGTTCGCGGATGGCCCCCGATCGCAAGCACCCGTTCGGTTACGGACGGGAACGTTTCTTCTGGGCCTTCGTCGTTTCAATCGTCCTTTTCACGCTCGGCGCGATGTTCGCGATCTACGAGGGAATCGAAAAGGTCATGCATCCTCACAAGATCGACTCACCCCAATGGGCTATCGGCATCCTCGCCGTGTCAATCCTCCTTGAGGCGAATTCGTTCCGAACTGCAGTCCACGAAGCCCGACCGGCGAAGGGGAATTCGTCTTGGCTGGCGTTCATTCGTCGATCGCGATCACCCGAACTTCCCGTCGTCATCCTTGAGGACATCGGGGCACTCATCGGTCTTGCCTTCGCACTTTGTGCTGTCGTGATTGCGGTCGTGACTGGGAACGGTGTGTGGGATGGCGTCGGCTCAATCGTGATCGGCACGCTTCTCGGGGTCATCGCCATTGTCCTCTCCACCGAAATGAAGAGCCTCCTCATCGGAGAATCCGCGACCGAGGACGACGAGAATGCCATCCGATCCGCCATCGACAACTCTTCGGTAGTGAACCAACTCATCTCGCTTCGAACCGAACACATCGGCCCCGAGGAGATCCTCGTCGCCGCCAAGGTCGAATTCGATCGATCGCTCACGATGGCCGAACTGGCCGACGCCATCGATGACGTTGAGGCCACAATCCGCACCGCTGTCCCCGCCGCTCGAAGGATCTTTCTTGAACCGGACGTGGTGAAGCCCGAACTCGGCGGTGAGGGCGACCCCTGGTCAGGGCTCGAGGGTCGTCCGCACTAGGAAATGCCGGCGAAGTAGCAATTCCCGACCTATGGGGTCGACTTTTGCGCTTCGTTCGGGCATGATGACGCCCCACCCACTTTCGAGCCATGGAGGCTTCCGAATCATGGCACTGCGCCTTGGCGATATCGCCCCCGACTTCACCGCTGACACCACCCAGGGCAACCTGTCCTTCCATGACTGGAAGGGCGACTCATGGGCCGTCCTGTTCTCCCACCCGAAGGACTTCACTCCGGTCTGCACCACCGAACTCGGCACCGTTGCCAAGCTTAAGCCCGAATGGGACAAGCGCAATGTGAAGCCCATCGGTCTCTCGGTGGACCCCGTCGACTCCCACCTCCTGTGGGAAGGAGACATCGAGGAGACCCAGGGACAGGCCGTCAACTTCCCGGTGATCGCTGACCCGGACCGCTCAGTGGCCGATCTCTACGACATGATCCACCCGAATGCCAACGACACGATGACCGTCCGCTCGGTGTTCATCATTGATCCGGCCAACAAGGTTCGCCTGATTCTCACCTATCCGGCCAGCACCGGTCGCAATTTCGACGAGCTGCTTCGCGTTATCGATTCGTTGCAGCTCACCGACGGTTACAAGGTCGCGACCCCAGCGAACTGGACCGATGGCGACGACGTCATCGTTGTTCCGGCCCTTTCCGATGAAGAGGCAACCGAGCGTTTCCCCAAGGGCTTCAAGAAGCTCAAGCCCTACCTTCGCATTACCCCTCAGCCCAACCGCTGAACAAAACGCACGAACGAGTCGCATCAACAAAAGTCAAAGGGGACAGGCCACCGCCTGTCCCCTTTGAACGTACAGGGCCTAGCCTTTCGAGCGTGACAACGACGACGACACCCTCCCCCGCCGCTACAACCACTGCCGCCCACACCGAAAACGTGAGCAAGGTGTACGGAGCTGGCGACACCCTCGTGACTGCCCTCGACAACGTGAGCGTCTCATTCGAACGCAGCAAGTTCACTGCGATCATGGGCCCATCAGGCAGCGGCAAATCCACACTTATGCATTGCGTCGCCGGCCTCGACACCATCGACTCGGGTCGAATCTTCATCGGCGATGTCGATCTCAGCGGCCTGAACGACAAGCAACTCACACGCCTGCGCCGCGACACGATCGGGTTCGTCTTTCAAGCATTCAATCTTGTGCCCACCCTGACTGCGCTCGAAAACATCACCCTTCCGATGGATCTTGCTGGTCGGGCCCCCGATCAGGAATGGCTCGACACCATCATCTCCACGGTCGGTCTCGGCGATCGCCTCTCGCATCGACCAAGTGAACTCTCAGGCGGACAGCAACAACGTGTCGCCGCCGCTCGAGCGCTTGCCAGCCAACCGGCGATCATCTTCGCCGACGAACCCACCGGCAATCTTGATTCGCGCAGTGGCTCAGAAATTCTTGACTTCATGCGCGCTGCTGTCGACAAGTTCTCTCAGACCATCGTGATGGTCACTCATGACCCGCTTGCTGCGAGTTATGCAGATCGAGTGGTTTTCCTCGCCGACGGCAAGGTCGTTGACGATTTGCAATCGCCCACCACTGATTCGGTGATCGATCGCATGAAGAGTTTCGGGGCCTGACGTGCTGAAAGTCACCCTGCGTGGGCTTATGGCCCACAAGGTTCGCCTCATCGCGACCGCGATCTCAGTTCTGCTCGGTGTTGCGTTCATGTCGGGCACCCAGGTGCTCACGTCGAGCGTCAGCGCGAGTTTCGACAAAGTCTTCTCCGATGTCTACGCCTCGATCGACGTCGTGGTTCGTTCAACGAACAAGATCGAAACACCATTCGGGTCGCAACGAACACGAATCTCTGAATCAGTCATCCCGACGGTGAGCGGTGTTGCCGGTGTCGAGGCGGCTGAAGGTCAGGTCGTGGGCCAAATCAAAGTTCTGGGCAAGGACAACAAACCTCTCGTTGCTACTCAAGGGCCACCGAACTTCGGTCTGAATTGGTTGACTTCGCCGTCACTTAACGGGTGGACCGTGATCGACGGCACCGCACCGACCGGTGCGACCGACATCGTCCTTGATGCGAAGACGGCCAAAGACGGTGACTTCGCAATCGGCGACACCGTCAATGTGTCTGTCACCAAGGGCGTGCAGTCATTCTCATTGGTGGGCATCGCGAAATTCGGGAAACTCGAGACCTGGGGCGGCGCGCAGTCCGCGCTCTTCTCCACATCAACTATTCAGGCACTCGTCGGAGAACCGGGGATGTATGACTGGATCTCGATCGCTGGACGAAACGGCGAGTCTCAGACGCAGCTGCAGGAAGCAGTAGCCACAGCGATCCCAAGCGGTACAGAGGCGATCACTGGCAAAGAGTTCACTGCTGAAAGTCAGGATGCCTTCCAAAAAATCATCGGGATCTTCAGCACGTTCCTGCTGGTCTTCGCACTCATCGCGCTGTTCGTTGGCTCGTTCATCATCTACAACACGTTCTCCATCATCGTGGCGCAGCGCACGAAGGAACTCGCTCTCTTGCGGGCTCTCGGCGCGAGCCGAAGTCAGATTCTTCGCTCAATCGTTCTTGAGGCGCTCTTCGTCGGACTCGGCGCGTCGATCATCGGTGTCGGCTTCGGAGTCCTCCTCGCCATCGGCCTCAACAAGTTGATGCAGTCGATCGGCTTCTCCGGTCCCGATACCCCGATCGTCATTCCGCCGGTCGCCATTGCGGTCTCAATCATGGTCGGAACGATCATCACGCTCGTGTCTGCTGTCTTCCCAGCGAAACGGGCGGCAACCGTCCCTCCGATAGCCGCTATGCGCGACGTCGCGGTCGACCGCACCGGAGCGTCAAAGCGTCGAGTCGGAATGGGAATCGTGTTGCTGGCCCTCGGAGCGTTCATGCTCTGGTACGGACTGAACGGAAAATCTGATTCCGCGCTGCAGATCATCGGCGGTGGCGCCTTCTTCGTCTTCATCGCCCTCACCGTCATCGGCCCAGTCATTGCCACTCCGTTTGCCAGCGTTCTTGGCTGGCCACTGCAGAAATCGAGCCGTATCACCGGCCGCTTGGCGCGCGAAAACGCGATGCGGAATCCGCGCCGAACCTCGACCACTGCTTCGGCCCTCATGATTGGTATCGGCCTTGTCGGATTCATCGCAGTGACTGCGCAATCCATCAAGGTCTCGACCGTCGACGCCATCAATCAATCAGTGACCGGCCAGTACGTGGTCACCACCGATAGTTTCGGATCAACCGCACTTCCGGAGTCAATGGCTAACGATCTCAACGCTGTACCGGGCGTTCAAACCGCAGCCGGTATCAGCGGAACATTCGCCAACATCAAGGGCTCCAGCAAGGTCCTACTTGCGGTCGATCCGCCGGCCATCAACCAGGTCATCAAGTTCACCGATGTTCAAGGGTCCTTTGCCGATCTCGGTATCGGTCAGATCGCTGCATCAGAGAAACTGGCCAAAGACAAAAACTTGGCCATCGGCGACCCGATCTCTGCGCAGTTCCTTCAGGGTGGTCCAACGACACTCGAACTCACTTCGATCTATAAGACCGAATTTCCGATGCAAGGACCCGGCTGGATTATCTCCACCGACGAATTCAATTCGGTTGTGCCCCCCTCGCAACAGACGTATTCGGCGATCTACATCAAACTCAAAGACACTTCTTCGGCCGGAGTTACCGCTGCCCTCCCGGGGCTGCAGGCCGTCACCGACACCGTCCCCGGGGCAAAACTGCAGAACCTCACCGAGTACAAGAAGGCACAGACCGATCAGGTCAATCAGTTCCTCCAGATCGTGTACGTGCTCCTTGCCCTTGCGCTCGTCATCGCCATTGTCGGTGTCGTGAACACGTTGCTGCTCTCGGTCTATGAACGCACCCGAGAACTCGGGTTGTTGCGCGCCGTGGGAATGAGCCGACGTCAGGTGAGATCGACCATTCGTCTCGAATCAGTCATCATCAGTTTGATGGGCACGCTGATCGGTCTCGTCATCGGCATCGTCTTCGGCTGGGCCCTCGTCACTGCACTGGCCGACCAAGGGATCACCTCCTTCGCCATCCCTTGGACGCAGTTGGTGATCATCGTGATCATCGCGATCCTCGCCGGTGTCGGAGCAGCGCTCTATCCCGCACGACGGGCTGCACGCCTCGACGTCCTTCAAGCGATTTCGAGCGAGTGATGGCCCACGATCCTGCTGCTCTCGATCCTGAAGTCACCACGTTTCTCACCGAGCGTCACTTGGCGTCACTCACCACAATGCGCGCCGACAACACACCTCATGTTGTTGCTGTCGGTTTCACCTGGAACGCTGAGGAATCGCTCGTACGGGTCATCACGTGGGCGGGAAGCCGGAAGGCACGAAATGTTGCCGAACGGCCCGGCTCACCGGCAGCAGTGTGTCAGGTCGATGGCGGTCGTTGGCTGTCACTCGAAGGCACGGCGACTGTTACCAGCGATCCCGAACGCGTCCGTCTTGCCGTCGAACGATACGCCGAGCGATACCGGGAACCGAAGCAACGAGACGACCGCGTCGTGATCGAAATTGGGGTCACCCGCATCATGGGTCGGGGCTAACTCTCTCGAAAGAACAGCACTGCTTTGGCGGTGATGAACAGCTCTCCGTCCTCGTAGACTTACTTCATGGCCCTGAACAAACAGCGCGAGTGGCATCCCGCATTCGAGGAATATTGCGAGGCCATTTTTGAATTGCGAGAAGACGACGTCGACGTGATCCAAGCGCGCATTGCTGATCGACTTGAACTGTCCCGACCTGCCGTTTCGGAAATGATTCGCCGAATGGAAGGGGCGGGCCTCGTCGAAATCAACGGTGGCGTCATTCGTTTGCTGCCTGATGGACATGCGCTCGCCGAAACCGTCGTTCGACGCCATCGCCTCGCCGAACGATTCCTTACCGACATGCTTGGTCTGTCGTGGGCCGAAGCTCACGACGAGGCCGGAAGATGGGAGCACGTGATCTCCCCCACTGTGGAACTTGCGATGATGCGTGCACTTGGCGATCCCACGACCTGCCCTCATGGCAATCCCATCCCCGGGACCGACTATCAGCCACCCACCTCGGTGGCGCTCAACACGCTTGGGGTTGGACAGGCATTCACCGTCTCGCGTATTCCGGAGGAACTCGAATTCACTCCGGGACTCCTCGAGTTCCTCGAATCGTCATCGTTACTTCCTGGACATTCGGGCGTTGTCACTGCGCGCGCCCCCCAGGGAACCACCGTGGTGGAAATCGATGGTCAGACAGTTGAGATCGACCTGTTCGCGACGCAACGCATCCTCGTCACCGCCGCCTGATCTCACATCAACTCATCAGAGAAATAGAGAAGAAATCCAAAATGGTTCGAAAGCCGAAACACCTTCGATACATCGGTAGTGCCCTGATTGCGGCCTTGACAATTGTTGGCACCGCTTGCAGCAGTGGCTCCAAATCATCTGACGAGGCGACTGCACCGAACGGTGCAGTCGCCTCGTCAATCACGATTGGCTACCAAAAAGTACCGAATGGCGATCTTGTAGTGAAACAGCAAAGGCTTCTAGAAAAAGCATTCGGCGACAACGTTGCGATCTCGTGGAGATTGTTTGATTCAGGCGGCTCTGTAAATGACGCAATCCTGGCCGGAAGCATTGACATCGGTCTGGTTGGGTCAAGCCCCGCATCTCGCGGTATTTCTACCGGCATCGCCTATCAGATTCCGTGGATTTTTGACGTCATCGGAACGGCCGAAGCACTTGTCGTGAAGTCAACCTTGGGAATCAATTCGATTGCTGATCTCAAGGGCAAAACAATCGCAACTCCGTTTGCTTCAACCGCGCACTACAGCCTTCTCGCTGCGCTACAGGACGCAGGACTCTCGGATTCAGATGTCAAGGTCATTGACAGCGAACCCGATGCGATCTACGCAGCGTGGCAGCAAGGTTCTATCGATGGCGCATACGTTTGGAACCCAAATCTGGCGAAGCTCGTTTCAGGTGGAGGAAAGGTCCTCATCACGAGTGAGGACCTTTCAAAGGAGGGGAAGACCACCTATGACCTTGCCGTTGTCACCAACTCATTCGCGACGAAGTACCCCGCCGCCGTCCAGATTTGGATCAACCAACAGAACATTGCTGTGAACCAGATCAAGAACGAACCCGAAAAAGCTGCTGCGTCCGTTGCCGCTGAGCTCAACATCTCAGTGGCCGATGCCAAGCAACAGCTTTCGGATTTGATCTTCCTCACAGCTTCACAACAAGTCGGCTCGGACTACCTCGGAGGCGGTCTCTCCAAGAACCTTTATGCGGCTGCGCAATTCAACAAGAACCTCGGAACTATCTCCATAATCAAACCTCAGTCAGCGTATTCCGCCGCTGTCAGCAAGTCCTTCGCGGCAGCGGTGAAGTAACGCACGAAAACCACATCTTTGGGTGCTGCCCAACATGAACGATGTCGGGCAGCACTTCCGTGGCTTTCCGTTCCGACGCTCACCCGCAAGTAGGAACAGCAATAGCCGCCTACGAACTGGCCTGTCCTCGTAACAATCCTCAGTCGCGTAACGACTCGGGAAGTTCATCCTCGTGGACGATTGCGAGGCGTTTCGTTGCGCGGGTGAGTGCGACATACAGCGCGCGATTGCCCTGCGCTTGTTCGGCCACGATCAGCGATGGTTCGACGACGACCACGGCATCGACCTCGAGGCCTTTGACCAGACCGACCTCGACAACGGTGACCCGATGTTCGAGACCATGACGCGTCGCCCGGCCAAAAGCAATGCCTGCATCGTCAAGGGCTTCGCACACTTCATCGATGATCGAGGACGTACACACAACTGCGACCTGACCGGGGTCGACCGCAGCGCGCTCGACACGAGTCACTTCAGCAACAGTTTCCGCGAGTCGGCCTGGGGTGGCACGCCGAATAGTCGGTTCTGCTCCGTCCTCTCTCACCGAACGAGGAGGACGCAGTTCGGGTGCCGCGCGGCGCAGAACGCGCGCCGCCAACGCCATAATCGGCTCCGGAAGTCGGTAGCCCAGCGTGAGTTCGTTGCGACGCGGCTCACGCTTGGCCGGAAGGAGCGAGAGAATCTCGTCCCACGACTCATGAGCCCACTGTCCGGTGGCTTGAGCGATATCGCCCACGACGGTCATCGATCCATTGAGCGATCGACGTTCCAACATCCGCAATTGCATCGGCGACAAATCCTGTGCCTCATCAACCACGATGTGCCCGTAGGTGCGGATCTCATCGTCGTCGTTTGGTTCGCCTTGACGGCGCCGGCGCGACTTCGGTCCCAGCAGGGACCGAGCTTCGTCAAGAAGCGGAGCATCGTCGTGTGTCCACTCGATGTCGTTAAACGAATCTGAGCGTTCCCGGTACAACGACTGCCATTCATCTTCAGAAAGCGCCGTTCCAGCCGCGTTGCGCAATAACCCACGTGCACCAAAAAGATCATGGAGGAATTGTGCTGGCGTGAGCTCCGGCCACATCCATTCAAGCGCTTCGCGAACATCGGGATCGCGGTGCAGTCGTTCCTTGACTTCGGAGGTCGCGAGTTCTCCACGTCCGGACAACGCGAGTTCAGCGAAGAGTTCGTTTTCGATGTACTTGCGCGCCGGATTGTGACGACGATAGCGACGACGCGCATCAGCGATGATTTGTGCACTTCGCGATCGAGAAAC
>Ga0194061_1002415_pt1 | contig 10242 bp, 9 predicted proteins | sample SepL2221m_MetaG_FD_163423 | JGI IMG/M metagenome (GOLD analysis project Ga0194061, IMG submission 163423) | Anoxic zone freshwater microbial communities from boreal shield lake in IISD Experimental Lakes Area, Ontario, Canada - Sep2016-L224-21m | ecosystem: Environmental > Aquatic > Freshwater >...
ATTTGAAAAACCTCGTACCTGGCTCAATTCTGGTGGCCTTGGGACGATGGGCTATGCAGTTCCAGCAGCTATGGGAGCAAAAGTTGGAATGCCTGATACGACCGTGTGGGCCATAGATGGAGACGGTTGTTTCCAGATGACAAATCAAGAGTTGGTCACGTGTGCTCTCAACAACATTCCGATCAAGATCGCAATTATTAATAATGAAAGTTTGGGAATGGTCCGCCAATGGCAGACAATGTTCTACGAAGGAAGATATTCAAATACTTCGCTGGATTCAAAGCGCATTCCAGATTTTGTGAAATTGGCTGATGCAATGGGTTGCGCTGGTCTTCGATGTGATCGCACAGAAGATGTTGACGCTGTTATTAGGGAAGCAATGTCGATTAACGACCAACCCGTTGTTGTCGACTTCAGTGTTTTCAGAGATGCGATGGTCTGGCCGATGGTTGCCGCAGGAACTTCGAATGACGAAATTATGATTGCTCGGGGACTGGCCCCCGACTGGGATTCACAGGAGTTGTGATGAGTAAACATACGCTCGCAGTTCTCGTCGAAAATAGCCCCGGCGTCTTGGCCAGGGTTGCATCACTCTTTTCGCGCCGTGCTTACAACATCGATTCACTTGCCGTTGGCCCCACGGAGAATCCAGATATTTCTCGAATGACCATCGTGCTCAATCTGGAAGGTCACGTCCTTGATCAGGTGATGGCCCAACTGTATAAATTGGTAAACGTCATTGCGATTTCAGAAATGCCTTCGGAAACAACCATCCAGCGCGAATTGCTTCTGGTCAAGGTTGCTCCGGGCGCCGATCGTGGCGAAGTTCTGACTATGGTGAAGCGTTTTCAAGCCAAGGTGGTGGACGAGGATGATGGTGTTTTGACCATCGAATCGACCGCGGATAGCGATCTCATCGAAGGTTTATTGGTCGCATTGACCCCTTTTGGCATCAAAGAATTGGTGCAATCGGGCCTCGTGGCTCTGGAGCGGGGAACCGCTGCCCTTTCAGACCGTACGCTTAGCGCTCAAGGAATTTCAACAGTTCATGACATCGGCAATACCCAAGCAGATTACCAAAACTAAAACGACCGACTAAAAAGAAGAGAAGAAAAGGGAGATCACCGTGGCAACGATGTATCACGACGAAGATGCAGACCTATCAATTATTCAGGGACGCAAAGTCGCAGTAATTGGCTATGGCTCACAGGGCCACGCTCATGCTCTCAGTTTGCGAGATAGTGGAGTCGACGTACGAGTCGGTCTTGCCGAAGGATCTAAGTCGCGCGAGAAGGCAGAGTCTGAAGGACTTCGCGTTGTGTCAGTTGCTGAAGCTGTCAAGGAAGCAACTGTCATCATGTTGCTTGCACCAGACCCCGTTCAGCGCCACATCTATGCCGAATCAATTTTGCCCAATCTCAAAGATGGAGACGCACTCTTTTTTGGCCACGGTTTCAGCATTCGTTACGGATATATCGTTCCGCCAAAGAACATCGATGTAGCGATGGTGGCTCCAAAGGGTCCCGGCCATCTGGTTCGTCGTGAATATTCGGCAGGTCGAGGCGTTCCCGTCATCGTCGCAGTAGAACAAGATTCAACGGGCAGTGCTTGGCCACTCACACTTTCATATGCAAAAGCAATTGGTGGATTGCGCGCTGGCGGAATCTTGACCACATTTACAGAAGAGACCGAAACCGATTTGTTCGGAGAGCAGTCAGTGCTTTGTGGCGGGGCTTCGCAGCTTGTTATGTACGGCTTTGAAGTGCTTACCGAAGCTGGATATCAACCCGAGGTTGCATACTTCGAATGTCTTCATGAATTGAAATTGATTGTTGACCTTATGTACGAAGGCGGAATTGCTAAGCAACGTTGGTCGGTTTCCGACACTGCTGAATTTGGCGATTACGTTTCTGGACCTCGCGTCATCGACCCACGTGTCAAAGAAAATATGCAGGCGGTTCTCAAAGACATTCAAGATGGAACATTTGCTCGTCGATTTATTGCTGATCAGGATGCAGGCTCACCCGAGTTTGAAGCCTTTCGCAAAAAGGGCGAAGCACATCCCATCGAAGCGGTCGGTCGTAATCTTCGCAAGATGATGTCATGGGTTAAGAATCCAAAGGATGATTACCAAGAAGGCAGCGCTGCACGTGGGTAAACCAGTTGTTTTAATTGCAGAAGAACTAAGCCCAGCGACGCTTGATGCACTTGGTCCTGACTTTGAAGTACGTCATTGCGATGGAGCCAACCGCGCCGAACTTCTTGCCGCACTTGGGCAAGGAGTGGATGCGGTTTTGATTCGCTCTGCTACCAAAATGGATGCAGAGGCTATTGCCGCTGCAAAAGGGCTAAAGGTAATCGCTAGAGCGGGAGTCGGTCTCGACAATGTGGAGATTCCTGCCGCCACTTCTGCCGGCGTTATGGTTGTAAATGCACCAACATCAAATATTGTCTCGGCCGCCGAACTGGCGATTGGACTCTTGCTTGCATCGGCTCGCGGGATTTCCCCCGCCAATGCTGCGCTGCGAAATGGAAAATGGGCGAGATCGAAATTCACTGGAGTGGAACTTTTTGAGAAAACTCTGGGAGTCGTTGGCTTTGGCAGGATCGGCCAGTTAGTTGCTGCGCGTATGCAAGCTTTCGGAATGAACGTTGTTGCCTACGATCCTTATCTACAGCCTGCACGCGCTGCTCAGCTTGGCGTAAAACTAGTCGACCTTGATGAACTTTTACGAACGAGTGATTTCATCACGATCCATCTTCCAAAAACGAAAGAGACTTCCAATCTCATTGGCGAAGAAGCGCTCAAGAAAGTCAAACCATCTGTCCGCATTGTTAACGCCGCTCGTGGTGGGGTACTTGATGAAGCGGCACTATTCACCGCGCTCACGGAAGGGCGCGTTGGAGGCGCGGGTCTGGATGTCTTTTCTACTGAGCCTTGCGTTGACTCACCTCTCTTTGCATTAGATTCGGTAGTCGCAACGCCACACTTAGGCGCATCGACAGATGAGGCGCAAGAACGAGCTGGAATCGCTGTTGCAGTTTCGGTTCGCAAAGCGCTTGCTGGCGAACTTGTTCCGGATGCAGTCAACGTTAAGGGCGGAGTAATTCACGAGAATGTTCGGCCAGCACTTCCACTAGTTGAACGATTAGCGGGAGTCCTAGTTGGAATCGCTGGTGAATGTCCCGTCAGCATTAGCGTTGAAGTACATGGCGAAATCGCAGAACACGATTGCTCTGTATTAGGCGTTAGTGCACTTAAAGGCGCTCTACTTGGACTTGGCTCAGAAGATGTGACTTATGTAAATGCACCGGGAATTGCGCACGATCGAGGATTAACTGTCAGTGTGAGCGCCGATGAAATCTCGCCACATCATCGAAGTGTCATCACCTTAAAAGGGGCACTCTCCGGAGGCGTCCAAATCTCCGTGAGTGGAACTTTGATGGGTATTCGCCAGGTCCACAAGATTGTCGCCATCGATAATTACGAACTTGATGTGGTGCCCAGTGAAAATATGATTTTTGTTCGCTACACCGATCGACCTGGCGTTGTCGGGCTCGTTGGAAATCTTCTTGGCGCCTCCTCAATAAATATTGCGGGCATGCAAGTTTCACGAAGTCACGCCGGTGGGTCGGCCCTTATGGTTCTTACCGTTGATTCAGGGGTACCGCATGAAGTGCTGGCAACTCTCGCCAAAGAAACCGGATCCGAAATTACGCGATCTGTAACCCTTGGTGCTTTGTAATGAGTAAAACCACATTTAATCTCGCAGTTATTGGGGGAGATGGAATCGGTCCTGAGGTTGTTGCCGAAGGTTTAAAAGTTTTGGACGCAGTCTCGACAAAACATGGCTACACATTCGAGAAGACCTTTTACGATTTGGGAGCTGGTTACTGGCACCGCACTGGAGAAGTTCTTCCTCAGTCCGTTATCGATGAACTCGCAAAAAGTGATGTGATTTTGCTTGGCGCCGTTGGTGATCCAACTGTTCCCAGTGGTGTTTTAGAAAGAGGCTTGCTTCTCAAATTGCGCTTCGCATTCGATCATTATGTGAATCTTCGCCCTGGGCGCTTGTTTCCTGGAGTCACATCACCATTGGCGACGACGAAACCCATCGATTTCATCGTTGTCCGAGAAGGGACTGAGGGCCCGTATGTTGGAGCCGGAGGGGTTCTTGCTGAAGGTACAGAAGCCGAAATAGCAACTGAGGAAAGTTTGAATACCCGTCGTGGAGCCGAGCGCGTTATTCGCGATGCATTCGCCCGCGCCATGCAACGACCTCGTAAGAAGTTAACCCTTGTTCATAAGAACAACGTACTCACTCGAGCCGGTGGTCTCTGGACTCGCACCTTCAACGAGGTTGCAAAGGATTTTCCGGAAGTTACCACCGATTATCTCCATGTTGATGCCGCCTCAATGTTCTTCATAACAAATCCTGAACGTTTTGATGTTGTCGTTACCGACAATCTTTTTGGCGATATTTTGACTGATATTGCAGCAGCTATCTGCGGTGGAATTGGATTAGCCGCCTCAGGAAATATCAACCCCACTGGAAAATTTCCCTCTATGTTTGAGCCAGTTCATGGTTCGGCTCCAGATATTGCCGGTAAAGAATTGGCAGATCCGACCGCGACTATTCTCTCCGTTGCAATGATGTTAAGCCACCTCGGCCTTGACGTTGCCGCGAAAGAAGTAGAGAGAGTTGTGATGGCGGATTTGCTCGTACGTGGCGATAAGAAGAGACGCACGAGCGAAATTGGAAGCGCACTTGCCGATGCGGTGAAAGGATGACAATGAAGATTACGAAATCTAAGAGGGCTGTTCCGGAAGCTGATCGAGCGAAGATGGTTGCTAAACCGGGATTCGGTAAGTACTACACCGACCATATGGTGGTGGCTGAATGGACCGAGGAAAAAGGTTGGAGTGAGCCGGAGTTAAAGCCTTATGGTCCTGTTTCTTTAGATCCCGCTGCCATGGTCTTTCATTACGGACAAGAAATTTTCGAGGGCATGAAGGCTTATCGTCAACCTGATGGAAGCATCAAGCTCTTTCGCCCCGAAGCAAATGCCAAGCGTTTTGCAAATAGTGCTCGTCGACTTGCTTTGCCGGAATTGCCTGAAGAGACGTTCATCGAAACTATTGAAGCGCTCGTAAAGCAAGACTCGGCGTGGGTTCCTGGAAAAATTGGTGAATCTCTTTACATCCGTCCATTTATGTTCGCTACTGAAGTTGGCTTAGGAGTTCGTCCAACTAATCGCGCCCTGTATATGTTAATTGCGACTCCCGCAGGGGCTTATTTCAAACCAGAAGATGCAGTGACTGTTTGGATTTCAACAGAATATGTCCGTGCAGCCATAGGTGGAACTGGTGAAGCAAAGTGTGGCGGAAATTATGCGGCCTCACTTGTGGCGCAAAAAGAAGCGGCGCTAAAGGGATGCGATCAAGTTGTTTGGATTGATGCCAAAGAGCGTCGTTGGGTCGAAGAGATGGGTGGGATGAATCTTTACTTTGTGAAAGGTAAAGGTGCCGATGCAACGGTATTCACTCCTAAACTTACCGGAACTTTGTTGGCTGGGATCACTCGGGATTCAATTCTCTCTGTTGCCGCTGATCTTGGTTACAAGGTTGAAGAGACGATGGTGAGCATTGATGATTGGCACGATGGCGTTGAGAGTGGATTGATTACCGAAATATTTGCCTGTGGCACGGCTGCTGTAGTCACTCCGGTTGGGTGTGCGAAAAGCGTTATGGGCACATGGCCAACTGGAGATGGGACTCCAGGACCAATCACCATGCAAATTCGCAATACCCTTCTAGGAATTCAACATGGCACCATTCCAGATACTCACAATTGGCTGAAGAAAGTTCTTTAATGCCAATTTCGGACGCCTTCCATATTTATGACACCACGCTTCGAGACGGCGCTCAGCAAGAGGGCTTAAATCTTTCGGTGCATGACAAGTTGGCCATTGCGCGCCATCTTGATGATCTAGGCGTTGGGTTTATCGAGGGAGGTTGGCCTGGAGCCAATCCAAAAGATACTGAGTTTTTTGCTCGAGCAAAAAAGGAAATCACTTTCAAGCACGCAACTTTCGCGGCCTTCGGTGCCACTCGCCGACCTAACGTAAAAGCAGCCGACGACGCTCTCTTTGGCGCCCTTCGCGATTCTGGTGCGCCAGTAGTTACGTTAGTTGCGAAGTCCTACGACCGCCATGTGGATCTAGCCCTTCGTACAACTCTTGATGAAAATTTAGCGATGATTGTCGATTCGATTTCTCATCTTCGAGCCGAGGGACAACGAGTATTTCTAGATGCTGAACATTTCTTCGATGGCTATCGTTCGAATCGTGCGTACGCGCTTGAGGTTGTGCGAGTAGCGGCGGAGGCAGGAGCCGATGTCATCGCGCTTTGCGATACCAATGGCGGAATGCTTCCTGATGAACTTTCAGAAATCGTTCACGATGTGCTTGGCGCGAGTTCGGCGCGGTTGGGAATTCACTGTCACAATGACACGGGTTGTGCGGTCGCGAATTCTCTGGCCGCTGTGAACGCTGGTGCGACTCACGTGCAAGGAACTCTCAATGGTTACGGTGAGCGCACTGGAAATGCCGATCTGGTAACCATAATTTCGAATCTGCAATTGAAAAAGGGACGCAAAGTATTGCCGGAGGGTCTCTTGCCTGAAGCTTTTAGGATTTCCCATGCCGTTGCAGAAGTAACAAATGTTTCGCCAAGTGCCAGACAACCATATGTTGGTTTTTCTGCCTTCGCTCACAAGGCTGGTTTGCACGCAAGTGCGATAAAGGTTGATCCATCTCTTTACCAACATGAAGATCCTTCGTCGGTCGGTAACGATATGCGCATGTTGGTCTCCGAGATGGCGGGTCGCGCATCCATCGAGTTGAAGTCGAACGAACTGGGAATCGATCTTCGCGGAGATCGCGAACTCATTGGTCGTGTTGTGAGTCGAGTAAAGGAGATGGAATCTCGCGGCTTTACATTTGAAGCTGCGGATGCCTCTTTTGAATTATTGCTTCGAGAAGAAGCAACGGGAAAACGACCACATTTCTTTACAATTGAACATTGGCTTACGACAGTTGAGCAGTCAGTTGATCAAGGCATCGTTACCAAAGCCGAGATTTCCATAACGGCGATGGGGGAGAGCATCTTTTGCACCGGTGAGGGAAATGGTCCTGTAAACGCCTTCGATAATGCCCTGCGATCTGGATTGCTAAAGTTGTATCCAGAATTGGCCGCCCTTGAATTGACTGATTACAAAGTTCGTATTCTGGAAGGTCGATTGGGCACTGGCGCCATCACACGAGTTCTTGTTGAGACAAGCGATGGTAAGGGTGAGTGGAGCACGGTAGGAGTTCACGAAAACGTAATTGCGGCTTCGGCAATGGCACTTGAAGATGCAGTTACCTTCGGCTTACTCAGGCAAGGGCGCGTTCCAGAGTAGCCTTACAACGTGGCCGAGTTAGATTTTCCTGAGGTTGTTCGAGCATTCGAAAACCATTTGTTAACGGAGCGCAAACTCTCGTCCCATACTGTGCGAGCGTATTTGGGCGATGTCGAGAGTCTTTTTCTCCATCTCAAACTGCTCGGTATTGAGAAGATCGCCGACCTACAACTTTCGCATATTCGCTCATGGCTGGCAACAATGCAGGTTAAAGGGGCGGCGAGAACAACTATGTCGCGTCGAGCCGTAACGATTCGAATTTTTACAAAGTGGGCTCTTAAAAGGGGATTGATTTCTAAAGATATTGCTGTTGGTCTTGCGACGCCGAAGGCGCACAAGACGCTGCCGGAAGTCCTCAATGTTGCTAGTGCAAATCTGGCAATGGAAGCGTTGGCCACACGCGTGGGTGAAGAAGAAACGCCGGTCGCACTTAGAGATTGTGCGATCGTCGAAGTGCTCTATGCCAGTGGAGCTCGTGTAGCAGAATTGTGTGGGCTCGATTTCAAAGACATCGATTACGAACGTCAAACTATCCGAGTACTTGGTAAGGGCAATAAAGAAAGAACGATTCCGATAGGCAATCCATCGATGCGCGCTCTAAAAGAATGGATAGCGCAAGGCCGCCCAGAATTGGTTACGGGCGATTCCTCAAACGCGGTTTTTCTTGGTGCCAGAGGCAAGCGCATTGATCAAAGGACAGTGCGAACCGTTGTTTACAATGCACTCTCCGCCCTTGAGGGCGTCGGACGAATGGGACCGCACGCCCTAAGACATTCCGCAGCAACTCATTTGTTGGAAGGTGGGGCCGACCTTCGAACTGTTCAAGAAATTTTGGGGCATGCTTCTTTGGCTACAACGCAGATTTACACCCATGTTTCTACCGAGCGATTACAACAAGCCTTCAAACAGGCTCATCCAAGGGCATAAAAATAAATGCAGTGACGAGGTTCATAGTCGATTAGGCCGCTTCTCGGGTGCATCTCAGCAACTTCCCACTCTCAAAATTTATTGTGAAACTACATCAAATTGATGAGGTATTCCTCTCGAAAGCAGGACTGATTAACATGAAAAGAAAAATACTAGTGACCACTTTGATCGGAGCAACGTTGGTCTTCGGAACAGGGGTCGGCGCCTATGCCGCCACTCCATATGCATCAACCACATTGAAGTCGCAACTTAAATACATGGCAGAGGAAGAGAAGTTGGCTAGGGATGTTTACACAGTATTGGCTCAAAGTTCTTCCATTGCTCGATTTAGTAATATCGCTAGATCCGAACAGGTGCACCTCGACCAGATCTCCTCTGTTTTGCAAACATACGGAATCTGGAATCCAACTCTTACCCGGGCACCAGGGGTTTTCTATGACAAGAACCTAGCCGCTCTTTACACCCAACTTATAGCGCAAGGAACGCGCTCAGCGGCTGATGCTAATGCTGTTGGCATCCTGGTAGAGAACACCGATTTAGCCGACTTGGGCAAAATTGTCACGACATCCGCCCAGTCCGACGTACGGACCGCCCTGTCGATCCTTACCTCAGGGTCCCGCAATCACCTCGCGGCTTTTAGCCGTTTCTGAGGCAAATTTCAGGGCATATCTACTGCACGTCAAAAAGGGTTCGAAGGTTCGAACCCTTTTTGACTGCCATTTTGGTGTGAAAAGCGCCACCAGGATTTCAGGTAAGATTTACCTCGCATCGCAAGCAATTGCGGTGACTTCACGCATCCAATATGTACCACCTCGGTCCAGTTCTCTGGTCGGTGATTTTCAGGATGCTAGAGGGCCAGCAAATAGTTGGCCCAGTAACCGAGAGCGAATTCTCACTGAGGATTCGCAAGAAGGAGTGTGCCGCCATGGCGGTTGTAACAATGCGAGAACTTCTCGACAGCGGAGTCCACTTCGGACACCAGACTCGTCGATGGAATCCAAAGATGAAGCGCTTTATTTTCACCGAGCGCAATGGCATCTACATCATCGACATTCAACAATCACTAGGGCTTATCGATAGCGCCTATGAATTTGTTAAGGATGTTGTAGCAAAGGGTGGCCACGTACTTTTCGTTGGCACAAAGAAGCAGGCTCAAGAGCCAATCATTCAGCAGTCAGCACGCGTTGGAATGCCTTACGTAACTGAGCGTTGGCTCGGCGGAATGCTTACCAACTTTCCTACCGTCTACAAGCGAATTCAGCGTCTTAAGGAACTCGAAGCCCTCGAGAACGCGAATGATCAAGTTCTAACAAAGAAGGAACTTCTGATTCTTCGTCGCGAGCGCGAGAAATTGCATAAGAACCTCAACGGAATTCGTAACATGACCAAGTTGCCAAGTGCGATTTGGGTTGTTGACACCAAAAAAGAGCATCTCGCTGTCGCCGAAGCTAAGAAACTTGGCATTCCAGTGATCGCAATTTTGGATACCAACTGTGATCCAGATGAAGTGGATTTCAAGATTCCAGGTAACGATGATGCGATTCGTTCAATCGGTCTTCTTACTCGCGTAATCACTGATGCGATTGCCGCCGGACTTCAGGCACGAGTTTCAAATGTTAAAGAAGAAGTAAAGCCTGACGCTGAAACTGTTGCCGCGGGAGAGCCTCTTGCAGATTGGGAGAAGGAAATTCTCACGGGAGCCGCAACTCCAGAAGTTGTAGAAGCAGCAGCAGTTGTCGAAGCACCAGCCGTAACAGAAACTCCGGAGGCATAAATTGAATTACTCAGCAGCAGACGTTAAACGACTTCGCGAAGCAACCGCAGCAGGGATGCTCGATTGCAAGAAGGCGTT
>Ga0194061_1002416_pt1 | contig 10236 bp, 7 predicted proteins | sample SepL2221m_MetaG_FD_163423 | JGI IMG/M metagenome (GOLD analysis project Ga0194061, IMG submission 163423) | Anoxic zone freshwater microbial communities from boreal shield lake in IISD Experimental Lakes Area, Ontario, Canada - Sep2016-L224-21m | ecosystem: Environmental > Aquatic > Freshwater >...
TATCTTGTACTCCACCATATAGTGGTATTTCGGATTTTTATGTCTTCATTTGTTGTTTCAAAACCATCAAGTGCCTTTAATGCTAATGTTCGAAAAGTTGATTTGTAAGCAGTAGGCAAAATATCAACTATTTTTTTTCCTACAACCAAATCTATATTGAAAATATTTTTTGAATAGATCTGAGCCTTCGGATTAAAAAAAGTTATTTCTAAATTTTTATTAAAGAGAATAGATATTAAACCTGAATTATTGAAAAATGATTTTAACACTGATTCAGATTCTGATGTATTTACAGCACTCACGTTTGATTCATTTAATCAAAAAAGGTACTGCTTAAATGAAACAATGGAAGCCATAAAAACATCAAAAAATATCACTATTTCAGTTTGATTTCTTTTTGCTCTCTTTTGTCAACCTTTTCTTTAATGGATGCAAAGATTGTATCAAGTTTTTTTCTATTTAAATAGTTCCCCTTGCGAATTAATGCAAAGATTTTTTTAGTGTTATGAATGTCTGTTAAAGGATTAGCATCTAAGATTAATAGATCTGCTATTTTATTTTCTTCAACTGAACCATAATCTTTTGATTGGTTGAAAAAAGCAGGACCATTAATCACTGATGCCTTTAATGCTTCATGGATAGGTAATCCATAATGAACCATCATCGCTAGCTCATCATGCAACCCAATGCCTGGATAATTGTAGGAGTTTAAATACCCCGCATCCGTACCTGCTAAAAATAGAACCCCTGCCTGATAGAGCCATGGAATTAAATGAGCAGCAGCTTCAAAACTTTGGTGTCTGGCGATGATAGCATTGGCATCGTCTTTTGAAGCCCGATCAACTCGCCAGGCATAGGTTCTTTTCAATGCTGGTCCAAGATATTTTAAGTAATCGTCATGTTGATGATTGTCCTCATCTAAATATGCAACAACTCTGCTTCCATTCATGGTAGGAACAATGGCTGTTGCGTTTGCAGCTAGCAATTTGAATTTGCGAATAGCTGTGGCACTATCCATACTTTGCATCAATTGTATCGATGCATCTTTTGCACTGATCTTATTTTCTCTTCTTAATAAAGTAATTCTTTCTTCATCTTTCGAAGCAGCCCTCATTAAATAACTCAAGTGTTCAATGGTTGATAAACCTGCGTCAGATAATTCGTTCAAGGTATATTGTACAGGAGCATGGCCAGAAACTTTCCAGCCTCTTTTTCGGGAAGCTTTGATGGATGCAAGAAACAATGCGGGATCTAATGCATTGTCTGTGATTTTTATAAAATCAACTTTTAATCCTTGCAAAGAATCCAATGCCAGATTCATTTCTGTTTCATTGGCGATTTCTAAATCACCTGGCCAGATAGATTTTGGTCCTTCCAGTTTTGGTCCGGAAGTAAAAATATTGGGTCCTTCTAATTTGTTTTCTGCAATGGCTTTTTTCCATTCAAGAACAGTGGGGCTAATATCACCAGCGCAATCCCTCACAGTAGTAACACCGTTTGCCAGAAACAAGGGTAAGAGCCATTTATTTTCTTCCTTTAAAGTATCACCTCCAAAATGAACATGCATATCCCATAAAGAAGGCATGATGTATTTGCCAGAAGTGTTTAATAAATGATGGGTCTGATAATTTTTGCTAATTCCGTTTTTGCCAACTGCTATAATTCTTCCCTTGTTGATTACCACTGTTTGATGTGCCTGTATTTTGTTGTGAAGCACATCAACAACAGAAATGTCTTGTAAGATCAGGTCAGCTTGTTTATTTTGAGCATTTGATACAAACTGGATAGACAAAAAACAAATGAGTAAGAAAATCTTCATACAGTTTTTTTGCTGAATGTACAGAAAAGCTTAGAAAGGGAAAGTTCTTATAAAATACAATTTCCCTCAATAAGGGATTCGAAGGGTAGATGCCGAAAGCTTTAAAATCGCAGGAAAATTTTCCTTTTGATAACTCTACTTCTTTCTTTAACTTCCAATTTAAAGCTCATTTCTAAGATTAAAAGCCATTTAAATGAAAGAAGTATTTAAGCTTGCAAAAGCATGTTTGTTTTTCTTGTTGTTCCTTAACAATTCATCTTGCAAAAACCAGGATAATTCAAATACAAAAAATAACAAAGCAGACAGCCTTGCTGAAATACAAAAGCACAGTGCAGAAAATGCTTTAAAAGGACTGGATGTTTTTGAAGGACTAGCCGTACATACTTTTGCCACAGAGCCCATGCTTAAAAATCCCACCAATATTGATGTGGATGAAAGAGGTAGGGTCTGGGTAACAGAAGCCTATAACTATCGACCCGCTATTAATGGGAATCCTACAAATCCAAAAGGGGATAGAATTGTGATTCTGGAAGATACAAATGGCGATGGCATTGCTGATACGGCTAAAGTTTTTTATCAAGGGCCCGAATTAAATGCACCATTAGGTATTTGTGTATTGGGCAACCGGGTAATTGTATCTCAAAGTCCTTTTATCTGGTCGTTTTATGATGATAATGGTGATGATGTGGCAGATCGTAAAGAAATTTTATTCCAGGGAATTGGCGGTGAACAGCACGATCATGGTGCCCACGCATTCACCTTTGGAGCCAATGGTAAATTATATTTCAATTTTGGAAATGAAGGGAAAACTTTAAAAGATAAAAACGGTAAAACAGTATTGGACCAGGATGGTGAAGAAATTGGTCCGAAAAAGTATCAACAGGGTATGGTTTTCAGATGCGACCTTGATGGTTCACATGTAGAATGCTTAGGCAATAATTTCCGTAATCCTTATGAAGTTGCTGTTGATAGTTATGGAAGTTTATGGCAAAGTGATAATGATGATGATGGCAATAAAGGGACACGTATAAATTATGTAATGCCTTATGGTAATTATGGCTATAAAGATGAAATCACAGGTGCAGGCTGGGAAGCCAACCGAACTAATATAGAAGATTCAATTCCTCTACGTCACTGGCATTTAAACGACCCTGGTGAAGTGCCCAATCTATTACAAACTGGCGCCGGATCTCCAACAGGTATATTGGTTTATGAAGGAACTTTATTGCCTAAGGAATTCCAGGATCAATTAATTCATTCAGATGCTGGTCCAAATGTTGTTCGTTCATATTCTTTGAAAAATAATGGGGCAGGTTATTCAGCTTCTATCATTAATATTCTAAAAGGCGATAAAGACCAATGGTTCCGTCCAGCAGATGTTTGTATTGCACCAGATGGATCATTAATCGTAGCCGATTGGTATGATCCTGGTGTAGGTGGCCATCAGGCAGGCGATCAAACACGTGGCCGTATTTACAGAGTGGCGCCACCCACTTCCTCTAGCTATCTGATTCCTAAACAGGATTATACTACACCTGCTGCTGCTGTTCTAGCTTTACAAAATCCAAATCTTTCAGTACGCTACCATGGATTTACAGCATTACAGACTTTTGGCGATCAATCAATTCCGGAGCTTGAAAAATTATGGAATGGAGCAGGAAACCCTAAAATGCGCGCAAGGGCTTTTTGGGCTTTGGTAAAATTGCCCCATGTTGATGCAAAAAAATATATTGATCAAGCAGTCAAAGATCAAAATCCCAATTTGCGTATAGTAGCCATCAGGGCAGCGGAAGAGTTGAAACAAAATCTGATTCCTGTATTCAAAGCGTTAGAGAATGATACAGATGTTCAGGTGCGAAGAGAAATAGCAATTGCTCTACATCATAATAAATCAACCGAAGCTGCAACCATCTGGGCAACGCTTGCCAGTAAACATGATGATAAAGATCGATGGTACCTGGAAGCATTAGGTATTGGTGCAGATCGTCAATGGGATTCATTTTTTAAATCATACCTATCACTTGTAAAAGATCCCTTGAAAGATGCCGCAGGGAAAGATATTGTTTGGCGTGCAAGAACTGATGAAGCAGTACCATATTTAGCAAAACTTGCAGTAGACAATCAGGTTGCATTAAAAGACCGCCTTCGTTATTTTCGTGCCTTTGATTTTAATGCAGGTAAATTAAAATCTGGCCTATTATTAAAGATGATTGCAGATAACAAAAGCAATGATATGGCGCTGAATAAATTAGTACTATTCGCTTTGGATAATAAATCGGTTAATCAATCACCAATTGCACAACAGGCATTGCAATCTGTTATCAAATCTGTAAATGGTACACATGAATATATTGATCTTGTAAAAAGGTATCAGGTAAAATCAGAGAGCAATAACCTACTTCAATTAGCGATCAGTAAAAAGAATGAAGATATAGGAAAGCAATCCACTGGATTGTTGCTTTCTTTTGGAGGAAGTAAGCAAATATGGTCGGTACTAAATGAGAAAGATACTATAGCAGTAAAATCTTTAATCAGCAGTTTAGGTCAGGTAGGAAGTAAAGAATCGATTGATATGGTTCAAACTATTGCTTTATCTGAAAAATATACAACAGGCATTCGTAAAGATGCGGCCAGAAATATAGGAAAAAGCTGGAACGGAGAAGAGCGTGTTCTTGCCATTTTAAAAAGCAAAAAAGTACCACAGGATTTAATACCAGATGTTGTGGCAAGTGTTAGCGGTGCATGGCGAGGTTCCATAAGATCTGAAGCAGAAAGTTATTTGCCAGGCCATGTTTCTACAACAACTGCTGCCATGCCTACCTTATCTGAGATCAATGCATTAACCGGTGATGCGGTTAAGGGGAAAACTGTTTTTACAAATTCCTGTGCATTATGTCATCAGGTAAATGCAGAAGGGTATGATTTTGGACCGAAGCTTTCTGAGATTGGTTCTAAATATCCAAAAGAAGGTTTACTGAATGCGATATTGCATCCCTCAGAAGGAATAGGTTTTGGTTTTGAGGGATGGACTTTGAAATTAAAAGATGGGTCATCAGTAACTGGTATAATTGCTAGTAAAACTGAAACGGATATTGATTTGAAACTACCAGGTGGCGCGAAACAACAATTGAAAACAAGTCAGTTGCAATCATCTACTCAACTCAAAGAATCCATGATGCCAGAAGGTTTATATAAAACTATGAGTAAGCAAGACCTTGCAGATTTATTGTCTTATTTGCAGCAGCTAAAAAAGAAATGAACTAGTCAAAAAAAAGCCTTTCGAAATTTCGAAAGGCTTTTTACGAATAATTAAATATTGTATTATTCAGCTTTTTTTTCACCACCCGTAATTTTATCCCATAGACCTTTAGCCTCTTCTGCTAAATTCCCTATTTTGTCTTTCGCATCTCCCGACATTAAATTGTTCAGCAAAGTTTTTCCTTCTTCAATCATTTCGCCTGATTTAATTTTTTCAATTATATCTTCTGTTTTTTCTTGAATATTTTCTAAAGAATCTCCTGCCAATTCTTTGAATTCATTGGCTTTGTCTTGAATAGATTGTAATAAACTTTCTTCTGACGGTGGGGTTGTTTGGTTCGTATTTTCCATTTTTTAAATTTTTGTCAAGTTAAAATAAAATCACTTTAACTTCTTTATGGAACATAGACTTAACTTAAACTTTACTTATCTTATACAAAACTCCAATAACGTACGCTAGGGAGCATAAAAATCCCTATCAAATTGAATTACTTGGAATAGGGGGTCAAGACTGATGGTATTTCCAGTCCAAGCCTTGTAACAACTAAAATGCCATTTTGCAGACAGTTTAAGCCGATTTGCATAGAAAACATCTTGAAACCAAAACATTTAAAGACTTTTGATCAGTTTTAAGATGGTAATTTCAAAACATGAAAAGGTCTTTTGTCATTTTATTGAATATTGGGTTCTGGGCTTGTTATTTCATTATTATAACAATCATGTTAGCTGTTTACTATAGAAGTAGTCTTCATGTAACTAACCAGGAATCTCGCATCATAAATGCACTGAAAAACCTTTTCTTTTTTGCATTTATACCTTCTATTATATCCTATGCATTAAATTATTTTCTATTGTTTCCCAAATACCTACAACAAAAAAAATATTTACTTTCTATCGTTTTTGGAATTCTTATTTCTGCCGGAGCTGCCCTTATTGGCTATATATTATTACGTGTTTATATCGAATCAGGCAATCTTCAAGACATGGATCAGGGTGGCAAACCTGGCAGATCTACTGCCGGAATAGTAATCTTTGCTATGACTTTGATTGGTTTAATAAGTGGCACTGTGGCATTAATCATCCGAGGGTTTATTACATGGGTGAATGAGATCAAAATAAAAGAGATTTTGACAGAAAAAAACCATGAAATGGAAATGGCCTTGATCAAGTCGCAATTGGATCCCCACTTATTATTTAACACCATCAATAATATTGATGCGCTCATTCTCAAAGATTCTGCAGTAGCATCAGATTATTTGAATAAGTTATCTGATATCATGCGTTTTATACTGTATGAAACAAAGGGTGATCAAATTCCACTGTCTAAAGAAATTGAATATATAGACAAATACATAGCCTTACAGAAAATCAGAACTGCCAACGAAAATTATGTACACTTTACTGTTACTGGTATAATTGGCGATGTGAGCATTGCACCAATGGTGTTTATTCCGTTTATTGAAAATGCATTTAAACATGCCAATAATAAGAAAATGGAAAATGCGATTACGGTAAATATTCATATCATGAACAACACTATTCAATTGGTATGTGAAAATAAATTTGACACTAAGATAGCAGCTTCGCCAACCTATAGTGGTCTCGGTAATGAATTGATAGAAAAAAGGTTGCACCTGATTTATGGAGGAAACCATAGTTTGAATGTGACCAAAACCAATGAACGCTATTGCATTAACTTAACAATTCCCCATGGATAAATACTCCTGTATCATTATTGAAGACGAGCCACTTGCTCTTGAAAAAACGAAAAGCTTTGTAGCTAAAGTTCCTTTTTTAAATTTATGCGCCACTTTTGACAATGCCTTAACCGGACTCGCCTATTTGAATAACAACAAAGTAGATGTATTATTTCTAGATATAAACATGGACGAATTATCTGGTATTGAATTACTAGAAAGCTCAAAAATCAGTAGCCAGGTCATTATTACTACCGCTTACCAAGAGTATGCCATCAAAGGGTACGAACTTCAAATAACAGACTACCTTTTAAAGCCCTTTACATTTAACCGTTTTTTACAAGCTGTAAATAAAGCACAAGAAAATTTAGTACAGAGAGGTTCTGAAGCCCAGCCGGACTTTATTTTCGTAAAAACGGAAAATAGGCTTGAAAAAATAAGTTTAAACGAAATCGTATATATAGAAGGGATGAGAGATTATCGTAAAATTCATACGTTGAATAAGAAGATTATGACCTTACAGAACTTCACAGAGCTTGAAAAGTCTATACCTTCGAATATAATTTGCAGGGTCCATAAATCTTATATGGTGGCATTAAATAAAATTGAATCAATTGAACGCAATAGAATAAAAATAGCTGACCAATTCATTCCTATTTCAGAGACCTACAAAGATATTTTTTTCCAAATCATTAAAAATAGGGCTTAAAAGCTTAAGCGTTTTGCAGATTAAAACGACCAACATGCAGACAACTTAACAGGCTTTGCATACCTCAATTGTAAGCCTTCTTTCCTCCATATACTTTTGTTTGAGTTTATTAATAAAAACAAACAAAACAAAAGTATTATGAAAAAAAATCTACAAGCGGTTATCATCTTCAGTATGATATTCCTGAGTTCAAATGTATTTGGTCAAACTATTACAGTTAAGCCAGAACAAACCAAAATCCAAGAAAATTCTTCGAATACCTATTTCGATCTTTTATTAAACTTAGTAGGTACAAACCTTAATTATGGCAAATCAAATGCTGCCTTAAGAGACTACAAAAAAGCTGTACTTGGTGCACAGGTTGGTATGTCATTTCAAGCTGGACTTACTTCTCAACTTTCTGTTGTTTCTGAATTCTATTTTATGATGAAAGGGGGCGAATTAAAAGTCAATAACCCATTAACTACCAATAAAACAACCCTTCGATTATATACCCTAGAGTTACCAGTTTTGGTTCGTTATAATGTAGGTAAGTTTTATCTGAACGCAGGCCCTTCAATTGCTTATAACCTTATGGGTGACAAAAAAATTGCTGATGTTTCTAAATCAGTATCATTTAATGATGCAACTGACAATTTTAAGCGTTGGGATGCGGGGATTCAAATGGGTGCAGGATATAGGTTTAAGATCAGACAAAAAAGTGTTGTATTGGATGCTAGATACTCCTATGGCTTAACTAATATTTCTTATGGTCAGGAAATGTACAATAGGAACCTAAATGTCAGCCTGCATTTTTCTAAAGCTTGGAAATCAAATCCAATTGGGTTATATAAAAATTTATAAATAATCCTAGATAACAAAGCAATTGTTAGAAGTATTTAAAATTCAAATCAACACAAATAATTAAAATGAAACCAAATTATACCAGTAATCAAGTAGAATCAGATAAGTATGCTTCATTTGAAAGAATGCCAATGAGCTCATTCAGAAAAACATCACTGGTTGCAGGTATATTTTACTTGATCACCTTTGTTTCTATTCCTACTATCTCTATATATAGTTCTGTACATGAGCAAAACTATCTACTTAATGGTGGCCCTGATACGGCCACCATTATAGGAGGGATATTAGAAATTATAGTAGCACTTGCAAGTATTGGTTCAGCTGTTGCACTATACCCTGTTCTCAAAAAGCAAAATGAAGGATTCGCACTAGGCCTTGTTGCATCAAGAATTTTGGAGGCAAGTACCATATTTGTCGGCGTTGCGTTTATATTTTCATTAGTTACACTTAAAAGGGCAGGAGCTGGTGCTGATTCTTTGGCAGTAAGCCATGCACTTGTGGCACTTTATGATCGGATTTTTTTATTGGGACAAAGTTTCATGCCAGCCATCAACGACTTGCTATTAGGCATCCTTCTATATCAATCTCGGTTAGTACCAAGAACACTCTCCTTAATTGGTATTATTGGAGCATTTCCATTAATTGTCGGGTACTTCGCAGTTATGTTTGGATTCATTGGGCAACATGATGCTTTGTCTGGTTTAGCCGCATTATTAGTAGCACTGTTTGAATTTTCACTTGGGATTTACCTTGTTGTAAAAGGGTTCAGCAATTCAGCTTCAATAAAAAATGTTTAATTGTTTTAACGCCCCATCCCATAATAACATATACACAATGCAACAATTTAAACTTCATCCTTTTTTATTTATAATTGCTTTTATCATTCAGTATTCATGTAATGGGCAAAACAGTAATATGCAACCCATTAAAATCAATGAATTAATCAATTCTATTTCCGATAGTCTGAACAAACATTATATTTTTCCTGATAAGGCTGAAAATATATCGGCTTATCTTCATAGTCAATTAAAAAGTAATGCTTATACCAAATTGCTAAACGATCCTCAAAAATTGGAACAGCTGATATCAAAAGATATCAGTAGCGTTTATCGCGATCCACATTTGCGAGTTCAATTTGATCCTGGTTTTAATGCACAAGTGGCGTATCATCCAACAGCGGAAGAATTGCAGCAAGTAAAAAATTACTGGAAGGATAATAACTATAGTTTTAAAAAATTAGAAGTTCTTCCTGGAAATATTGGATATCTATCTTTCAATTTATTTGTTGATGATATAAAAGCTGCAAAACCCACAATAAAAGCTGCTCTCAGTTTTTTAGCGAATACAGATGCGATCATTCTTGATTTAAGAAATAATATGGGGGGAGATCCTAATATGGTAAGCCAAATAGAGAGTTATTTTTTTGCTCAAAAAACTGAAATGAATAGCCTCATTAACCGGTCTAATAACGATACTGTTTTCATGTATGCTGACCCCTTTAAATCGGATAGTCTAAGTCTTTCGATGCCTGTTTATATTTTAACCAGTCAACACACATTTTCCGGGGCTGAAGATTTTTGTTATGGTATGCAGGTTGCAAAAAGGGCAATCATAGTAGGAGAAACTACAGGTGGTGGAGCGCATCCTCAAATGCCATTCTCAGTTAATCAGGGTTTTGTAATGTACATACCTTTTGCACGCTCATTGAATCCAATAACTCTTAAAGACTGGGAAGGAACGGGTGTGATTCCTGATGTCAAAATATCCGCCAACAAGGCTTTAATTAAAGCACAGGAATTAATATTCAGAGATGATATAGAAAGAACAAAAGACCCAAAAGTGAAAAATAAATATTTATATTTTATGAATGCACTCTTAGTAAACAACGAAAAAGAAAAACTTTCAGTAAA
>Ga0194061_1002420_pt1 | contig 10230 bp, 7 predicted proteins | sample SepL2221m_MetaG_FD_163423 | JGI IMG/M metagenome (GOLD analysis project Ga0194061, IMG submission 163423) | Anoxic zone freshwater microbial communities from boreal shield lake in IISD Experimental Lakes Area, Ontario, Canada - Sep2016-L224-21m | ecosystem: Environmental > Aquatic > Freshwater >...
GATTTCGGTGTTGTCGGCAGTCGAAGGCATGGAGGTCATATCTCCCGCCCTGCATCGGTTCATCATTCCCATCACCCTGGTCATTCTGCTGTGCCTATTCATGGTGCAAAAGAGGGGCACCACGGGCATTGGCAAGTTTTTTGGCCCCATTACGCTGGTGTGGTTTGCCTGCATTGCCGTGTTGGGTGCGGTGCACATTGCGGACCGGCCCAGCATTTTGCTGGCCATCAACCCCTTCTACGCGCTGAACTTCATCTGGAACCAGCCGGGCATCACCTTCATCATCCTGGGCGCGGTCGTGTTGTGCGTGACCGGTGGTGAGGCCCTGTATGCCGACATGGGGCACTTTGGCAAGAAACCTATCCGCATAGCCTGGTTTGCCATCGTCATGCCCGCGCTCACGCTCAACTACTTCGGCCAGGGCGCCTTGTTATTGGATAACCCTGAAGCGGTCAAAAACCCGTTTTTCATGATGGCGCCGGACTGGGCGCTGATGCCACTGGTTGCGCTGGCGACCATGGCCACCGTGATTGCGTCGCAGGCGCTGATCACCGGTGCCTTTTCTGTCACCAAGCAGGTGATCCAGTTGGGCTACTTGCCCCGCTTGCAGGTGCAGCACACCAGTGTGAAAGATACCGGCCAGATCTACCTGCCGTTTGTGAACTGGGGACTTTTCGTTCTGATCGTGTTGGCGGTCGTGATGTTCCGTTCTTCCAGCAATCTGGCTGCGGCCTACGGCATTGCCGTGTGCACCGACATGCTGATTACCACCATACTGACGTTCTACGTGATTCGCTATAGCTGGAACTACCCGTTGGCTTTGTGCATTGGCGCAACCGGTTTTTTCTTTGTCGTGGACTTTGCCTTCTGGGCCTCCAACCTGCTCAAGCTGTTTGACGGTGGCTGGTTTCCGCTCGCCATCGGCGGTGCCATCTTTACCCTGATGCTGACCTGGAAAGACGGCCGGCGCCTGCTCAATGAAAAGTTGCGCGCCGATGCCATTGACCTGCCCAGCTTTCTGGAGGCGGTATTCGTCAGTCCGCCAGCCCGCGTGGAGGGTACTGCCGTGTTCCTCACCGCCGAGGTGGGCACAGTACCCAACGCCATGCTGCACAACTTGAAACACAACAAGGTGCTGCACAACAACAATTTGTTTGTGACCGTGCGCAACCACGAAGTGCCCTGGATTGGTTTGAGCAAGCGCCTTGAAATTGACTCGCTCGGCCATGACTGCTGGCAAGTAGTGCTGAATTACGGTTTCAAGAACGACCCCGATGTTCCAAAGGCCCTTCAGCAGATCAAAGGACGAGGCTGCGAGATGAACACGATGACCACGAGCTACTTCCTGTCACGCGATACCGTGGTTCCCACCATTGGCGATGGCATGTCGCACTGGCGCGAAAAGCTGTTCGCACAAATGCACCACAACGCCAGTGGTGCTGCCGACTTCCTGAACCTGCCCAACAATTCGGTGGTGGAACTGGGTTCCAAAATCGAAATATGAAACCTTGCGGGACAGACCGTAGCGCAGCGCAGCTCTGTCCCCAACTGATCAGGGGTGTTTTTGCGGGACAGACCGTACCGCAGCGCAGCTCTGGCCTCAACTGATCAATGATGCAGTTTTTCAAAGACATCAGTCTCTCTGCCGTCACGGCCGGTTTCGTGGCCGTGCTGGTGGGCTTCACCAGTTCGGTGGCCATCGTTTTTCAGGCGGCACAAGCATTCCACGCCACGCCAGACATGATTGCGTCGTGGATGTGGGCGCTGGGCCTCGGCATGGGGCTGTGCACCCTGCTGCCATCGTTGTGGCTCAAAAAGCCGGTGATGGTGGCCTGGAGCACCCCGGGTGCGGCGGTGCTGGCGGCTGCGGGTGCTACGGGTGGCTTCTCCATTCAAGAGGCGGTGGGCGCTTTCATGGTCTGCGCGGCGCTCATCACCCTGTCGGGCGCAACGGGCTGGTTTGAGCGGGTAATGAACCGCATCCCCCTGGCGTTGGCGTCGGCCCTGCTGGCGGGGGTGCTGGCGCGGTTTGGGCTGGCGGGCTTTGCGGCGGCGCAAACGGCCCTGCCGCTGGTGGTGTGCATGCTGCTGGCCTACCTGGTGGGCAAGCGCTGGTGGCCCCGGTATGCAGTTCCGTTTACATTGCTGATAGCTATTATTTTTGTAGCTGCTCACGCAGGTTTTACGGGGGCTGGAGTCACATTTGGCTTGGCAATGCCAGTGTTCGTGCGGCCCAGCTTCACGGTGGCGGCGCTGGTCAGTCTGGCGTTGCCATTGTTCATTGTGACCATGGCCTCGCAAAACCTGCCTGGCGTTGCGGCCATCCAGTCCACCGGGTATGGCGACCAGCGCGCCAATGGGGGCGACGGTGGCATTCCCGTCTCCAAAGTCATCACCATTACCGGCGTGGCCACCCTGCTGCTGGCCCCGTTTGGCGCGTTTGCCCTGAACCTGAGCGCCATCACGGCCGCAATCTGCATGGGCCCCGAGGCCCATAGCGACCCCAAGCGCCGCTACACCGCGGCTGTTTCTTGCGGCGCCCTGTACGTGGTCATTGGTCTGTTTGGCGCTGCCATCACCGGGGTATTGACCGCTTTCCCAAAGGAACTGGTGGCAGCCATTGCCGGACTGGCACTGCTGGGCACCATTGGCGGCGCGTTGACGGCTGCGCTGCAACATGAGCCGCACCGCGAGGCGGCTATCGTCACGTTTTTGGTAACTTTGAGCGGTGTGGTGGTCGCAGGCGTGGGTTCTGCTTTCTGGGGCGTGGTGGCGGGCGCATTGGCCTTACTCGTTCAGCACTTCGGACGCAGCACCCTGCTTCGGGGCCCGCACTAGCGTAGAGTCGCAGGAACCTCTTTTTAATCGCTGGACGCTATGGAATTACTTTTTGTCACCGACCCGCTGGAATCCTTCAAGACCTACAAGGACAGCACATTTGCCATGATGCGCGAGGCCCAGCGCCGCGGCCACACCATCCACGCCTGCGAGCCGCTGCATATGCTGTGGGAGCGCGGCGGTGTGGTGCAGGCGCAGGTGCGCAGCATCATGCTGACGGGTGACGCCAACGCCTGGTTTACCGAAGTGGTGCCGCAGGTGCGCCCCGTCAAAGATTTTGGTGCGGTCGTGATGCGCAAGGACCCGCCCTTTGACAGCGAGTACTTTTACGCCACCCACCTGCTGGAGCAGGCCGAGCGCGAAGGAGCCAAGGTTTTCAACAAGCCGCGTGCCTTGCGCGACCACCCGGAGAAGCTGGCGATTCTGGAGTTCCCTCAGTTCATTGGCCCCACACTGGTCACGCGCGACGCAGAGGCCATCAAACGCTTTCACACAGAGCACAAAGACATCATCCTCAAGCCGCTGGACGGCATGGGTGGCATGGGTATCTTCCGGGTCAAGGACGATGGCCTGAACCTGGGCGGCATCATTGAAACCCTCAACAAGGACGGGGCCGAGACCGTGATGGTGCAGAAGTTTCTGCCCGCCATTGCTCTGGGTGACAAGCGCGTGCTGGTCATCGGCGGCAAACCGGTACCCTTTTGCCTTGCCCGCATTCCGCAGGGTGGCGAGGTGCGGGGCAATCTGGCGGTGGGTGGCAAAGGGGTGGCACAACCCTTGAGCGACTCGGACCGCGCCATTGCCGAGGCCCTGGGCCCTATTCTGGCGGCCCGCGGTTTGCTGCTGGTGGGGTTGGACGTGATTGGTGACAGCCTGACCGAAATCAATGTCACCAGCCCGACCTGTTTTCAGGAAATTGCGGACCAGACCGGATTTGATGTTGCCGCCATGTTTATCGACGCGCTGGAGTCTGCAGCGGCCGCGCTATAGCCGTTATCTTTGTGGTGGGGCACTAGGCTAGCAGGTTGCCGTCAACAAACACCTTGAACTCGCCGGGCGCCATGGCGACCCAGTTTTCGTTGGTGGTCAAGGGCTCGGTGACCACAATGGCCAGGCGGTCGTCCGGGCCATTGAGTTCGGCCAGATCCACGCTCATGTCTTCATCCTTGAGTTGCACTTGTGTAAACGGATGCTGGCGCAGCACATAGTGCAATTTCGTGCTGGCGTGCGCCCACAGCGCCTGCCCGTTGCTGAGCAGGAAGTTAAAGGTGCCGTGCGTGGCGATGCGGGGTACCAGTTCACGAAGCGTGCGTGTCAGTTCCTCGACGCTGGGCACGCCGAAGTGCGACTTGTTGAGCTCTTGCAGCAACCAGCAAAACGCCAGTTCGCTGTCGGTGTCGCCCACTGGCTTGAAAGACCCGTGCAGCGGTGGGTGGAAGTCTTTCAGATCGCCGTTGTGGGCAAATACCCAGTACCGGCCCCACAGTTCGCGTACGAAGGGGTGGCAATTTTCCAGACGCACCTCGCCCACCGTGGCTTTGCGCACATGGGCCACGACGTTGTGACTTTTGATGGGGTAGGTGCGCAGCATCTGCGCAATCGGCGAGGTGGCGGCGCTTTCCTTGTCGACAAAGTAGCGTGCTGCTTTGCCGGGAACTTGGCCGTCGCTTTCAAAGAAGGCGATGCCCCATCCGTCGGAATGGTGGTCGGTGCAGCCGCCACGCTGTGAAAAACCAGTAAAACTCAACGTCAAACTGGCGGGCAAGTGGCTGTTCATTCCGAGAAGCTGGCACATGTAAACAGTTTACCCGCCAACTGCGCGGGTTTGACCGCGTACCGTGCCAATAAAGACCTATTGAAGGCCGCCGATATAGACTGCCACCGCATGCACTTCAAGTGCTGTCAATTTGGACGCTACGCTGTGCATGACGGCGTTATCGTTCGTGCGCTCGCGGTCTCCAAAGTCCTTGAGCTGACTCTCCAGGTACACCGGGTGTTGCCCTGCCAGGCGCGGCAACTGATGTGTGCCATGTCCATTGGGGCCGTGGCATGAAGCGCAAGCGGGCACGCCTGAAAATGGATTGCCTTTGGTAAAAATGTATTTGCCAACGTCTGCCAGGTCGGTGTCAGATGGCTGGCGAAATGCCGGTTTGCGGCCACTGAACCAGGCCACCAAGCCCCTGAATTCTTCGTCCTTCATGTCTTTAACCATGTCACTCATGGTGTCGCTCTTGCGCCGTTTTTCCCGAAAGTCCTGCAGCTGCTTGAACATGTAATCCGGGTGCTGTGCGGCCAAGCGTGGATAAATCGGGCTGGAGCTGACCCCCTCGCGCCCGTGGCACAGTGCACAGCGGGACTCTACGATTTCCATGACGCGCTGCTCGGTCGCCACCGGTGCGACTTGGGCACCCACCGCGCTGGCGAGCAGGGCCGCAGACAGGCAGGCGAACCGATGAAGCGTGCGGGCAACGTGGTGGGTGTTCAGCATGTTAAAACCAATCAAATAGATGCATCAAATTTTACCCCTGCATACATGTCCGTGGTGCCAATCACGTCTTGGTGGCTGAAGGACAATGGGCGCAATGACTCTGACCGGCCTGATTGGCCAATACGTTCGCCAGAACTGGCGCCCCTACCTGCTGTCCGCTCTGATGCTGGCATCGGTGAGCGCGCTCACGGTTTTCATTCCGCGCCAGGTGGGCCATGTGGTCGATGGGCTGGTGAAGGGGACGATGGGCGAAGACGCCCTGCAGGGACAGCTGGCGTGGCTGGTGCTGGCCGGCATCGCCATCTATTTCCTGCGGGTGGCCTGGCGTTTGCAACTGTTTGCGGCCAGCTACCGGCTTGGCGCGCAACTGCGCCAGCGTCTGTACGCTCGCCTGTGCCAGCAGGGGCCACACTTCTTTCAGCAAAAACGCACCGGTGACCTGATGGCCCTTGCCACCAACGACATCGACTCGGTTGAAATGGCTTCGGGCGAGGCCATGCTGGCCGGCTTTGACGGCACGCTAACCCTGATCATGGTGGTGGCCATGATGAGCCTGGGTGTGGACGCCCGCCTGGCGGCTGCCGCCCTGCTGCCATTTCCGCTGATGGCGCTGGCTTTTTGGCGCATCTCCAACCACATCCACCAGGCATCGCGCGATTCGCTGGATGCCTTTGGCAAGCTCAATGACCATGTACAGGAGACGCTGACCGGCGTTCGCACCCTGCGCGCTCTGGGGCTGGAAGAGCGCAGCGCTACGCGTTTTTCCGAACTGGCCGAGGCCGCAGCCAGTGCCAGCCTGCGTGCCCAGCGCTGGGAAGCAGCGTTTGAGCCCGCCGTGGGCATTACGCTGGTCAGTGCCACCGCATTGACGCTGGGGCTGGGCGGCTATTTGGTATGGCAGGGCGAGCTGACCATTGGCGCGTTGACGGCCTTCAGCATGTACCTGGGGCAGCTGATATGGCCCATGTTTGCGGCGGGATGGGTGCTGGCTCTACTCGAGCGCGGACGCGCAGCCTGGGGCCGCCTGCAGCCCACGCTGGATGCACCCTTGGCGGTGGACGACCACGGCACGCTAGGCGCAGTGTTGCCGGGTGTGCTGGTGTTTGATGGCATCACCTTCTCCTATCCCGGCCATTCGGCGCTGGCACTTTCCGGTTTGAGTCTGAAGTTGTCTGCCGGGCAGACGCTGGGGCTGGTGGGGTCTACCGGCGCGGGCAAGTCAACGGTCCTGCGGCTGATTTTGCGGCAGTACGCCGCGCAGAGTGGCACCACCACCTGGGGCGGTATTCCTTTGCACGACTACCAGCTCGATGCATTGAACCGCGCCATTAGCTGGGTGCCGCAGGAACCATTTCTGTTCTCCGCCTCCATTGCCGACAACATCGCGCTGGCCAAGGCCGATGCCACCCGCGCCGAGATTGAGGCGACTGCCCGTCTGGCATCCATCCATGACGATATCGTGCGTATGCCCCAGGGCTACGACACGCCGGTGGGTGAAAAAGGCATTGCCCTCTCGGGCGGCCAGCGCCAGCGCGTGGCCATTGCACGCGCCATGCTGACCGATGCGCCCTTGCTGATGCTGGACGACGCGCTGTCGGCGGTGGACACGCAAACCGAAACCGACATCCTGCACCATCTGCGCAGCGCACGCGCGGGTCGCACGGCGCTGATCGTCAGTCACCGTCTGAGTGCGGTCATGGATGCGGACCACATTCTGGTGCTCAAAGCTGGACGGGTCAGCGAGCAGGGTAACCACGCCAGCCTGCTGGAGTTGAATGGCTGGTACTCCGCACAGTGGCGCTACCAACAGCTGGAGGCCAGCCTGGATGCCGCCTGACACCGACCCGCGCACCGCTTCTGCGACCAATAGCCCGCCCATTCCCTCGGCGGGTAGTACGCGTCGTGCCCTGGCACTGCTGCTGCACGCAGCCGCGCCCGAGCGGCGTCATCTGATGCTGGGCAGCGTCTGGCTGGTCTGCGCGGCACTGTTGGAATCGGTTGGTCCTTTATTAGGCAAATATTTCATCGACCAGTATCTGCTGCCCCACCACCTGGCGATGCAGGACATGGGCTTGTTGTTGGGCGCGATGGTCTTGGCGGGCTGCGTGGCCAGTGTGGTGCGCTATGCGCAGCTCACGCGTCTGGCGGGTGTAGCCATGCGGTCGGTGCGCCGTCTGCGTGAAGAGGTCTATGGCCATGTGTTACGCCTGCCCATGGCGTTCTTCGACAAGGCCATCACCGGTCAACTGGTCAGCCGTGTCACCAATGACACCGAGCAGGTGAAGAGCCTTTATGTACAGGTGCTGTTTGTCATGCTGGACAGCAGCATCGTGGTGTTGGGTGCACTGGGTGCCATGGCCTGGCTGGACTGGCGTCTGATGATCATCGTGCTCACGCTGCTGCCTGCGGTGGTGGTCATCGTCTGGTTTTACCAGCGCTGGAGCGCACCGGCCGTAGCGCGTGCGCGCCAGAAACGCAGTGACATCAATGCCCAGATGTCGGAGTCCATTGCCGGCATGGCCGTGCTGCAAGCCAGCAATGCGCAACAGCGATTTCGCGACCGGTTTGATGCCACCAACGGCCAGCATCTGAACGCTCGCGTGGCCGAAATGCGGGTTAATGCCTGGCTGCTGCGTCCTATGTTGGATCTGATCAATGTGGTGCTTCTGGTGGTGGTGATCCACAGCTTCGGCCAGCGAACGCTCAGTGTGCTGGAAATCGGTGTGCTCTACGCCTTCGTCAGTTACATCGGGCGGGTGGTGGACCCGTTGATCCAGATCACTCTGCAGTTTGGCCAGTTGCAACAGGCTGTTGTAGCCGCCGCGCGGGTCGACGCACTGCTACAGGAAGCCCGCCCGGCTGCCGTCTGCGGGCCCGAGCGAATAGGCTTTGGTGCCATTCGCATCGAGCAGCTTTGCTTTGGCTACGACCCGGCCGCCAGGGTGTTGCATGACTTGTCTCTGGACATTCCGGCCGGGGGCTTTTATGGATTGGTGGGCCACACCGGTAGTGGCAAGTCCACATTACTTTCACTGTTGCTGCGGTTTTACCAGGCGCAGTCCGGGCGCATCACCCTTGATGGTGTGGCGCTGTCACGCTTCAGCGACGCGCACTTCCGCGCTGATGTGGGCCTGGTGCCGCAAGACCCATTTTTGCTGGCCAGCAGCGTGCGCGACAACATCGCCATGGGCCGGGACCTGAGTCAGGCGGAGGTCGAGACGGCAGCCCGTGCGGCCCACTGCCATGACTTCATCGCTCAACTGGAGCAGGGCTATGACACGCTGCTGGGCGAGGGCGGTGCGCGCCTGTCGGTGGGGCAAAAGCAACTGGTTGCGATTGCCCGCGCTTTGGCAGGCCAGCCCCGCATTCTGTTCCTGGACGAGGCGACAGCCCACATTGATTCCGAGACCGAGCAGATTGTGCAAGTGGCCTTGTCCGAACTGCGGGGACGCGTAACCGTGGTCGCCATTGCGCACCGCCTGTCCACCATCCGTGCGGCCGATTGCATTGTGGTACTCAACCACGGACGCATTCATGAGCAGGGCACCCACGACGCGTTGATGGCGATGGACCAGGGCATTTATCAGCGCCTGTATCTCTTGCAGCAAATGTGAAATTGCGCGAATCAGTCGTGGGGCACGCTTTATAGCGGTCCGATACGGCGCCTTTGCCGCTGAAGTCAGGCAAAAAGTCAATTTTTTATGCTTTTAGTGCATAAAATCAAAAATATTCTCGCTTATTTGGCTAAAGATGACTATATTCAACAAAATTCAACAGAATCATGAATATGAGCAAATACACCATCCAGACGCACGACAAATCCAACGGTGCGAACTGTACGCCGAGCGCGACGCCACTCAAGGTGCTGGTTGTGGAAGACGATGCCGCCATGCTGCGCCTCTACCAGACGGTGTTGCCAACTTGGCCTTTGTTGTTAGACGTTGCCTTTGTGAACAACGGGATCGATGCCATGTTCAAGATGCGGCGCATGCAACCCGACTTGCTGGTGTTGGACTTGAATATCCCGGGTATCAACGGATTGAAGATTCTGAAAGAAACCATTTGGCAAGCCGGCGTCACTTCGGTGGTGGTTTCCGGCCTGGACGAGGACCGCATTCACGATCTTGGTGGCATCCCTTCAGGCGTCGAGGTGCTGCCAAAACCCGTGCCATTTGCGCGACTCTTGGCCATTGCCCAAAGGCTCAGTGCGGCCAAAAATGAGGCAACGCAGCAGGTGAGCGCATGAACTTGGGTCTGGACATGAAGTTGCAGGAGGACCTCGCAGAAGGGGTCATTCACCTCAGCCCCGACGGCCAGGTCACTGACTTCAATCGCGCTGCCGTGCCGTGGATCAAGTACGCAATCGTTGCAAGGAACCCATTGCGCCAGCAGATAGAGGAAATTACCCGTGGCACACTCAAGCCACCGGTGCAGATCGAGTTACCAGACACGGCAGATCAGGAACTCCTCCATTACACAATCCATTTGTGCACGGCGGGGCCAAAGGGCTATGCCTTGTTCATTTCAAGCAAACGCACGCAGGCGGAGATCACGACGCAGGCGGCGAACGACAACGATTTTTTCAGGTTACTGGGGTCACAAACCCGCCATGAACTCACCCTTTTAAGGGAGAAGCTTTCCGAATCCCGTCAAGATGGCGCAGCCGTCGGCCCCAGTCTGACAGAGCGATCTGACCGTTTGAGCCGTCTGCTGATTGCGTTTGACCAACTTTCACGTCTGCACCAGGCTGACGCCTTTCAGTCCGGCGAGCGGTTGTCGTTGTGGCGATTGGTTAAACAACTGATCGACGAATCGCCTCGTGATCGGTGCAGTTTCTTCATCACCCCCAAGGTGGAGAGCAAGAGCGAGGCACAAAGCGTTATCTATGGTGACGCCACATGGCT
>Ga0194061_1002421_pt1 | contig 10223 bp, 5 predicted proteins | sample SepL2221m_MetaG_FD_163423 | JGI IMG/M metagenome (GOLD analysis project Ga0194061, IMG submission 163423) | Anoxic zone freshwater microbial communities from boreal shield lake in IISD Experimental Lakes Area, Ontario, Canada - Sep2016-L224-21m | ecosystem: Environmental > Aquatic > Freshwater >...
GAACGCCCAGAATCCACCCCCCACTGAACTTGCGCCCGCGCGGTCGTCGTTCACCCTGCGCCAGCGGCTGTTACTGGCGCTGATTTGCGTGATCGCAGCCATGTGGGCGGCAGTGGCCTGGGACGCACGCAAGTCGGAGGAGGATGCCCACGCGCAGATGCGCCAGCAAACGGCCGCACTTGCCATGGCCTTTGCCGACCATACCGAGGCCATCCTGCAGCGCAGTGACCACATCTTGCTGCAGTTGCGCGAAGACTGGCTGGCCAATCCAAAAATCTTTGCCAAGGCCATCACGCACCATCAATCCCTGCTGGGCGACACGGTCTTCCAGATTGCCGTCATTGCTGCCGATGGCACGCTGGCCTTTAGCAACCTGGCATCCAGCAGTGAGCGCGTTGATCTGAGTGACCGCGAACATTTCAAGGTGCACAAGGACGGTGCTCCGGTCGACCGTCTGTTTGTCAGCCGACCGGTCAAGGGCCGTGTCTCGGGCAAGTGGTCGATCCAGCTGACGCGAGCGATTTTCGACGGCGCTCGCTTTGCCGGTGTGGTCGTGCTCTCGCTCGACCCCGGCTATTTTGTGCGCTACTACCAGCGTTTTGATCTGGGTGCACAGGGTGTCGTCTCCATTGTGCGCGATACCGGCGAAATGATGGCCAGGACTGTCGGGCAAGAGGATTACATCGGCAAAGTCATCAGCACGGCACCCGCTACAGACCCCGGTGCGCCGTTGCGTGGAAGCTACTACCGCAGCGCCTCGCAAACCGACGGCATCGCACGTCTCTTTGCCTACTATCGGCTGCCCGAGCGCGGGCTTTCCACACGCATTGGCGTCGGTGTTGATGAATTTTTGGCGCCGATTCGCGCGCAACAGCGCACCGCGTGGCTGATCGCCAGTGCTGTGACGCTGGTGCTGGCGGGGTTGGCGTGGCTGCTGCTGGGCAGCCTGACGCGCCTTGAAGGGGCAGAAAGTGCGCTCACCATCGATCGCCAGCGGCTGGCACATCTGGCGGCCCAACAGATGGCGATGCTGAACAATGAACTGATCGGCATCGTAACGGTCAAAGACCGTTTCATCGTCTGGGCCAATCCGGCCTTTGAAAAAATGCTGGGGTATGCCCAGGCAGAGCTCAATGGAACCCCCACACGCAACAACTATCCGAGTGAAGACGCCTACCTGGCCTTTGGCACTGCGGCCTACCCGGTGCTCCGTGCCGGAAAGGTTTTTCGCGCCCAGCTGGAGCACGTACGCAAGGACGGCACTCACGTCTGGCTGGATGCCAGCGGGGCTTTGCTTGACAGCGAAACCGGTGAAACGATGTGGGGATTCAGCGATATTTCAGAGCATATCCAGATGTTGGCCGAACTCAAACGCTCCAACGCCGAGCTGGAACAGTTCAGCTACAGCATCTCGCACGACATGCGCCAGCCGCTGCGCATGATCTCGAGCTACCTTCAGCTGCTGCAAAAGGGCCTGGGCGACACGCTGGACGCCGAGAAGCGCGAGTATTTCAACTTCGCCATTGACGGCGCCCAGCGCATGGACGCCATGATGCTGGGGTTGCTGGACTACTCGCGGGTCGGACGCAAGGGCGATGCGCAGGTCTGGGTTGACAGCCGTGCGGTGCTGGACGACGCGCTGCTGTATTTGCGCCCGCTGGTGGCCGAGGCGCAGGCCCAGGCGCACACCGAAGGCGAGTGGCCCCGCATCCTGTGTCACCCCGACGAAATGCTGCGCCTGCTGCAAAACCTGGTGGGCAATGCACTCAAGTTTCGCGTGGCCGGTCGGCTGCCACAGATCACGCTGACCAGCAAAACAACGCGCGGGCAATGGCAGCTGTGTGTCAGCGACAACGGCGTGGGCATGGCACCTGACCAGATTGGTCGCTTGTTCCAGGTTTTTCAGCGCCTGCAAAGCCGCGCCGCGTATGAGGGCAACGGCATCGGGCTGGCGCTGTGCCGCAAGATTGCCGAGCACCACGACGGGCGCATCTGGGCGCAGTCCGATGGCGAAGGCCTGGGCAGCCGGTTTTGTATGGAAATGCCGCTGCCGAAGGAAGAAGGCACCCGATGAAGCGGCCCACACAAGCACTGCAATGCGTGTGTGGCGCTGTGAGTGCAACCCTGCGTTGCTGTGGGCTGGTGTTGGCCTTGGCATTCGCGTTGACCCTGCCCGCTTGGGCTGCATCGTCCAAGCCTGATTTCGACCGGATTTTCAAGGACTTCGATGTGGTGATGCTGCTGATCGACCCTGCCAGCGGCGAGATCGTCGATGCCAACACGGCTGCAGAGCGCTTTTATGGTTATGCGCCGGGGCAACTGCGGTCCATGACGATTCAACAGATCAATACCTTCACCCCGGAGCAAGTCGCAGCGGAGCGCAAACTTGCAGAAAGTCAGGGTCGCAACTATTTTTTATTCCGCCACCGGCTTGCCAGCAACGAGGTTCGCACCGTGGAAGTGCACTCGCGCCCCCTTGTTTTTGCCGACAAGAAGCTGCTTTTCTCCATGGTCACCGACATCACACCGGGGCGTCACCAGGACCAGGAACTGTGGCACTACCAGCAAAAGCTCGAAGAGATGGTTGACGTGCAAGTGCGTGAGATAAAGCAGAACAAGCGCCAGCAGACGAACATTTTGGTGGTCGGATTGTTTGTTCAAGCGGTCGTCATTGCCATGTTGGCATTGAACATTCGGCAACGCCGCAGTCTGCAGCGCGAACGCGATACGCTGTTCACCACACTGCAGGCGCGCAACCAGGAACTTATCCGCTTGGGCGAGGTGATGGCGCACCATTTTCAGGAGCCCGTGCGGCGTCTTTCCAGCTTTGCGCAGCGGCTGCTGGCCAGGTCAGCACTGGTCAGTGACGAGGACAGTCGCCTGTCGCTGAACTACATTGATGCCGAATCGAAGCGTCTGTCGGCCCTGGTGAGCGACGCCCAGCGCTACCTTGCGCTGGAACACAGCCAGGTGAAGGAGGGCGTGGTTGCCGACAGCGCTGCCGTGTTGCGCCGGTGCATCGAGGAGGCCGGTGCACCCGCCGCCGATGCCGGTATCGTGTTGCACGAACCCTTGCCATGGGTGCGACTGCCCGAAAAGACCCTGCGCACACTGTTTGCGATTCTGCTGGACAACGCGCTGCGCTACCGCGACCCGCAGCGAGCCCTGCAGATCGAGGTCAGCGCCAGTGCCCTTGGTAACCGTGCCGTGTTTCGCTTCGCTGACAATGGCAGTGGCATTGCACCGCAGTACCGTGAGCAGGCTCTGGGTCTGTTCACCCGACTGGTGCCCAGCAGCATGCCCGGCACCGGCATGGGTCTGGCGCTGGTCCGTAAGATTGTTGGTCTGTGCAGTGGCCAATTGCACATTGAGGACGGCCTGCAGGGCGGTGCGTGCATCGTTTTTGATTTACCCCTGGAGGCTGCGGCATGAGCCAAGGCTGCAACTATGATGCCTGACAAGTCCATACTGTTTCCCGACAAAGGTTTCGCGGTCAGACTGTTGCTGATCTTGTCGCTGCTCAACGGCACCTTGATGTTGTGGGCCGGATATTCGATCTTTGACAGCAAGCTGGTGTACGAGGAGAAGGCCAGGAGTACAACCCAAAATTTGGCCCGCCTGCTGGACCAGAGCGTGAGCGCCAGTGTCGCGAGAATTGATTTGGCGCTGCTTTCGGCGGTCGATGAACTCGAACAACAGCTGCGTGATCGCGGTCAGCTCGATGCATCCAAAAGCAACGCTTTCTTGCACACCCATCAAAAGCGTCTGGCGGAATTGTCGAGCCTGCTGGTGGCTGATGCCACCGGGCTGGTGATTCTTGGTGACGGCGTATCCCGCACGAACCAGGCAAGCTGGGCGGATCGTGACTTCTTCAGCGCACTACGCGATCACACCGACCTTGGCATGGTTGTAACCAATCCGATTTCGGGCCGCGTCACCAAGATCTGGGTCGTTTCCCTGGTGCGCCGCTATAACCAGCCCGATGGCAGTTTTGCCGGTGTGGTGTCAGCCGCCATACCGGTGACTTACCTGGGCACGCTGCTATCGGGCATGGATGTAGGGCTAAAAGGCATCGCCTTGCTGCGCGATGCCAATCTGGGCCTGATCGTGCGGCACCCTGCGCTCGATGGGCCCTCGGGTGCTGTGGGTGCCAAGGGTTTCTCCAAAGAATTGGGTGAGGGAGTCGCCTCTGGACAGCGCGAGTTCAGCATTCACAGCAAGGGGTCTGCCGACGGTGTGGAGCGCACCAGCTCCTACCGTCGGATGACCGATGCTCCCTTTCACATCGTAGTCGGGCAGGGCAGCGAGGATTACCTGGCGCCCTGGGTGGTTGGTGTTCAACGCACCATCGCTTCAGTCGCCTTCTTTTTTCTGGTGACGTTGGCCTTTGCCTGGCTGCTCTGGCGCTCGCAGGTCAAACGCCAACAAGCCAATGCGGATCGTGAACAGTTGTTGAGCCGCCTGCAGCACCAAACCCTGGCGCTGGAGCGCTCCAACGCCGAGCTGGAGCAGTTTGCCTACGTGGCCTCGCACGACCTGCGCCAACCGCTGCGCATGGTTAACAGCTACATGCAATTGCTGGAGCGTGCGCTGGCCGACAAACTGGACGACAAATCCCGCGAGATGATGCACTTTGCGGCGGATGGTGCCAAGCGCATGGACCGGATGCTGGTCTCGCTGCTGGAATACTCCCGTGTGGGGCGCATGGGCGAGCCCATGCAAGCGCTAGACAGCCGCGAGGCAGTCGATGAAGCGCTGCACTTTTTGGCCCCCGCCATCCTGGAGGCGCGGGCCACGGTGCGCGTCACGGGCGACTGGCCACAAATTGTTGCCAGCCGCGACGAGTTCACCCGCCTGTGGCAAAACCTGATTGGCAACGCAATCAAATACCGCGCAGCGGGTCGTGCACCAGAGATTGACATCACGGTTGTGCCTGAGGCCCAAAGTTGGCGTTTTTGCGTAGCCGACAACGGCATTGGCATTGACCCCGAGCAGATCGAGCGGCTGTTCAAGGTGTTCCAGCGTTTGCATACGCGTGACCAGTATGAGGGCAACGGCATTGGCCTGGCGGTGGCGCGCAAGATTGTGGAGCGTCACGGCGGGCGCATCTGGGTGGAGTCTGCCGGCGCGGGCCTGGGCTGCCAATTTTTCGTTGTATTGCCTGCGCTACCGGTGGAGGCTCCAACATGAGCAACCACGCTACCGTGGGTAACCAAAGCCTTAAGGCCTGGCTGGCCTGGTTCGTCTTCGTCGTCGCTATGTTGGTAACGGTTTTCGCCAGCATGCAGGTCAAGCAGCTTATCGAGGCTGAAGCGGTACGCAACGTTAGTTCTGCTTACGATCAGGCTGCACTCAAGATCCAGGAGCGGTTGAATACCTATGCACAGATTTTGCGCGGTGGTGCCGGCCTTTTTGCCGCGTCAACTTCGGTGGAGCGAGCTGAGTGGCGTGACTACGTCAAGACCCTCCAAACCGAGCAATCGGTCCCCGGCGTGCAGGGGGTCGGGTTTGCCACTGTCGTTGCGCCGGGTCAGCTGAGCGCCCACATCGCCAGCATTCGCCAGGAGGGTTTCCCCGACTACACGGTGCGGCCTGCGGGTGAGCGAGCGCTGACCACATCCATTATTTATCTGGAACCCTTTCGGGAACGCAATTTGCGAGCCTTCGGTTTTGACATGTACTCAGAGCCGGTGCGCCGCGCCGCCATGGAGCAGGCCCGCGACGCCGGTACGGTGGCCCTGTCTGGCAAGGTGGAGCTGGTGCAGGAAACGGCCAAGGACGTGCAGGCCGGCACACTGATGTATGTCCCCGTCTATCGCAATGGGCAAATCCTGGACACCGTTGAGCAGAGACAGAGGGCGCTGCTGGGCTGGGTGTACAGCCCATTCCGCATGGATGATCTGATGAGTGGCATTCTGCAACAGTGGGAGCACGATAACGGCCAGGACGTTGATCTGCATATCTACGATGGAGCCCAAGTTGCACCGGCGGCGCTGATGTTTGACAGTAAATCGAAACAGGTGCCTGACGCGCAATCGCTGTTTTATCAGCAACGGCGAATTGACTTTGGCGGCCGGCAGTGGCTGCTGGTGTTCGATCACGTTGTAGGCGCGGCCAGCCTCAACTACACCAGCGCCTGGCTTTTGTTGATGGGTGGCCTGGCGATCAGTGGCCTGTTGCTGGGTTTGATGCGATCCATCATCAACACCCAGGCTAACGCCCAGCGCATTGCGGACAAGTTGACTGCCACGGTGCATTCGCGCGAGGAAGCTCTGGAGCGCAGCAACACCGAGCTGACCCGTCTGGGCGAGGTCATGGCGCACCACTTTCAGGAGCCGACGCGCCGTCTGGCCAGTTTTGCGAAACGGCTGCTGGCCAAGTCTGACTTGGCGCGTGACGAGGACAGTCGTCTGTCGCTCAATTTCATCGACACCGAATCAAAACGCTTGTCCGCTTTGGTGCACGGCGCCCAACGCTACCTGGCGCTGGACCCTGACCAGATCACCGCGGGTGGGGTGGTTGACAGCGTGCAGGCTATGCGTCAGTGCATCCGGGAGGCCGGTACGCCAGCCGCCGAGGTTGACATCGTGCTGCACGAGCCGCTGCCCCGGGTCCGGCTGTCAGAACAATCCCTGCACACACTGTTTGCCATTTTGCTGGACAACGCGCTACGGTACTGCAACCCGCAGAGAGCCTTGCGCATCGAGGTCAGCGCCAGCGTCCTTGATAGCCGTGCCGTGTTTCGCTTCGCCGACAATGGCAGCGGCATTGCGCCGCAGTACCGCGTGCAGGCCCTTGGCCTGTTCACCCGGCTGGTGCCCAGTAGCATCCCCGGCACCGGCATGGGCCTGGCGCTGGCCAAGAAGATTGTCGGACTGGCCGGTGGACAGTTGCACATTGAGGACGGCCTGGATGGCGGTGCCTGTATCGTTTTTGATTTACCGCTGGAGATTGAGGGATGAGTCACACTAAAAAACTAATTGTCTTGCTGGCCGAGGATGAGCCGGCGGATGCACACCTGGTGCGGCTGGCTTTCGAGGAAGGGCAGGTGTTGGTTGATTTGCACCATGTGAGCGATGGCGTAGAAGCGTTTTCTTTTCTGCGCCGCGAAGGCGCTTATGCCAATATGCCCACGCCGGACCTGATTTTGCTGGACCTGAACATGCCGCGCATGGACGGGCGACAGTTTTTGCATCAAGTCAAACTTGACGCAGCCTTGCACCGCATACCCGTGGTGGTGCTGACCACTTCGGATGCCGAGCGTGACATGCTCGACAGCTACGACCACTTTGCCGCGGGCTTTATCGTCAAGCCGGTGGATGTGGATGACTTCATCAAAATTGTGCGCGGCATTGGTGATTATTGGGTCAACATCGTGCGCCTGCCTAGACACGACTGATAGCCGCCGCCAAGAAGTAACACATGACTAGCGCGCAAATTCAAACCCGTTTTGACAAGTTCAAAACCTCTGGCTTGCTGCCCTCGCCCAAGGGCGCGGCCATGGCGGTGGTGGCGCTGACCCGCAAGGACGATGTGTCGGCCGAGCAACTGGCCCACGCCATTCAGGCGGACCCGGCGCTGGTGGCGCGTCTGATCAAACTGGCCAACCGGGCCCAGTTGGCAGGAGCGCGCCCGGTGCTGGCCGTCAAGGACGCCATTCGTACCATGGGCCTGAACGCGGTACGGGGCCTGGCGCTGGGCTTTTCGTTGATGAACAGCAACCACAGTGGTCGCTGCCTGGCCTTCAATTACCCGGCCTTCTGGTCGCGCAACCTGGCGCGTGCCGTGGCCATGCAGGATTTGAGCGCTGTGCTGCGCGTGGTGCCGGGTGACGAAGCTTTTTCGTTGGGGCTTCTCTCGCAGGTGGGCGAACTGGGTCTGGCCAGTCTGTTTCCGCAAGACTACGCACGGTTGCTGAGCCCGCCCACGCCCTCGTCGGGGCCGGCATCTGCTGCCATTGATTTGCTGGAGCAGGAACTGCTGAATTTTGAAATGGACCATCTCGACCTCACACTGGCGATGCTGGCCGACTGGGGCTTTCCGGCCAGTCTGATTGAACCGATTGGCGTGCATGGGCGGGCAAAAAATGCAAATTTGGCGGCTGGCTCGCGCGGCTCTCGCCTGCTGCGCCAGTTCGCCCTGGCGTGTGCCATTGCTGATGTCTGCATGGCCGCCAAGGGAGATCGGCGCGCCCTGATGGCCCATGTGATGGGTTTGGGCGAGCAGGCCCAGCTGGGCCGCGAAGACTTGCTGGTGCTGTGTGACGCTGTGGTGCGCGAATGGACCGACTGGTGCCAACTGCTTGAAGTGCCGTCGCAGGCCATGCCACCGTTTGCCGAAATGCTGGAGCCTGCGGATGCTGACTACAGCGAGTCGGCCAACCCGGCCCAATTGCAAAGTTTTACAGCCGAGTTTGCCCGGCTCAATCAGCGACTGCACGAGAGCGACCAGGCCAATCGAGCCATACAGCAGCGCATGGAACTGGCCTTGCACGGTGGTGGCTTGGGTATGTGGGACTTGCATATTCCCAGCGGTGCCATGGTTTTCAGCGAACGCGGCTGCGCCCTGCTGGGTTATCGCCTGGATGAGATTCAGCCCCATGTTGAAAGCTGGCACCGGCTGGCCCATCCGGATGACTGGCCGGCGATCCACGCTGCGCTACAGGGGCATCTGAAACGTGAAACCCCGTTCTATGAATGTGAACACCGCATTGCGCATAAGGATGGTCACTGGATTTGGATACTGGACCGGGGGCGTGTGGTGGAGTGGGACGCAGCGGGGCAGCCGCTGCGGGCGGTGGGCACGCACATGGACATCACCGAGCGCAAACAAGCCGAGGTGACCCTGCTGGAAAAATCCCAGGAGTTGCAACGCTCCAACCGCGAGCTGGAGCAGTTCAGTTACAGCATTTCGCACGATATGCGCCAGCCGCTGCGCATGATTTCGAGCTACCTGCAAATGCTGAAAAGTGATTTGGGCGAGACGCTGGACACCGAGAAGCGCGAGTATTTCAACTTTGCCATTGACGGTGCCAAGCGCATGGACTCGATGCTGCTGGGCTTGCTGGACTACTCGCGGGTGGGTCGCAAGGGCGAGCCAGCGGTCTGGATCGACAGCCGCTCGCTGCTCAACGAGGCGCTGCTGTTTCTGCGCACGCTGATTGCCGAGGCGAAGGCCGTTGTGCGCATCGAAGGCGATTGGCCGCGCGTTCATGTCTGCCCCGATGAGATGCTGCGCCTGCTGCAAAACCTGGTGGACAACGCGCTCAAGTTTCGCGTGGCTGGAAGAGCGCCGCAGATCACCATAACCAGCACCGTAAGTGGCTCCAGCGTAGCGGGCGAGCCCGGCGACACATGGCAGATGTGCATTGCCGACAACGGCGTGGGCTTGCTGCCTGACCAGATCGGGCGGCTGTTTCAGGTGTTTGCGCGCCTGCAAAGCCGCACCGCGTATGAGGGCACCGGCATCGGTTTGGCGTTATGCCGCAAGATTGCCGAGCACCACGGCGGGCGCATCTGGGTCGAGTCCAGTGGCGAAGGCCTGGGCAGCCGGTTCTGTGTGGCGATGCCCCTGGCGAAGGAGAAATCCCCATGAAATCTACAACACCCCAAGCGCCTGACCGAACCCCGGTGGTCCTGGTCATTGAAGACGAGCCGGGCGATGCACACCTGATTCGCAAACAACTGCTGGAGCGGGGTGACGCGTTCGTGGTGCATCTGGTCGAGTCACTGGGTGCCGCCCGGATTCTGATCAATCAACAGGGGTTGCGTCCCGATGTTGTACTGCTGGACCTGAACCTGCCGGACTCCAGTGGCACCGCCACCGTGGAGCGCTGCCGCCAACTGATGGAGGCGCCGATTGTGGTGCTGACCGGGTTGGACGACGCATCAGCTACCCAGGTCGCCATTCAATCGGGCGCAGAAGACTATTTGACCAAAGGCGGCGAGGCCAGCGCACTGCGCCGGGCGGTGCGCTACGCCATGCTGCGTCACCAGCGCGATGCCGACACCCGCCTGGCGACGACCGTGTTCTTGCACGCGCGAGAGGGCATTATGGTTACCGGGTCGGACGGCACCATCATGGATGTCAACCTTGCCTTTACCCGCATCACCGGCTATGACCGCGATGACGTGCTGGGCCAGAACCCGCGCCTGCTGAGTGCGAGACGCCAGCCCAAGGAGTTTTATGCCGCCATGTGGTCTGGTCTGCAGCAGCAAGGCTTC
>Ga0194061_1002423_pt1 | contig 10213 bp, 6 predicted proteins | sample SepL2221m_MetaG_FD_163423 | JGI IMG/M metagenome (GOLD analysis project Ga0194061, IMG submission 163423) | Anoxic zone freshwater microbial communities from boreal shield lake in IISD Experimental Lakes Area, Ontario, Canada - Sep2016-L224-21m | ecosystem: Environmental > Aquatic > Freshwater >...
TGCAAAGCCCTCGAGCACATTGACGGCATTTACACCTACCTCGGCCACGGAGTAACCGCCCTCAAACACCAGGGCAGTCGGCAGGCCCGCGCTAGCCAGACGCTGGCCTACCCGTAGGTAGTCGTCGCTGGCCAGCGTGAAGCCCGAGATGGGGTCGCCCACAAAAGTGTCCAACCCCAGGGACACCACCAGCGCATTCGCTCCAAACTCGCCGATGGCGCATAGAGCGGTGTCCAGCGCCTGCGACCACACGGCAAAACCGGTGCCGCGTGGCAGCGGCAGGTTAAGGTTGGCGCCCAACCCCGCACCAAAGCCGCGCTCGTCCGCATGGCCCAGGTAGAACGGGTACTCGGTGCGCGGGTCGCCGTGGATGCTGACAAACAAAACGTCAGGCCGTTCGTAAAAGATGGCCTGGGTGCCGTTGCCGTGGTGGTAATCAATGTCCAGAACGGCCACCTTGACCATGCCCGCGGCGCGCAAGTGCTGCGCGGCCAGTGCGGCGTTGTTCAGAAAGCAGTAGCCCCCGAAAAAGTCGGCGCCGGCATGGTGGCCCGGCGGACGACTCAGGGCAAAGGATGCGCGGTCGCCCAGCAGCAACCGTTGCGCGGCGCTGAGCGCGCAGTTGGCACCGGCACGCGCCGCCACCCAGGTGCCTGCGGTGAAGGGCGTGCCGGCGTCGAACGAATACAAGCCCATTTTCGCTGCAAAGTTATCAGGCTCAATGTCAGCGCGGAACGTTCGCGTGGGCCAGACCGAGGGCAGTATGTCCTTGTCCGCATTGGCCGGGTCCAGCGCCACCCACTGATCCCAGGCAGTGGCCAGAAAGCGCAGGTAGCGCGGGCTGTGGACGCATTCCAGCGCGCTGTCGTCAAACGCATGGGGCTGCTGCACGCTGCCAAGCGCACGGCGCTGCAACTCTGCCAGCACGTGGTCAGCACGGGCGGGCACTTCAAAGCAGGGCACCAGCTCGCCCCGAAACATCTCAAACTTGCCCTGGTGCTGGGCGTGCAGGTGGTTGTAGAAGGTGATCATGGTGCCGGAAGTGTCACACACACCGCCAGCCCGGGCTGGGCATTGCGCACCGCAAAGCTGCCACCGTGCGCCAGCGCCACCAGCTTGCACAGGTACAGCCCTAAGCCCACGCCGCCGCCCTCGCGGGAGCGGGCGGAGTCGGGCCGGTAAAACGGCTGTGCCAGTTGGGGAAGTTGGTCGTCTGGCACGCCAAGCCCAAAGTCACGCACGGTGATCTGCACTGCGCCGTCTGCCGTTTGCGCCAATAGCACTACGGGCGGTTGGGACGCATCCACACTGTGGCGCAGCGCGTTGTCCAGCAGATTGCGCAGCAGCAGGCGCATGCGGGTGCGGTCCAGTTGCAGCACGTGCACATTGGGCTGCAGGTTTTGCAGGATTTTGGGTGCGTCGTTCTGTGCGTCATTCAGTGCGCCGCCCGGTGCAGCAACGATCTCGGCCACCAGCGCAGCCAGGTCGGTTGGCTCGCGGTGCAGCGCGGCATGCGGGCTGGCCAGACGTTCGCTTTCCAGCAGGTCGGCCACCAGGTCGCGCATCTGCCCCAGGTCGCGCAGCAGCGCCGCGCGGCTTGGCTGCAGCTCGGGGGTTTCGGGCAGCAACTCGGTGTTGAGGCGGGCGCGGGTGAGCGGGCTGCGCAGTTCGTGGCTGATGGCCAGAAGCAACGTGCGCTTGGCTTCCAGCATCTGGTGGATGTCGGCACCCATAGTGTTGATGGCGGTGGCCAGTTCGCCGAGTTCGTCCGGGTGGTGGGCGTGGCGCACGGGTATGGCTTTGGCAAAATCACCCGCACCAAAACGCTGGGCACCGGCGCGAACGTCGTCCAGTGGGCGCAGCATGCGTCGCACGCGGGAATAGGCCACAGCGGTGAGCACCAGCAACAACCCAAGAGTGACCCAGCCGATGAAGCGGGGGCGGTCGTGCCAGGCCTGCACGCTCAGGCCAAAGCGGATGCGGTGGCCATCCACCGTGGTGCGCTCGAAGAACCGCGGAGCCTCGTTGCTCCAACTGTTGGCATCGGCAGTGCTGTCGCGCAAGCGGCGATCGTAATCGGGCTCATTGGGGTTGCTGCGCCAGTTGACCAGCGGGCCGCTGATGTGCACGCTCAACGGCAGGCGCTGCACCAGCGCCTGGGCCGCTTCAATGCGGGGGGGGCTGCCCATGTCGGCGGCCAGTTTGTCCACATAGTCCACCACCAGCGGACGGGCAGCGTCACGCCAGCCAATGGAAAGTGCCCTTTGCATGCCGATGACAAAGATCGTCGTCATGGCAAGGGCCAGCAGCAGGAACAGCGCCACCAGCCGCACGCGCAACGAGTGCGCCATAGCGTGACGGAACCTGGCCCCCACGCTCCCCGAGGGGGCCTTCGCGCCTTGGAGCGGCCCGGCGGCGCTCATGTGCGCACCCTTGCCAGCGCCAGCGAATAGCCCGCATTGCGTAGTGTTTTGATGCAGTCCAGCGGCTCCAGCTTCTTGCGCAAGCGGCTCACCACAATGTCCACCGCACGGGTGTACAGCTCGGCCTCATGTCCGCGCAGCTGGTTCAAAATGTCGTCGCGGCTGAAGACCTTGCCCGCATGCGCCGCCAGCAGGTGCAGCAGATCAAACTCGGTGCTGGTCAACTCCAGCATTTCGCCGTGGCGTTGCACGCTGCGCGTGGTGGCGTCGATGACCAGGCCATCGAACATCAGGCGAGTCGGGTCAGCAATCTCTGCGCTCACAACCGGCGCAGCCACCCGGCGGCGCAGCACGGTTTGCAGCCGGGCCACCAGTTCGCGCGGCTCGAAAGGTTTGGGCACGTAGTCGTCCGCGCCCAGCTCCAGCCCGACGACCCGGTCCATCACGTCGCCACGCGCGGTGAGCATGATGAGCGGGATGTCGCTTTCCTTGCGGATGGCGCGGCACAGGGCAAAGCCATCCATCTCGGGCAGCATCACATCCAGAATGGCGGCATCCAGCCCACCCTGGCGCAGGCGCTCCAGTCCGGTGCTGGGGCGCAAGGCGCACTCCAGCACCATGTCAAAGCGCGCAAAGTAGGCCGCCAGGGGCGGGCCCAATTGCGCGTCATCATCGATCAAAAGTATGCTGTGCATGGCACCCCGACTTTACCCGCGACGGAACCAGTGACCACGGCCTTCCATGTAGTCGCGCACCTTCCGTTGCTGCGCGAAGTTCAAGCTGTCGTAAAAATCGGCCTGTGCGGCGATAACGAAGGGTCAACGAACACAGCGAACATGGTCCAACCAATAGAACTGATTGGTGTTGTACGTGCCCTTGTAGCTCACAAAATAGGCGCTACTGGGGTCGCGGGTACCGAGGGTAGAAGTCCAATAGTAGTTATAGGGAATCGTTACCTGGCCGGGAAAAAAGTCTGCCTGCCCAGTGGTCACAACTAGCCTGGCCAGTTCAGTCAGCGTGGGCAAACGCCAACTCCCGCCCGCAAGCGAGAGCGAGGCGCACACGTTCAAGGTCGACGCGTTGTAATTGATGTCATAGGTTCCGGATGCCTCGTACCAGTTATAGGTCCGTGGATTCTCGCCCTGCTGCCAGACCAGTCCGGTCGTGTTGTCCGTTACTGTTCCGTTGTTGTTGGCAGTAAACTTGGCGCTACCGCTAGTTACCTGAAACACCAGCGGATTGCTTTGGGACCCATTTGCGGTCACCACGACGTTCCCCGATATGGCACCAGCTGGAACCGTTGTCAGAATTTTTGATTCCAACCAACTGGTTACAGTAGCTTTGGTGCCGTTGAATGTGACGATTCCTGCTGTCGCTCCGAAACCGGTTCCAGAGATCGTCACGCTGGTCCCGACCGGCCCGGTGCTGGGCACAATGCCCGACAGTGCGGGAGCCGGGCACTGGTCATTGATTTCAATCGCGGCTGCCGGAAACGGACCGTTCGACGGCGCGTAACTTGGGCCGATGACGTAAGCGCCAGGCAAACCTTTTACATAGACATCGGCACGCAGTCCAATATCAGAGGTGAAAACCTTCGGATCCTGCAATCCCTGTAGGATTCTTTCTGCGGCACTCGCACTGTGGTAAACGCCGCTCTCACCCAGAACGGCACAGTAGCCAAGGACGGCAGCCGAAACCGCGGTGCATGCACTACCGATGGCAACTCCACCAGGCCCCGTCACGGTGGAGAGCGCGGCACCAATAAACGGGCACATCGTAGCCAGGTACAGTTCTGGCCTACCTGCGCCGGAAAAACTAAGAACATCGCAAGCGTTGCCCAATACCCCGGCGATAGATTCCGACGCCGAGCGCAGGTTTTCAAGCGTGAGCGAAGGTTTCAGCCCGGTTGGAATGGACGCGGTATATTTGCCATTGCCAACCGAAACCGCCGCGCCGTTGCCCGCATTGCTAACCTGACCGGGCACCGAAATGGAGTAGTACACATCAGCCTCGTCGGTTGCGACCCCGCAGCGATTGACCTGTATGCTCCAGTCAGACGTTTGGGCCGGCGCAAAGAGGGGCATTGATCGCTGCAAACTGGCAGCAGCCGCCAAACTGGCAGTCGGGGCAACAGCGGTCCCCAGCGGAAAGCTGGTGGTCACCTTGGCCGATCCATCCCCGGCCGTAGCCGTTACGCTGGCCTGATTCGTGCCGGAGTACAACAGTTCAAAAACAGACCCATTGGCGGCGCGCATTTTTTTCGGACGTGAACTGACGTCGAGTTCCACCCATGTCGCGCTTCCATCGCTGCTAACGAACTGAATTTTGTTAAGTGTTTGCGCAATACCGATCGCATCCCTTGTGCCGAAATAGTTGACAGTAGTGCCATCGGTGGCAAGCACGGACAGCAGTTCGCTGTCTGTCGGGTTTGTCATCAATGTTACGGTCGGACCGGGGCTTGTTGCTCCCCCACCAGGAATCACATAGCCAAGTTTGGCGTGCCCACGCGCCAGCATGTCCGACGGATCAGTGCCATAACCGGCGTACAACTGCAAACCCGCCAGGGCGCGAACGTCGTTGCCCCTCAAAACGGGTAGTGAGAGGCTCGATGGCAAGACCGCGGTCGAATAGGCCGGCACCGTCCCACCACTCCAGCTCGACCATGCTGAGCCATTGTTGAAGAACCATTGGACGCTGGTGGCGGATGTTGGCAGACCGGCCGCAAGGTACACGCTGCCCGACTTACCGCTGTCGGCACTGGCCACTTTGACATCCAGATCCAGCGTCAATGCCGAAGTGGCGCCACTTGCACGGGCCTTAACGTCAAAGGCCTGCACCGGCGCGGCGCAGCCGTACACGAATTGCGTGGAGTCACCAGATGGATTCTTGCAGACAGCGTTGGCACTGAAAGTCAAGCTGTAGTTACCCGCTTGCAAGGTGTTGTTGATGATGAGCTTTCCCTCACACCATACGCCCGCGCAACCGCCCTTGGTGGTTGCCTGGCTCACACTGTAGCCATTGGGGCCAGTCATCACAACATTGAGCCCAGTGCCGGCGTCATTGGTGTTGTACCAGATGCGAACCCATGTCACGTAGCTGGTTGCAGGGAGCGTGAATTGATCGCTGGACTCGTAGTAACAACCACCGGTGTATGGCGTTTGGAAGAGAATACTTTCCGTCGTGCAGACGCCTTGCGCCTGCGCCATGCGCACGCCCAAACCACCTACACCCAACATTAACAGCAGCGTAAAAAACAAGTAGCGCACAGGCTCTGAGCGGATGGCGAACGCTTTGCCGAGAATTTTCATAGTATCTCCACTGGTGTGACGCCAGACATCTTGCTTTGAAAATTCGAACACCATAATCCCAATACTGGCGCCTGCATTGATCCACATCAAACCGACCAATTTGGCAAGCACGGCCCTAGCAAAGGGTGCGACCTAAACGGATTCGAATATGCGCAACAGCGGCGAGCAGTTGCTGGCAAAACCCCAAGTTCAGCCGACGGATTCCAATATGACCGCCAAGGGCGGACCCAATTGCTCGTCGTCGAACAGCAGCATGGGTGCATGGCACCCCGACTTTACCCGCGACGGAACCAGTGACCGCGGCCTTCCATGTAGTCGCGCACCTTCTGTTGCTGCGCGGGGTTCAGGCTGTCGTAAAAGTCGGCCAGTGCGGCGATGACTTCGGGGCTTCTGGTCTGCAAAGCGGTCGTCTTTTCGGTAACGAGGGTTTGGGCGTGGGTCTTGTCAAACTTGTCGCCCGCGACCAGCGCTTTCATCTCGGCACGGGGGTCTTTGGTTTGACCGATCAGCGCGGTGCGTTGCTCATAGAGCTTGTCACCCAGGGTGGCTAGGCGCTTCTTCTGGTCGTCATTCAAGTCCAGCTTGCTGGCGGCCTTGCTGACGACTTTGTCGCGCTTTTGGGCGTATTCCTCATCGCTCAGGTTGGCGCCAAACTCGTGGCTGCGGTGGCCGCAAGCCGACAGACCGGTCACCAGCACGGTGACACCGAAGAGGGCCAAGAGTGAGCGTTTGATCCAGTGTTTCATTGCAGTACTTCCTATTAAAAAGGTGTTGAACAGGACTGCAATGGTGCCGGGACACGCCGCACAGGTCATCTCTGCGCGGTATCGGTTTGTTTCGGTTTGTTTCAGGGCTGGCGCATCAGCCCCAACTTTTCGACCAGGGCCTTTTCTTTGGAGAAGGTATCCTGCGCAAACTTGAGGTAGTTGGCCGAGTTCATGTACATGGGGACCATGTCGTAGCGGGCCAGCGTGGTCACATAGCTCTCCTGCTCCATGGCCTGCTTGAAGGCATCGTGCAGGCGCTTGATGACGGCGGGCGACGTGCCTTTGGGTGCGCCGATGCCGAAGGGTGAGTTCTGCACCAGGCCCAACCCCAGTTCCTTGAGCGTGGGCGCATCGGGGAACTTGGCCAGCCGCTCGGCGCCCCAGGTGTTGAGCACGCGCAATTTGCCCGCGGCGACCTGCGGCGCAAACCCGGTGGAATCGGCCGCCGCCATGATCTGCCCGCCCAAAATGGCTTGCATGAGGTCGGCACTGCCTTTGAACGGCACATGCAGCAGCTCCAGCCCCAGCTTCTGCGCGATCAGCTCCATGGTCAGGTGCGGGCTGGTCATGGTGCCGGTGGAGCCGTAGGACAGCATGCCGGGGTTGGCCTTGGCCCAGGCGACGAAGTGGGTCCAGGTGCGCAATGCAGAGTCGGCCGGCACCACCAGGCCAAAGGCATAGCCGGTGACGTTGAGCACGTAGCTGATGTCTTTGATCGGGTCCCAACTGATCTTGGTGGTGTAGGGAAGCCGGAACACACCCAGCGGAATTTGGGCCACGGTGTAGCCGTCCGCGGGTGCACTCTGCAGTTGCTGGGCTGGCATGGTGCCGCCCGCGCCCGGCTTGTTTTCCACAATGACCGGCTGGCCCAGGATTTTTCCCGCCGCGTCCGCCAGCGAGCGCATGGTGATGTCGGTCGGGCCCCCGGCTGGGAAGGCGATGACCAGCTTGATGGGCTTGGCGGGGAAGGTGCTGGGCTGCGCATGCGCCTCCATCAGCTGGGCGGCAAGTGCAGTGGCGGCAAGTTGTACCAGGTGACGACGTTGCATAAGGTGCTCCAGGTGCGGTGGGGGATTAAAGGTCGGTGTACTTGGTGGCGGTGCCACGCGCCAGCGGTACGGGGTATTTAGCGGCGTTGACCTGCATCTTGGCATGGGCCGCGGCCATCAGATCAATGTCCAGTTTGTCACACAACTGCAGCAGATAGAGGAATACGTCTGCCGCTTCGGTTGCAACCTCGGCCTTCTTCTCCGCCGCCAGTGCCTGGCTTTGCGCTTCGGTCAGCCACTGGAAGTGCTCCAGCAGCTCAGCCGCTTCCACCGACAGCGCGCAGGCCAGGTTTTTGGGGGTGTGAAACTGCTGCCAGTCGCGCGCGCGTGCAAAATCACGCAGGGCTTGAATCAGATCGTTCATTTCGGCGGCCATGGTTGGGAACGGTCGTGAGAGCGCTATCTCGCGGGTTTCGCCACGGCTGCGGTCACCTCGTAGACGAGGCGATAACGTGAATTGGCCAGCATCTCATCCGAGCTGGTTCCATAGCCCACCAGAAACCGGGTTCCCAATGCCGTGCTCAGATCGGTACTTTCCAATATATCAATCAACAGGGCATCATTGGATGCTGAGACATTGCTGAGATAGGCCGCCAGTGGCCCGCCAACATACTGCCCCCAACTGGAGGCACCGGCATGAACAAAGACCAACAGTGGCACATCCGGCTGTCCGATAACCGCACCGGGCACCAAAGCAACAACATACACGTTGTAACCTGGCTGCGCTGCCCGCGGTCTGAAAGGCGCCGCAGCGGCTGGCTGGGCAATCGATGCAACTTTTAATCTGGTACTCAGCGTCAACAATTGGTTGCTGCCAGAACGTTGGGTGAGTGCGAAGAACGGGGGCACTTTGTCAGGCGAAACGACCCTATTGGGAACTGAGGCATCCAGATCAAAAAAGCGATCCAGGGCGGCGTCGACCACACCCACCGGACTGCCTTGATTGGAGTAACTGCCATCACCCAGCTGACCGCTGAAATTCACTCCAAAAGACCAGACTAGCCCATCGTCGCGCACTGCCAGCGTGTGCAGCACGCCGGCGCCAAGGGACGAATAAGTGTCTGTGCCCGCGATGGCCGGCTCGCCACGCGTCTCGAATCTGCCATCGCCCAGCTCACCTTCACCGCCGGCGCCCCAGGCCCACAGACTGCCATCCACTGCCAGCGCAAAGCTACCGTAGTAACCTGCGGAAATGGCTTTGATGGGCGGCAGACCGGTGATTTGCAAGGGAACTTTAGCCTGCAAATCCTCGACTGGCCCCACTTGCAGATACCCGTTGTCACCCCATGCCCAAACGCGGCCCTGTGCATCCAGTGCCATCGAATGGTCGCCACTCGCCGAGATGGCAGTGATGTTGTTTAGTGCGGTCAGCACGCGCGGTGCAGTGGCCTGGTTATAGTCATCACCCAATTGGCCGTAGCCATTGGAACCCCACACCCAAACACGGCGTTGAAGGTCTAGGCCCAGCATGTGTCCGCCGCCGACACTCACCTCCGACAGGGCGGGCAGCCCAGTCGCCAGCGTAGCGGTATCGGTTCGATAGGTCTCTTCAGGCAGGGTGAGCTGACCGCTCAAATTGGAGCCCCAAACCCACAGCCGACCGCTGCCATCCAGCGCAGCGCTGCTGCTGCCACCCGCCGCCACCCGCCGCACTCCGGTCAGGCCTTTGACCGCGACCGGGCCGGTGCGCACCTGCACGTCCGTTTTGTCACCCAATTCGCCGCTGCCGTTGTACCCCCAAGCGCGCACAGTGCCGTCAGCCAGCACTGCCAAACTGTGGAACTCGCCGCTGGCAACCTGGGTTGCGTTGGCAATTCCGTTGACGACCACTGGAACCGACTGGCTGATACTGACGCCATTGCCCAATTGGCCCAGTGAATTGTCACCCCAACCCAGCAGACGGCCGGAGGCGTCCAGGGCCAGGGTGTGAAAGTAGCCTGCGGTGAGCACACTGACCGGTCCTGAGACGCCTTGGGGCGCAATAAAGACCAGGTCATCCCGCGACACCACGGTGCCATCTCCCAGCTGACCGTAGGTGTTGTCACCGCTACCAAGCACACGGCCATCGGCCATTGTCACTACCATATGGCCTTCACCCACCCGCACTTGCGCTACTGCGCCCTGCAAACCGGTGACGCGGGTTGGTTGTTCATAGCGGCCATAGAAACCCATCACCCACAGGCTGCCATCTGCCAACACTGCGGCACTGCCACCCGACGCCGTCGCAAATGCAATCACTTTGCCCTGCCGTTGCAGATCACCCTGGTAAAGCGGCGATGTCCGAAACGCGTAGGTCGTGTCACCGAGCTGGTAAGACCCGTTGTCGCCCCAACTCCACAACCGCCCCTCGCTGTCGAGCGCAAAACTATGGTTGTTGGAAGCCTCAATGGCCACAATGCGGACATCCGACAGCGGAAAAACCACCTCCACCGGCAACGTGCGGGTGCGCCCGGTTGAGTCCCCCAATTGGCCACTGAAGTTGGCTCCCCACGACCAGACCCTGCCGTCCCCGGTCAATGCCAGGCTGTGCTCCTTGCCCGCCCGCACATCGACGACATTTTGCAATTGCAGGACCTTGATCGGCAACTTGCTGACGTCGAGGTCGGCATCGCCCTGCCCCAGCCGCCCAAACTCATTGCTGCCCCACGCCCACACCTCACCCGACC
>Ga0194061_1002425_pt1 | contig 10208 bp, 8 predicted proteins | sample SepL2221m_MetaG_FD_163423 | JGI IMG/M metagenome (GOLD analysis project Ga0194061, IMG submission 163423) | Anoxic zone freshwater microbial communities from boreal shield lake in IISD Experimental Lakes Area, Ontario, Canada - Sep2016-L224-21m | ecosystem: Environmental > Aquatic > Freshwater >...
TCATATTCGGGTTCGCGGTGCCACCAGTTCGGAACGTTGGGGTCGAATTTGGGTTCGTCTGGCATGATTATGGTCCGGTTTGGATTACGCCGACATTTGCGGCGTCAGTGTTTTGCATTTTCATAAAGTCAGGGGGGAGGTAATGACGAGGGTGCGGTTCGCGGTTCAGGTCCGCGTGGCTTTTCCATTTTCCATTTTCCAACTTACAGCCCATTGGAAACTGGAATTGGAATTTCGCTGAGGATTTTCTCCTAAGGCGATTTTCCAAATTCCAATTTCCAAACGGACCCGCATCTGGAAACCTAGGCGACTGGGGCATACTCGCGTTCGTTGTTCAGCAGGATGGTTTTCTTTTCGGCGGCGATGACGGCATTGTAGGCCGTGGACTTCTTACACCCCCGCTCCTCGATGATCTTGGCAACCAGAGCCACCTTCGCGAGCGGCAAATCCTGCACGAGGGCAGCAACGTCTTCGGGGGTGATCTTGTGGTGGCCCTCAGCTCCGTTCCCAAGTGCCTGTTTCCAATCGTTGATGTCAAAATCAGGATCGACTTCGTACCACATGGTCTTGGGATTCAGCTTGATCCCGAACGTCTCGAATTCACCTCCGTTCGAGTTTTTGCCGCACCCGACCACGAGCTTTTGATTGTTGTCAGCGCTGGCGGGGGCGAGGTTGATTTGGCCGCGCGTCCAACCATGCAGCGCCTTGGAGCCGCGCCCGTAGGAAGCGCGGTCGAAACCGATGGCTTTCCGCAGTCCCTCCTTGCCCGACTGCGCATGATGGAGGACGACCACGGCACAATCAGGATTGCCCATAGCCGCGAGTTTGCTGACGCCACGACACGCCTTGAGCATCGCGATATCGGTGTTCAGATTCCCCGACGAGAATGCGCATAATGGGTCAAACACCACCACGTCAGCACGGGCCTCCTTGATGAGCTTCGCGATAGCTGCTGCACTGTTCGGATCGTCGATGCTGAGCAGGGTGTCCCCTTCATGTTCGAGCGTATGCAAATTGAGGTGCTTGTTGACCAATGCCCACTCTTTATCGTTGAGATCACTTTTCATCGCACCCAGGTCGGCCTTGAGGCGACGATTGGAATTCTCCGCTTGGATGAAGAGCCAGGTGAGACGCTTGCCGTTGCATTGCATCCCGAGGAATGGGCGTCCGAGGATGTTGCAGATTGCCAACTGAAGCGCCGTGCGCGACTTGCCGATGCCGCCGGGGCCGAGAAGTGTGAGCGGCTGCTTTTTGGCGAAGATGCCGTTCTCAAGATACAGGTCGCCGGGATCGAACTTCATGGCCACGATCTCGTCTGGCTTTCGCATCGACAGCCCTTTCGGTTCCGACGACTTGCTCTTCTGCGCGGTGGTTGCCGAACCTGGCGAGGGGCCGGCAACCTCTACGGGATGTTTCTTCCCAGAGACGACGACGCTCTTATCACGGTTGGCAACCTTGGGATTTTCGGTGGTTTTGGAGACCGCGGCGGGCGCGGCGACGGCCTGCGCATTGCTTGCCGTCTGCGTTTCGGGTATTGTCGGTCCCGTGACCGGCGCGACGAATTGTGCGTCGTCGCGTGCGTTATTTTGTTTATTCACGCGGGGAGGCTCGTCGCGCCTGCCCCGTGACGCTTCCCCGCTAAAAAATCTTTTTCATGTCAACACTCGTTCTTGTCCAAACGAGCCCGCATCTTCGCTGTGAAAATCTCGCGTTTGAGACGATACAGCGGCCTCGCTTCGCTTTCGGAGAGGTTCACCCACCAAAGCCATAGCCGGTGTACTTCGCTCTCGGTAAATGCTTTCTTGTCCAGACGCGCCCACAGCTTTTCGATTGGAATCGGCGGCAATCGACCCGCCAAATCACGTTTTGCGCGTAACCTCGCATCGAGCCAATCAGACTGGGAGCGAAACAACGGCTTGCCGAGCGCGTCGCCGGTGATTTTTTCGGCTTCTGCCGGCGTGTGGTGCTCAAGCAAGCGCCAAGCAGCAAGATCGTTCAGAAGTTCGCGTGGCGTCGTTTTTCCGCGCTGCTCTGTCGCACGATATTTTCGATTTTCCTTCAGCCAGGCCTTGAAGGCTGAAATCAGCATCTTGTCGTTGTAGAACCAGTTCACCTCCATCGGCTGGATCGTCGGTGTGTGGTAAGGCTCAAGAACCCACACGCTGTCTTTGTATTCGCCATCCCGTGCCAGTTCCTTGACGCCAACGGAACGAACGAGGATTGGTCTGCGTGCCTTCAAGCCGGCGAGGCGGGTTTTAACTTCGGCGAGATTCAAATCGAGCCACGGAACCAGCGGAAACTCTGGGAACAGCCGAAAGAAATCCATTTGCGTTAGTCGCGCCAACTGGTCGTTTTCCTTCAGCGGTTGATCGGCTTCCTTGAAACCGCTCGCACGCCACCGTTTGACCTGATCCACCAATAAAGGCGTGGAGCGTCCGAATTCATAGAGCTGGCAGAAACGAAGTTGATTTTTCGGGCACTTCGAAAAATTCCACTCGTGCGTTTGAATTTTGCACTTCGGCGTTTTTGATCGTGCCACGGCTTTGACAAGGGCACCGAGGCTGTTTTCGCTCATGCTTTGGATGTGGTGTCTGGGATTTGGGTAACAGTATGAAAATCAGGTCGCCACCCCTTGCGGCATGGCGCCCCAAGCTGAATCGGTCAATTGCTCGTACGCGGCGACACAACGATAATGGCGACCGCGGTGTCGTCAACTGGCAGCGCCTTGCCAGAGCGGCGATGCGTGCTCCGTTCCGCCCATGAGCGTTCTCGAACTGAAGCAGGCGCGGTCGCGCGTGAGCAAACGTGACCGGCAGGAATTGCACGCGTATCTCATCCGCCTGAAGCACGAGACGCCGGAATGGAAAAAGGCTGCAGCCAGATGCGTGGCGGAAGTAAAATTACGTCATCGGTTCAACGCTCTCTGGATGCTCTTCGCCCGTGTCTTTTTGATCTCGGCCTGGGAAGGCATATCACTCTTCATCTTGCCCCGACCTTCGTAGCCCGGCACGATGCTCCAGTATTCGGCGCAATCAGATTTTGAGACGACCCGCTTGTAGTGCTTTTTGATGATCTGGAGCGAATTCCCCATGCTCTCCGCGAGCTGCGCCCTGTTCTTAAATTTTGCGAGCCAGTACGAACCGTAGGAGTGGCGCAGCACATCTTGCGGCCATTCGGGATGGTCGGCGTTCAAGCCGTTACCACGGTATCCAGCATCCGTGTGGAGGGCCAGGGTGCGCTTCTTGAAGTTCGTTTGAGCCGTCACAAACCCGGTCAATTTCGTTGGCTTGTGCTCTTCGATCCATGCCAGCAATGTCGTCTCGATATGCACGTTTCGCGTCTCCTTCGTCTTCGAAGTCTCCGCCAAAACCGTGATCGTTTGCTCCTCCAAGTGAACGTTCTCCCACTTTAGCGCCTGGCATTCCTCAGGACGCAGGCCAGCAAAAAGGGAGATCGCGTGATACAGCAGCAAGTCCTTGTGTTGCGTCTCGCAGAGTTTGAGGAAAGCAAGAGCCTCTGCGGGTGTGAAGATGGACACCTCTTTCCCACCAACATGAATCTCAATTGCCAAGCACGGGTTCGTGGTCGTGTGGCTTTTCTTGATGCTCCAGTTGAAGAATTGGGAAAACCGACTGTTGAGATTGAACTTCCTCCTCAATCCCACGTTCAAATCATCGAGGTAATCACGGATGTCATCAGTGGTGACTTCGAGCACCCGTTTTCCTGCAAAGAGTTTCGTCAGGAGCGTACTCGCCTCATGGATCCCCCGCAAAGTTTGGGCGCGGAGTTTCTTGTTTTTCCCGCTCTTCTTGTCGTCGAGCCAAGCCTTCGCGAGCACCGGCACGAGGGCGCTCTGCTCCTTGAGTTTGATCGCGTCGAGGTGTGCTTTGAAGAATTCGGCAGCCTGATAGATCGTCTTTTTGTACGGGGCGAGGAGCTGCTCTCCTGCAAACGCCATCGTTCGCAACGCGGCAGGCATCGCCAATCCTTGATTTCCATTATCGGAAAATTCGGCCTCGATTTTGGCCGCTCGTCCCAGCGCATCCTCTTTTGTTGCGTAGTGCTCTTGCTTGCCGTTTGTGCCGGTTCGTCGGGCGTCAACCTGAAAGAACTTTTCACCCTTGCGCCAAACGGAACGCACCTTCGGCCAAGTTTTACGAACGAGTTCAGAGGTCGTTTTCACACCGAAGAACCTAGTTTCTTGTGAAGTTTTTGTGAAGTGATTTCTTTCCACGAAAAGCATCGATCACCCTGAACCCCTGATTTTATCAGGGAGGCGGAGGTGGGAGTCGAACCCACTCGTAGAGGTTTTGCAGACCTCGGCCTTCCCACTTGGCTACTCCGCCGAATTTGAGCCGCGCTTATTTACGGAAAAGCCCGCGCGCGTCAACGGACAATCCGCGCTTAGTTTGCAAACACGAGCGGCGCGGGGATGAGCTGCACGCCGCCGCCCAGGTCGGGCGCGCCCTCGGACTGCTCGAGCGCGGTCACGAGATTTTTCTCGAATGTGATGCTCAATTTTCCCGCCGGCACCTTCACGTAGATGATATTTTTCACGAGGTTCCCCAGCGGGTCGCGTCCGATCGTCTCCTGCGGCACGCGTGCGTAGCGGATGAATTCCCACACCTCCTGGCGGCCCTTCGCGTCGAGCTTGGTCTGCTTTTTCTGCGGCTTGCCGAGCGAGACCGCGACCTCGTCCTGCGTCATGTTCAGCGCGACCTCGTTTTTTGCGATGAGCGCATCCACGTCCGCCTTGCGCTGCGCGTTCTTTTTAACGGCATCGACAAATTCCGGCTTCATCGGCGTGAGCGCCGATGCCGGCACCCATCCGACCACCGCGCCCTGCGCCGCGGTGCCGCGCACGCGCACCGCGGAGTCCGCGATCGCGATGACTTCCGCGACGCTGCCCTTCCGCAAAATCCCGAGGTAATTGCCGCTGGCGATCTGGCTATGCACCGCGGCCTCGCCGATGACGGAAAGCTTCACAGGCTTGATGGCGAGATCCTCAAGATAAACCGCGCCCGGCTCGCGCGGCAATCCGCTCGGCGCATGCGGCGCAGGCCCGACCGCGGAAGCGTATGCCGTGAAAATTGCGAGAGCGAGGGAGATGAACGGGGCTTTCACGAGGGAGACGATAGGCCGGTTTGGCGCGGCGGAAAGTCGAATTATTCGACAGGCTTGCGTCGCGGTGTGACAAAATGCCGGAAGCGGCGGCCTGTGCTCGTCCTCCTCGTCATACTCCTGCTCGATGCCAAATTATCGAGGACGAGGACGAGGACGATCTCGCGCTACTTCCACATTTAACCACACCCCCTTCCGTCCCGCAGCGCGCCTTCATCGTTGCGCCGCGCACGGCATTGCGGCATCTGCCTGCGCGATGAATTCCCCGCGCTCCTCCGCACTTTTTTCCGAAGCCCGCAAACTGATCCCCGGCGGCGTGAACTCGCCCGTGCGCGCGTTCCGCGGCGTGGGCGGCGAACCGTTCTTCGTCGAGCGCGCGAGCGGCTCGCATATCTGGGATGCGGACGGGCGCGAGCTGATTGACTACGTGGGCACCTGGGGCCCCGCGATCCTCGGCCACGCGCCGCGCGCGGTGCTCGATGCGATCACGGCGACGGCTGCGAAAGGCGTGAGCTTCGGCATCCCGCACGCGCTCGAAGTCGGGATGGCGCGGACGATTTGCGAATGGGTGCCGTCCATCGAAAAAGTCCGCATGGTGAACAGCGGCACCGAGGCCACGATGTCGTGCGTGCGGCTTGCGCGCGGCTTCACGGGGCGCGGGAAGATCGTGAAATTCACCGGCTGCTACCACGGCCATGTGGACTCGCTGCTGGTGAAGGCCGGGAGCGGCGCACTCACGCACGGCTCGCCCGACAGCGCGGGCGTGCCCGCGGAACTCGCCGCGCTCACCATCACACTGCGCTACAACGATCCCGACGCGCTGCGCGCAGTCTTCGCCACGCACGGCAGGGAGATTGCCGCCGTGATCGTCGAATCCGTCCCCGCAAATGCGGGCCTCTATTTTCCCGAGCCCGGCTTCTACGAGCTGATGCAGAAGCTCTGCGCCGAGCACGAGTCGCTCGTCATTTTCGACGAGGTGATGACCGGCTTCCGCCTCGCGCGAGGCGGATACCAGCAGCTCTGCGGAATGAAGCCGGACCTCACCGCGCTCGGCAAAGTGATCGGCGGCGGCCTGCCCGTCGGCGCATTTGGCGGACGCCGCGAAATTATGGACATGCTCTCGCCCGACGGCCCCGTGTACCAGGCCGGCACGCTCAGCGGCAACCCGCTCGCCCTCGCCGCCGGCCTCGCGCAGCTCCGCGAACTCGATCGCCTCGACGGCTGGGCGAAGCTCGAAGCGCTCGGTGCGGAGTTCGAAGAACGCACCCGCGCAGGGCTGAAGCGCGCGGGCCGCGACTACAATTTCCGCCGCATCGGCTCGATGTTCTGCCTCTACTTCACGAGCGCCAGCACGCCGATCCGAAACCTTGAGGAGGCGATGGTGTCGGACAAAGCCACGTTCGCAAAATTCTTCCACGGCTGCCTCGAACGCGGCGTCTATTTCGCCCCCTCGCAATTCGAAGCCGGCTTCCTCTCGCTCGCGCACACGTCCGAAGACATCGCGCGCACCGCGGACATCGCCGCCGAAGTGCTCGGAAAAATCTAGCGCCTCGCAGCAAGCGCTGCCTTTCCCTCTCAACCCTCAACCCTCACCTCTCAACTCAGCATGGTGGGCAGTGAGGGATTCGAACCCCCGACCAACTCGGTGTAAACGAGACGCTCTACCGCTGAGCTAACTGCCCTTCGCAATGTCATCCATCGCTGCGTGCCACTATGCCGCTCGGAGGCTGCCGGGCAAGCTCATCCGCTCATGCACTGCGCCCTGCGAGTTGCCTCAAATAAAATGACACCGGGGCGTGGGATAGGAGGAGTGGAAAAAGGAGTCGTTGACTCACGGAAGAAAGACACCGGGAAGATGGGGATGGAAATGAGCCGGATGATGAGTGCGGAACTGCTGTCCAAATGGAGGGAACGTTATGAGCGGCGAGGGCTGCGCCGATGGCGGCGATGAGATCCTCGGGTGTCCGTGCCTCGGCGCTACGCAGGAGCGCCTTGACCTTGCTCCACATCCTTTCAATGGGGTTGAAGTCCGGGGAGCAGGCGGGAAGGAAGACGGCCTGGGCACGTGCGGCGGCGATGAGGGCGAGCGTCGGCTCGCTTTTGTGCGGGGCGAGGTTGTCCATGATGACCAGATCGCCGGACCGCAGCGTCGGGTAGAGCACTTCGGCGACGTAGGCGCGGAAGACATCCGTGTCCGTCGCCCCTCGATCGTTATGCAGGCGGTGGTGCCGTCCAGCCGGATGGAGGAGATCATGGTCGTGGTCTTCCAGTGGCCGCACGGGGCACTGGCATGGCAGCGCTCCCCGCGGGGCGCGCGCCCGCGCAGGCGCGTCATGTTCGGTTTCACCCTGGCCCTCGCCTTGGCGAGCTCGATCGCATTCCGCGGACGACGCACCGTGCAATCCCGCCGGCATCAGCAGCCTGGTCGGAAGGCCCAGAGCGCGGCCTATTCGTGAACAATCACCGGCGTGCCGACCTGCGAATTCTGGTAAAAGTGTTCCGCCATCACCCTCGGGAGCCGCACGCATCCGTGCGACGCGGGATAGTCCGGCACATAGCCCGCGTGCAGCCCGTAGCCGCCCGTGAAGCGCATGAAAAACGGCATCTTTGCACCCTTGAACGAACAGCCCTCGGGAGTCGCCATCTTGCTCGTGTCCACATCGCGCCTCACGACATCGCCCGACTCGTTGAGGAAGCTCCCATACAGGTTTGACTCGTGGTTCAGGTCCTTTTGGATCACCGCAAAACTGCCGGTCTGCGTGCGAAATCCACTCTTTCCGCTGCTGCACTTCGTCTCGCCGACCAGCACATCGCCCCGGTAAAAAAGTGCGCGCTGCTTACCGAGATCCACCACGATCTTCGGCGCGCCTTTGCCAGCCGTGTCATTCCACGTGTAAGGCGGCACAGGTTTTCCCGGAACCGGTTTTGGCGGCGGTGGCGGCGGCTTCGTCGCGCACCCGGCCAGCACGCCCGTCGCCACGACGGCGAGGATCAAGGTCGAGAAATTCTGTATTTTCATAAACGGCGGGGACGGTAGCGCGACTCCGCTTCTTTGCAACGGATTCGTGCTCAATGGGCCTCTTCCAAACGCAGAGGACATTTGTGGGACCGCCTGTGACGCGAGGAGACGCGCGTGTTTTGAGTTGGTGGGATCATGGGGTTCACCCGGTGGGCGAGTCGAACCGCCGGCGCAAGCAACCTGTTTTTCGTGTCTTTGGCGCATTTCGCGGGGTTCATCGCCGGCTCCGGGCAAGGGGCCTTCCTGCCCTCCCGGCCTTTTCCTCGCGGTTCTATCGGTCCGGAACGTCGTACTGATACAGGTCGAACTTGCCTTGTCGCTCGGAAACCACGACCAGATGCTTGCCATCGGGATGCCAGCAGGGGAAGTCGTCGCGCTCCGGATGCGACGTGACCCGGCGGAGGTTCTGGCCGTCGGCATTCATGACATAGACTTCGTAGTTGCCGTCCCGGTTGCTGGTAAATGCGATCTGCCGGCTGTCGGGGGAGAATCGCGCGTTGATGTCCATGCCCCGTGAATTGGTCAGCCGTGTTTCCCCGGTGCCGTCCGCGTTTATCACGTAGATCTCGTAGTCCGAGTCACGGTGGGAGGTGAAGACAATCCGTTTTCCGTCGGGCGAATAGTTGGGATACATGTCACCCGGGCTCCCAAACGGCTGGTCTTTCGCTTCGTCATTGATGTCCTTGAGGTCGTCCTTCCAAAGGTCGAGAAGCACCAGTTGGGTGCCGCGCTTCACGAAAGCCAACCGGTCCCCTTTGGGTGAAAGCGTCGGGCGGTTGACATACGGGTCGCGCTTGAACTCGATCGACTTGTTGTTGGCCAGGTCTTTGACGCGCATTTTCGACGTTTCATTTACGACGCTGGCATAGGCTATGACCCGCCCGTCGCCAGAAACGGCCATCTCGCGGTCTGACCGCCCGCCAGCTTCCTCGCCCGCGGCCAGGAACATTTCCACCTTCCGGTCAGGCAGGGTCATCCGCATCGTGCGCATTAATCCACCGTTGCCGGAGGTGGTGGCGGACTGCGCCTGGCAGAATATCAGTTCATTCTTGCCGGGCCAGAACACGGGATCGCGCTTGAAGGCTCCGTCGTTTGTGAGTTGGACCGGATCGCCCGCCCAGGCGGCGCCGTTCAGGAGAACCGCCAGCAGCAGCCAGGGAATGGCGGCCGCAGGTCGCTTATAGCAGGTCATCGATGGTCCTTCCCCCTTGGAGCACGCCCATTTCGCCGCGACCCTGAGAGTCGAGCCCCACGAGTTCCGCAATGGTGGTGCCGATCATGGAGCCCGTGACCGGCTCGGTCAGGGCTTCACCCGCCGACCTGTCGGTGCGCCCTATGAACCGCCCCGGCTTCACGCCGCCGCCAGCCCAGAGGGTGGAGCACAGAGGCCAGTGGTCCCGACCTCCCCTGCCGCTGATGCCGGGTGTCCGCCCCATTTCCCCCATCGCGATGACCAATGTGCTGTCCAGAAGCCCGCGATCCTGGAGATCGTCCAGCAGCGCCGACAAACCACGGTCGAGCAGCGGGCACTGATAAGACGCCAGCAGGTCAAAGTTATTGTGATGATTGTCCCATCCCATGCCGGCGCCTTCGAACAACGCGTCGGTGCCGGTGCTCCAGTTCACCTGCACGAACGGCACGCCCGCTTCGACGAGCCGCCGCCCCAGCAGGAGGCTCTGGCCAAAACTCGATCTGCCGTATGATTCGCGAACCCGCTCCTTCTCTTTGCTGACATCAAATGCCTCAAATGCATCGCGGGCGGAGAGCATGCGGTATGCGGACTCAAACACCCGCTCGTGGTCGGTGGCCGCCTGTGCCTCCACCACCCGCTTGGCGGCGTTGAAGTCACGCAGCAGGGTTCGCCGGTCGGAAAGTCGGGCGGGCGACATGCCATCACCCAGTTGCATTTCCTTCGGAAGATCGATCTGCGCAAGGGCGTTGCATTTGATTTCAAACGGATCGTAAGCGCGGCCAAACCTGCCGCCGCCCGTGCCGGGCCCGCCCAAAAAACCCGCCCCTGATGATGTGCCCGGCGGACTGATTGAGATGAACGGCGGCAGAATATCAG
>Ga0194061_1002426_pt1 | contig 10199 bp, 6 predicted proteins | sample SepL2221m_MetaG_FD_163423 | JGI IMG/M metagenome (GOLD analysis project Ga0194061, IMG submission 163423) | Anoxic zone freshwater microbial communities from boreal shield lake in IISD Experimental Lakes Area, Ontario, Canada - Sep2016-L224-21m | ecosystem: Environmental > Aquatic > Freshwater >...
TTACTGAGATGATCCATACGGCGAGTTTGGTGCATGACGATGTGATCGATTCTGCGGATTTACGGCGCGGGATGCCGACGGTGAATAATAGCTTTGGCAATCGTATTGCGGTACTGGCGGGAGATTTTTTGTTTGCTCAGGCTTCTTGGTATCTTGCCAATTTGGACGATCTCGAAGTCGTGAAACTTTTGTCAAAGGTGATTACTGATTTTGCGGAAGGCGAAATTCGGCAGAGTCTGACCGCCTTTGATGGTGATTTGACCTTGGAAGATTATTTGGAAAAGAGTTTTTATAAAACCGCTTCGTTAATGGCGGGTAGTGCCAAGGCGGCAGGTGTCCTTAGTGGAGTGGGTCAAGTGCAAGCTGAGCAGCTATTTAATTTTGGTAAACATTTCGGTATTGCCTTTCAAGTTGTCGATGACATTCTCGATTTCACTAGCTCGACCGAGACTCTTGGCAAGCCTGCGGGTTCCGATCTTAAGCAGGGTAATTTGACTGCTCCCGTATTATTTGCCTTAGAGGAGCATCCCCAATTACGCGGCTTGATCGATCGCGAGTTTAGTGAGGTGGGCGATTTAGATAAGGCGTTGGAATTGGTATATAGCAGCAATGGTATTTCGCGATCGCGTGATTTAGCAAAAAGTCATATCAAGTCGGCATTAACAGCGATCGAGTGGCTCCCGTCATCGGCTCCTAAACAATCACTGATTGGTTTGACTAATTATGTTTTAGAGCGTTTGTATTAGGGATCAGAAATCTAATAAGTACCCAAGTAGCTAGGTGCAGTTAAATATAAAACCGCAAGAAGCTGATTGCATGCGAATCAACTTCTTGCGGTTTTTGGTTTTATTAAGACGAGGTACTTATCATCGTATTAGGATGTATTTTCAGATGTGTAAGGAGTTTGTATTAGGATACAGTCATGAAAATTAACCGACTAGAAATTAAAAACTTCAAAAAATTCTCAGACTATACCCTTGATCTACATCCTCAATTTACCCTGCTAATTGGCGACAATGGCACAGGTAAAACCAGCATTCTTGATGCCCTTGCGATCGCCGCAGGAATTTGGCTCGTCAACTCTCCTGACACCACTCTCAACTATAGCCGCCGTAATATTTTACGCTCACAAATTCGTTTAGAGGCTATCTCTATCGATAGCATTACCCAATTTATCGAACGCACACCCACCCAAATTAAAGCGATCGGCACAATCAACGATCAGCCTATTCAATGGTTACGACAAATTAAAGAGAATAGTTCTCGAACTTCTAATACAGAATCAAAAGAAGCTCTAGATATCATTTCTAAGTTGTTTAAACAGGTCGCAGCAGGCGCTCAAATCTGGCTCCCCGTAATGGCTTACTACGGAGCAGGGCGATCATGGCTACCTTCCAATCAACGTGATCCCAAAGCCATCACCAAAACCAGTCCATCTCGCCGTTGGGATGCTTTTTATGATTGTTTTGAAGAACGGATCAGAATCGCCGATCTACATACTTGGTTTCAAAAAGAAGCAATCATTTCTGTAAATCGTCAAGGCAAAATGCGTCCTAGTTACGAAGTTGTCAAACTGGCTATTCTGCGCTGCATTCCCAATGCTGAGAACATCTGGTATGACCCAGAGCGATCGCAAATTGTTATTTCAATCCAAAATAATCCTCAGCCTTTTAGTAATCTGAGTGCAGGACAGAAAATGATGGTAGCCCTTGTCGCCGATCTTGCCATCAAGATTGTTACTCAGAACGCTGCTTTTCTACCCAAAGAAATAGATACAGAAAATCAAGCATTACCGCAAATCTTGCAGCAAACATCTGGGTTAGTCCTGATTGATGAAATTGATGTGCATCTGCATCCAAAATGGCAACGTCAAGTCGTCGATGATCTCAAAAACACTTTTCCCGCTATCCAGTTTGTTTGTACTACCCATTCACCGATAATTACTAGTGAAGTCGAAGCGAATTGCATTAGATTTCTTGAATATGAGGTGGAAAATGGTGGCACTATCTCCACAATTCCTTCAGAGTCTTATGGTCTAGATGCAAATCGAATCTTAGACGAGCTAATGGGAGCATCAGAACGAAACAAAGAAGTCACTCAAAATCTTCATAAGATGTTTCAATTAATTGATGAAGAAGATTTTGATATGGCTCGAAAATTCATGCTTCCTCTGATAACAAAAATTGGTGATCGTGATCCTGAAATTACGCGAGCTAAAACGTTGATCAAATTTTTGGAAAGCAACGGATGAGAAATATTCAAAAAGCTACAGAGCCACAATCATTAACCCAAAATCGATGCAATACTAATTCTAATTACGAAAATTATGCCAAGAAAGAGGATCTCCGAAAGAGTTTAGTATCTGAGCAACGAGGAATTTGCTGTTACTGTATGCAAAGGATTCGCCCCAATCCAGAAAGTATGAAAATTGAGCATTGGCAAAGCCAGTCTCCAAACAAATTTCCAGAAAAACAACTTCACTATGGAAATCTTCTCGGTGCTTGCCTTGGTGGGCAAAAACACGGAGAAAAATCACCTAAACGCAATCATCATTGTGATACCAGAAAAGGCGATGATGACATATCATTCAACCCAGCAGAGCCATTTCATAACGTTGAAAGTAAATTACAGTTTCTAGCAGATGGAACAATACAATCAAACGATGTACAATTTGACAAAGAGATTAATGATGTTCTGAACTTAAATGAAAGTTCGTTAACTCGTAACCGAAAAGCAATATTAATTGCTCTGCAACAAGGCTTTATGGAAAAAAATCCCTCAAAAATAGATATAGAAAAAGAACTGCGCAAATGGAATGGCAATGAAGGAGGAGATCTTGAACCATTTTGCCAAGTTGTGGTTTACTATCTGCGTAAGAAACTCAAAAAAATGATATAGCAATCCGAAATGAGTCACGACTAGTTTCAACCTTGCTAATCTATCGGTTTACGTTAGCTGAACAAAAATGAAATCTTAGCGAGATAACATCATTGTGGATTGCTACTCTTTACGATATTTCATGAATCTTCACATACAAAAAAATCTACTATGTTATGATAAGCCTACAAATTAAAATAATGTAGCAAAAACTACAGACTTGTTTTAGTTCCATTGAGTTTGAATCAACTAGTCATGAATTCTCCATCTGCATCTAATCTGTATCTGTCGATCGCCATTCCTTTTGTTGGAGATCATTGGCTGCGCGATCGCCAAGTTGCGATCGCCCAAAGAGCAGAACCAAAATTACAAAGATGTCTATCTCATTATGAAATTGAGGTAGACATAGATATGCGGTGGAGTAACCGATTTATGCCCAGAGAGATGTCTAGAGAGAAAAAAAGGCTAATCTCAGCAAAATAGCGCAGCACTAAAAAAAACGTTAAGTATTGCAAAGCACCAATCCTAATCAATTGATGGGATATCTTCTAATTCGTTGGGATAAGGATTTAGAAGGTGCGGTCATGGATCTGGATAATGATTTATTTGAGTTAGACTCAGAACCATCTGGGCATAAATACGAAGGATTGCTGGGGGTGATCGCGGATTATTTTAAATTTGATGAATATCGTGCCACATTCCGTACTGAAATTCTGGCGGGGTTAACGACCTTCATGACGATGGCTTATATCCTTGTGGTTAATCCATTAATCCTTTCCAATGCGATTTTTTTGCAAGTTCCCAAGGATTTATTCTCCGAACTCGTATTTTCTACCGCAGTAAGTGCAGCGATCGGCACATTAGTTATGGCGCTGCTTGCCAAATATCCCTTTGCATTAGCCCCTGGGATGGGTATTAATGCATTTTTTACTTTTGCGGTGGTGATTGGACTGAAACTGGACTGGCGGCTTGCTTTGGGTTGTGTGTTGATCGAAGGAGTAATTTTCTTTGTGTTGACCATCACCGATATTCGTCGTCATTTGATTACGGCTCTGCCTGACTGTATTAAAACTGGAACTACGGCGGGGATTGGCATATTTCTCGCTTATATCGGACTCTCAGGTAAGATCGAAGAAGGAGGAGCAGCGCTGATCGTTGCCAACGAAGTCACCAAGACCGCTTTTGGAAGTTTCCGTCAACCCGCAACCCTCTTAGCCGCTTTCGGGATCGTCATGACGATTCTATTTATGACTAGACGCATACGCGGCGCTTTACTTTGGGGAATTCTCGGCACTGCGATATTGGGATGGACATTAGGTGTGGCAAAACCTCCTGTCGGTATCGTATCTATCCCCGTATTACCCACACATATATTTGGGCAAGCCTTTGTCGGACTAAGTGGAATTAACTCTAGTAATTTCTTAGACTTTCTTGCGGCAATGTTAGTGTTCCTATTTGTAAATATTTTTGACACGATTGGCACGATCGCAGGGGTTAGCAAACAGGCTGGTTACATTAACGAGAGAGGCGAATTACCCCGCGCAAATTCGGCTTTAATGTCAGATGCGATCGCTACAATCGCAGGCTCAGTTCTGGGCGTATCCACTATAGCTACCTATGTTGAGTCGGCGGCTGGAGTTTCGGAAGGAGGTCGCACTGGCTTTACGGCGGCGGTAGTTTCAGGACTATTCTTTGTTTCATTGCTATTTACACCTATTTTTGCGGCAATTCCCGCCTTTGCCACAGCACCAGCTCTTGTGGTAATTGGGGTAATCATGATGGGAAGTATTAGCAATATTCAGTGGGATGACTTTACCGAAGCTTTACCAGCATTTATGACGCTCTTTTTTATTCCCTTTGGTTTTTCGATTGTGGCGGGATTATCTATTGGTGTGATCCTTTATGTGGCTATGAAACTATTTCGCGGACGCGGAAGTGAAGTTTCATTGGTAACCAAGGTTCTCGCAATTATTTTTATCGCTAGATTTGTATTCGTAACTTTACGATTTGGTTAAGATGAAGATTAAGCGACTGTGATTAAGCGTGTGATTAAGTAACTGTAAACAAGAGACGCACTAAGGTGATTCAGATGAAAGCAATTGTCTATCTAATGCATAATAATCAAGAGCAATCAGATTTGTGGTTGCAATATCTGCCATCAACCGATATCGAATTGGTGAATATTGCTCCAGACAAAGACCTTGTGCGGGTGCTGGAGCAAACACCAGTTGATAATTTGCCCAGTCTAATTCTTGTGGAGATGAGTGTTCAATCTCCCCATAATAAATTGCTGCAATCCAGCAATGTTAGTCGATGGTGTAAGGATAATCAGCCGTCAATTAAAATTGTTTTGTTGACAGGACGACAAGAATCGGAAGTAACAAAAGTCGATCAGCGTTGGGCGGATCGGCAAGGGGCGCTTTGTATCTTACCTAAACTTAATCGCCAAAATCTGCAATCCCAATTCAACCAAATTTATGGATATCTAAACTTAGAATCACCTGCAATTAATCTTGTTGAGCCAACTCCTGAGCCAGATATAGTTAATATCACTCAATCTGCTTTAGAACAAGCTAAACTGTTAATTAAAAAGAAAGATTTTGCTGGTGCGATGAATCAACTTAAAGAAGTGATTAAACATAATCGCGAAAATGTTGAGGCTTATCTACTTTGTGGAGAGATTTATAGCGAACTCAAAAATTTAGAGAAAGCGATTCAAGCATACAGTCAAGCCTTAACTATCGATTCCAAATATATTAAGGCCTATTACAAAAGAGGGCTAACTTACAGCAGTTTAAAAAATTATCATGCCGCGATCGCTGACTTTAATCAATTAATAAGTTTGGATGCAAATTATGCCGAAGCATATAACGCAAGGGGATTAGCTCGTAAAGTTATCGGTGATTTTGAAGGTGCAAGTTTTGATTACAATCAAGCGATCGCGATCGCGCCCAATTACGCAGAAGTATACTTGAATCGAGGAATGCTGCACTATGCTATGGGCGAACAAATAAAAGCTCGCCAAGATTATGAAGCGGCTGTAAAACTGGACTCGCAATATGAAGGTAGTTATTTTTCTTGGGCAAATAACTCTGAAATCAGAGGATTGTCGGTATTTTAAGCCCCGAAGAGATTTTGAAAGCGGCGCTTTTAAAATCTCTCTATAATTCAACTCCTAAGAAGGTAAACTAGAGTTGCAAAATTTGAACTCTTGCATGTATGGGGTTTTTGACTTATTGGCGATCGCCTGATCCATTCAGAAATTATTACCTGCGATCGCTGTCGCGTCGGATTCTGTATGGATTAATTTTTTGCATTGTAATTGCCCTGATCGCCATTGGAGCGCATGGATGTCAAGCTCAGGCGGGGATCGTGCCACCATTACCACAACATCCCAAAATCCACGTTTATTTTAATCAAAATCAAGCATCTCGCTATACCGATCCCTACCGCAACGTTCAGCGTCTTGGCGATAATCTCGAAAAAATCATCATTGACAATATCGTCAAAGCGAAAACTAGTTTAGATATTGCTGTTCAAGAACTCCGTCTACCGTTTGTCGCTAAAGCGATCGTTGATGCTCAGAAACGAGGCGTAAAAGTTCGTTTAATTTTAGAGAATAAATACAGTCGGGCTTGGAGCGAGTTTAGTCCAGCCGAGATTGAAAAACTCAGCGATCGCGATCGGGATACTTACAAAGAATTTCAAAAATTTGTCGATGTCGATCAAGATGGACGCTTGAGTGAAACTGAATTAGATAATCTCGATGCGATAAGAATCATTAAATCCGCAAAAATCCCTTGGATCGATGATACGGCTGATGGTTCTAAGGGAAGTGGACTGATGCACCATAAGTTCATCGTAATTGACAATCAAATAGTTCTATTTGGCTCAGCAAATTTTACCTTGAGCGATATTCATGGTGACTTTAGTAAGCCTGAGACTAGAGGGAATGCCAATAACATGTTAGTGATTGATAGCAAAGAACTCGCGACGATGTTTAAGAAAGAGTTCAATCTTATGTGGGGCGACGGACCAAACGGTAAACCAGATAGTTTGTTTGGAACCCAAAAACCTTCTCGCAAAATTGATTACTTGATTATAGGTGGAGCGCAAATTCGGATCAAGTTCTCTCCTGAGATAGAGAGTGCAGCGCGTGAACAGACTAGTAATGGATTAATCGCCACGGCGATCGCAGGCACTAAAAAAACGGTAGATATGGCTCTATTTGTTTTTTCTGAAGAATTTATTTCGGCAATTCTGGAGGAGCGTCAACGGGAAAATGTTCAGATTCGCGCCCTAATTGAACCTAATTTTGCCTATCGCGATTATTCGGCGGCTCTGGATATGTGGGGATTGCAGTCAACGCAGGACTGTAAAATAGGTAAGAGCAGTGCATGGAAACAGCCGATCAAAACTGTGGGTATTCCCAATCTCGTTACTGGTGATATGTTACATCACAAGTTTGCCATTCTCGATCGCCAACTGATTCTCACTGGTTCCCATAACTGGACAAAAGCCGCTAATCATATCAATGATGAAACCTTAGTCGCAATCCAGCAAGAAACTGTGGCAGCCCATTATCAGAGAGAGTTCGATCGCCTTTATCAAAACGCAACATTTGGCCCTACGGCGAAGCTAGTACAGGCTACTTCCAAAAGTTGCGATCAGAGAGTCAAGGGGGGAGAATCCAATTAAATTATCTTCTTCCCCTTTTTAAGGGGGATTGAGGGGGATCGTTATTAATTTTTGCAAATAATTATCAGACGTTTTAGATGATTAGTATTAGAATCAGGGTTTGGGGTTTAAAATCGTCAAGCTTATGGTTATCAGATTTAAAGCTGAATTGAAGTCAGCGATCGTGGCTAATCCGTTGCTTGTTTCGCAGGAGATAACTGTACTTGAGGCGATCGCCCAGATGGCTAGGGCGCGGACAAGTTCTATGGCTAGTGACATCGCTGATGATGATTATGTTCATCAAGAGGCGCGATCAACTTGCGTATTAGTGATGGAGCAGGAGCAAGTCATTGGTATTATGACCGAACGCGAGGTTGTGAGCTTTTTCGCACAATTTGCTCATGTTATTAGTCATGTTAAACCCCTTGCAAATGTGACTGTGGGTGAGGTGATGCGATCGCCTGCAATCATGTATGAGGATGACTTTAATGATCTATTTGTGGCGGTGAAATTACTACAGCAAAATCATATTCGTCAGATTGCTGTTTTGGATCAAGGCGATCGCCTATTGGGAATTGTCACTCACGAAAGTTTAATACAACTGGTACGTCCTTTAGATGTTTTATTGGCGCAGAGGGAGTTAGAACTTCAGCATAGTGAGCAACGGTTTGCCGCATTGGCTGCTGCCGCTCCTGTGGGGATTTTTCGCACGGATATTGAGGGTAACTGTATTTATGTGAACGATCGCTGGTGTGAGATTGCGGGACTAAGTATTGACGAAGCCGCAGGATATGGATGGGTGAATGGGATACATCCGAGCGATCGCCAATTGGTTTCGGAAGAATGGAATGCCTCTGTGCGGGAAAACCGTCCTTTTCGATTAGAGTATCGCTTTTTAAATAAATCTGGACAAATCACTTGGGCTTATGGTCAGGCTGTAGCGGAACACGATCGAGCAGGTGAAATCATTGGCTATGTTGGTACGATTACCGATATTAGCGATCGCAAACAATCTGAAGAGAAATCTCAACAACGACTAGATATTCTGGAAGCCGCAAGGGATATCATTGCTTCGGCGGATGTCACAGGGAAAGTTACCTATCTCAATCAAGCAGGACGCGATCTAATGGGCCTAGCCCCTGATGTAGATATTTTTCAGACCGCCATCTCTGACTATCATGCTGCTGAGGTGTCTGATTTTGTTTTGCAACAAGCGATTCCCCAATGTGTAGACCAAGGATTTTGGTCGGGAGAAACTTTATTTCGGCGGCATGATGGCAGTCCTTTTCCTGTTTTACAGGTAATTGTGTGTCATCGAGGACAAGATAATAGCATTAATCAATTTTCAACGATCGCAAGGGATATTAGCGATCGCAAGCAAGCTGAACAAAAACTTCAGCAACTCAATCAAGAACTAGAAACAAAGGTTGAAGAACGAACTCAAGAGCTTTGGCGAGTGAATAGTATGCAAAGTGCTATTCTCAATGGTGCTGATTATTCTTTCATTTCTACTGATCCCAATGGCATCATTCAGACCTTTAATGCCGCCGCCGAAAGGATGTTGGGTTACAAGGCTTCTGAAGTCGTCGGTAAAGTCACACCTGAAATCATTCATGATCGCCAAGAGGTTATTGCCAGAGCTACTTCTCTCTCTGTTGAACTAGGGCAAGACATCCCCGCCATAAGCTTTGAACTTTTTGTCGCTAAGAGTCGTTTAGGTATTGTCAGCGAAGAAGAATGGACTTATATCCGTAAAGATGGTTCTCGCGTTCCTGTATCACTATCCATCACTGCGCTCAAAGACATCAATCAGCAAATAATTGGTTTTCTGGGAATTGCTAAAGATATTAGCGAACAACAAGCAACACTTCGCGATCGCCTAAAAGCAGAACAAGCGATCGCTAAATATGCCTGTGAAGTTGAGGACTTATACAACAATGCGCCATGTGGTTATCATTCCCTTGATAGTGAAGGCATAATCGTTAGTATCAACAATACCGAATTACAATGGTTAGGATACAGACGCGAAGAAATCCTTGGGAAATCTTTCACGGAAATTATTACAGTAGACTGCCATCAGGTATTTCACAGCAGCTTTGATGAATTCAAACGTAGAGGTATGCTTCAAAATAGAGAATACGATTTAATCTGTAAAGATGGCACAATTCTTCCAGTATTTTTGAGTGCTACCGCCGTTAAGGACGAAGAAGGGAACTATCTTTACAGTCGCTCTACCTTATTTGATGCTCGCGCTCGTAAACAAGCTGAACAAGAAATTTTAGCAAAACAGCACTTTATTCAAAAAATAACCGATTCATCGCCCAACATTCTCTATATTTACGATCTCCAAGAAAATCGCAATGTTTACTGCAATCGGGAGATTACATCTACCCTTGGCTATAGTCCTGCCGAAGTCCAAGCGATGGGAGCATCATTTTTTGCTGACCTGATGCACCCTGAAGACTTTGTGAAAATGCCTGACTACTATGGACAAATCGAGGCGGCTCAAGATGGCGATATCTTTGAAATTGAGTATCGAATGCGCCATGCTAATGGTGAATGGCGATGGCTCTTTAGTCGTGACTCGGTATTTAGTCGTGACGATCGCGGTCAGGTCAAGCAGACCATTGGCTCGGCTCAGGATA
>Ga0194061_1002427_pt1 | contig 10198 bp, 7 predicted proteins | sample SepL2221m_MetaG_FD_163423 | JGI IMG/M metagenome (GOLD analysis project Ga0194061, IMG submission 163423) | Anoxic zone freshwater microbial communities from boreal shield lake in IISD Experimental Lakes Area, Ontario, Canada - Sep2016-L224-21m | ecosystem: Environmental > Aquatic > Freshwater >...
AGCCGATGATGATCAGATCCGCAGCCTTGACGGCTTCGGGAATGCTGACGGGCTTGAAGCCATGGGACAGGGCCAATTTGCCATTGGCCGAGTCGGGCCGGTTGGCCACAATGACCTTCAGTCCGCTGTCACGCATATTTTGAGCGTGGGCATGGCCTTGGGAACCGTAACCCAGAATCGCGACGGTTTTGCCCATCAGGGGGGCAATGGGGGCTTCATTTTCGTAAAAACTACGCAGGGAGCTCGTGGACATAAAATTCCTCTCTGGCCAATCACGGCCGATGACGCAAAACAAGCCCTATATATATTACTCAGATAGTGGCTTTGTTGCAACGTTAGCCCCCGGTGGAACCGCCATTTTGCCGAATAAATCCGCTTTACCCGCCCAGATTACCTTGTCGGGCGTAGCCGATCGTATTATCCTTGTAAATTATGCGTTTTACGCTTATTACCGAGCAGCTTAAAGACATCGAAATGCTATCCAGTTCACCCGCTTATGTGGCGCTGGTAGTCATGGCATTGGGGATGCTCTGGCTGGTTTGGGGATATGATTTTTATCGGTATCTGGTCACGATGCTGTTCGCGCTGGCCGGGGTCATTCTGGGCTACAAATGGGGCCTAAGTTATGGCTATGCCAACATTGCTGCGGTGGCGGTGGGTGGATTCTTTGCGCTGGTAGCCTGGCCGCTGGTGCGTTGGGCAACGGCGACGGCGTGCGGTTATGGCGGTTGGGTGGTGGGTGTGGCGGCGTGGCAGTTATGCGGTCAGGCCGAGAGTTATAGCTGGGCAGGAGGCGCGATTGGGTTTGTATTTCTGGCCATGCTGACATTCATCATATTCAAGCCGGCGGTAATTCTGTGGGCGAGTATTCAGGGCACGCAGCTATTTTTGTCGGGCCTGCTGGCGAGTTTACTGATCTGGCCGGTCTCGCGTACCCAGACTCACCAAATCCTGTATCATCATGCCCAGTGGATTCTGGCACTGGCAGTACTGATTATTGGTGCCAGTTTTTATTGGCAAGCCAAGCAGCACGGCTTGGGACAATCCGAGGGAGCGGAATCCAGCCATGGGAGTCGTAAAAAAGCATGAGTCATCATCAGGTATTGGCGGTAACTTTGGAACCCTTGGGCCCAACGGCCCGGACGGCTTGGCGGCAATGCGCTGCGTTGGGCTATAGTGCCTGCAGTTTTCGCAGCGATCATCCGGAAATGGCATTGGCGTTAACATCGACTACGGCAAGCCGGGATATATTGGCACATGCCCGACGGCAGGAAGTGCGACTCGCGGCGATTGAAACCGCACTGGCCCCCTCCGCATGGCGAAGGCCCGAAGAACAAGATTATGCGTTGCATCGTACGCTGGAAGCGGTGCGGCTGGCGCAGTCATTAGCAATACCAGTGGTATCAGTTTCATTGCCAGAGGTAACTGCCGTTGATGCGGAGCATCTCAAGACTATGCTGGCCACGCTCGTCCCCCACTGTGATCATGCGGGAGTACAGTTGGCTTTGCGGAGCGCCCAGACGGAATTGTGGTGTGCCTATACCCCCCTGCTGGGTTGGAATCTGGCGGCGCAGGATTATAACCCCACCGAATTATGTACCAGTCTGGCGAAAGGTCTGGCTATGTCACCGTGCCACATGGTGACACTGGCCGATAAGCGTCAGGCAGGAAAGTTGGCCCAGGATGTGGTGTTGGGCGAAGGGCAAATGCCGATTAAGGAACTGCTGGGCAGCCTGGCGGGAAGTGATTTTCGCGGGCTGACCTTGGTTGATATTCGTCAGGCATTACAACCGGTAAACGCGGCGCAGATTGCCCGGGCATATCTGACCGGATGGTTTCCCCTGGCGCGGAGCCGATAAGTGAATCCTAGTTCTACCCAACAACTTGGCGCTTGGCACTTACGGCATTATCCCGTATTGGAATCAACTAATCAGCATGCCAAGCAATTGGTCATGACTACCGCGTTTTCCCGTAGTCAGTTTGACCATATGGTCATCATGGCCGATCAGCAGACGGCCGGTCGCGGACAGTATCAGCGTAGTTGGCAGAGCCCGCTGGGGGGATTGTATATGACGGCGGTCATGGCTGATATCCCCACCCGATTGCGGGGAGTATTGGCGCTGTTGGTGGGGTGTGCGGTCGCGCAGGCCTTGGACCAGTTGGCCGCGCCCAGCATTCAAATCCGCTGGCCCAATGATTTAACGTTTCTGCAACGCAAGGTGGGTGGTATCCTGTGTGAGGGGATCGCCCTAGGTACCGATTGGATTACACTGATTGGCATCGGGATCAATGTGAACCAACCATTGGAAGCATTGGATGGCCAATTACAAACCCGGGCCACCACGTTGCGCCATATTGATGGCAAGGTGCGGAATGTGACCCATGTAGCCGGGGCCATTTTGCAGCGTCTGGATGAATTAATTGACGAAACGCAGCGTGATCCCAATATGCTGCGGGAATATTTGCAACAACGGGATGCCTTATTGGGACGCAAGATAGTGGTGCAAACGCCCAGTCAAACGTGGGCGGGAACCGCTTCGGGAATTGCAATGGATGGCGCCTTGCTGCTCAATGGTGCACAGGGAGTACAGGCGATACATGTGGGCAGTGTGGTCGAGATTGAAGGTTTGGGCCGCGTGAAATAAGCCAACTTGCGTACACCTCTCAATAGTAAAAAAAGGGCGTTTAATCACGAGGATTAAACGCCCTTTGGTTTTAGCGGATCGGCCTGGGCTCACTTCAACGAAGCCAAGATTTCCTGCTGTACGTTGCCGGGGACCTGAGCGTACACATGGGGTTCCATGGTGTAGGTCGCACGGCCCTGGGTCATGGACCGCAGAATGGTCGCATAACCAAACATGCTGGCCAGCGGAACCAAGGCGTCAATGATCTGACTGTTGCCACGCTGTTCGGCATTTTCGATCATGCCGCGCCGCGAGGATACGTCACCCTGAACCGGACCGGCGAATTCGATGGGGGTCACCACTTGCAGCTTCATGATCGGCTCCAACAAGGCCGGGGCGGCCATCTTGGCGGCGGCATGAATCGCAAGGATACCGGCCTGTTCAAAGGCGATCTGCGACGAGTCAACGTCGTGGTAGCTACCATCGAACAGTTCGACTTTGAGGTTGATCAACGGGAAACCGCCGAGAATACCGCTCTTGGCGGCCTGACGGATACCATATTCCACCGAGGGGATATATTCGCGGGGAATCGTACCACCCTTGATGCCGTTGACAAACAGCAATCCATCTTCACTGTCATCATCTTCCACTACCGTGTAGGGCTCGACCTTAATCCAGCAATCGCCGTATTGACCGCGACCACCGGACTGTTTGACGTGTTTACCCTGGGCTTCGGCCTTGCGGGTGATGGTTTCACGATAGGCCACCTTGGGCTTACCGACCATGACATCCACCTTCATATCGCGGCGTAGTTTGTTGGTGATGATTTCCAAGTGCAATTCGCCCATACCATGAATAATGGTCTGGCCGGTTTCGGCATCAAAGTTGGAACGGAAGGTCGGGTCTTCGCGCCGCAGCACCTGCAGGGCTTCGCCCAGCTTGTTCTTGTCGTTGGCGCTCTTGGGTTCGATGGACATGCTGATGACGGGTTCGGGGAACTCCATCTTGTCCAGCACGATGGGATGATCGGCATCGCAGACGGTGTCGCCGGTCAGACCGTACTTGAAGCCCACGATACCCACGATGTCACCGGCCTCGGCGGTATCACGCTGTTTACGAGCCCCGGCATGCATTTCCCAGATACGCGAAGCGATTTCGCGCTTGTCACGAGTCGAGTTGATGATACGGGCCCCGGAAGCAACTTTACCGGAGTACACACGCATGTAGGACAAATCACCGTGCTGATCCGACACGATCTTGAACACGATGCCGCAGAAAGGTTCGTTGACATCGGGCTTGCGTTCCAACATTACATTCTTGTCGCGGGTGTCATAGCCGATCATGGCGGGCTTATCCAAGGGGCTGGGCAGGTACCGGGCCACGGCATCCAAAAGCAACTGGACACCCTTGTACTTCAAGGCCGAACCGCACAACACCGGGTTGATGGCTGCGGTCGAGGTGCCTTTGCGCAGCGCCCGCTTGATTTCATCCTTGCCGATTTCTTCGTCGGAAAGATATTTTTCCATCATGGCTTCATCGCACTCGGCGGCTTTTTCCACCATGTAGGCGCGGGCCTTGATGGCCTTGTCCTGGTATTCTTCGGGCATGGGAACTTCGCCCCATTCCAGACCCTGAGTATCATCCTTCCAGGCGTAGGCCTTCATCTCGAGCAGGTCAATCACGCCCGCGAAAGTATCGGCGGCGCCGATGGGGATCTGGATCGGGACGGGGTTGGCGCCCAGACGATCGCGAATCGTGCCCACACAGAATTCATAATCCGCACCGATCTTGTCCATCTTGTTGACGAAACACAGACGCGGCACTTTGTACTTGGTGGCCTGACGCCACACGGTTTCGGATTGGGCTTCGACACCTTCGCGACCGTCAAACACAGCCACCGCGCCATCGAGGACACGCAGCGAACGTTCGACTTCCACGGTAAAGTCCACGTGGCCGGGGGTGTCAATCAGATTGACGGTGTACTCAATACCTTCGCAGGTCCAGGGACACGTGGTGGCGGCAGAGGTAATGGTAATTCCACGTTCCTGCTCTTCGGGCAGGAAGTCCATGACGGCCGTACCTTCGTGCACTTCGCCAATTTTGTGGGTCTTGCCGGTGTAGAAGAGGATACGCTCGGACACCGTGGTTTTACCGGCGTCAATGTGAGCGGCGATGCCAATGTTACGAATTTTCGAAAGATCACGATCCATAACTGAACCTCAAAAAAAAAGACTTTTTCAACCTGACCTAAGCGTCTAAAACAAGCACCCCACCGTAGTATCCCACGCATAGCGTAGGGTATTCGGCGGGGCACAGTTACCATCGTTCACACACGCGGAACCGTACCAGTTACTCAGCCCGTTCCGGGCTGCTGGCACCGGTCGGGCGATCTAAAAATGGATGAGCTTCTCCAAGGTAGTATCCTTGCTAGCCATCCCCGGTCGCTATGAAACCATAGCTAATGCCGGAAAAACGAAGATTGTATAGACTCCCCCCATAGTTGCAAGCCCACGAGGGTGCATTATCGCTAATGCGGGCTTTTTTCTGGTTCCTCGTCATGTGCACACAAGTCATTTTCGGTCTACCGAAACAGGATAATTGTGTCTTCGAGCTTGACAAAATGCTTCCCAGATGCGAAGATTTGGAGATAAAGATCGCGGGGTAGAGCAGTCTGGCAGCTCGTCGGGCTCATAACCCGGAGGTCACAGGTTCGAATCCTGTCCCCGCTATTCTTGGGCCGATTGAATAAGTGATCGGCTCTACGTTTCAGATAGAATGCCACCGAGTGACCTCGGTGGCGTTTTTGTTTTCTACCCAATTCAACCCAAGAATACGATTTTGGCCCGCCAAGCTGGCAGTAACTGATCCATCGGAGACATAATCTGGACCGGATATTTGAGTTGCTGAAACCGTTTAATAGAATGAAAACAACTACGCGACGAGCGATACACGAGGCTTCGCGGTCAAGCCATAGTTCAGGACTGTGGCTATGCCTTTATCGCTTCCGCCGTCTGATCACAAAGCACTGAAAGGAGCCTGTGTCTATGGCTGCGACGATGCGCCAATTATGTTGGACGTTGTTCATGCTGGGGGAGATGATCGCTTGCGTTGGTGTCATGCTGGTGGCATCAGGTTGCGTGAGCACCACCGCCGTTCCGTCCGGCCAACAGGGACAAGTCGCCCCAGATTTTTCGATATCGGCGCTGGATGGACGGCGCGTCAGTCTTTCGGATTACTCAGGCAAAGTCGTCATTCTGGATTTCTGGGCAAGCTGGTGTCCGCCATGCCAAGAGTCGCTGCCGCACATCGCGTCACTGGCGACCAATGCCGAGTTGGCGCGACGTGGGTTGGTGGTATTGGCGGTCAATGAGCAAGAAGCGGCCGAGACAATCCGTGCGTTTGTGGAACAGCAGCACCTGGCGTTGACGGTATTGCGCGACGCCGATGGCACAGTGGCCCGAAGCTATGCGGTGTCGAGTATGCCGACGACAGTCATTATCGGACGGGATCGGGTTGTTCAGACCGTGTTGACGGGATTGTCCCCGGATAGCGCCAAAGTGCTGGAACAAGCCCTGACGCGGGCCTTGGATGAGCCACCGCGTTGAAGCAAGCTAAATACGGGCCGTCAATCAAAAGTGGAAGGCGACGATCAGCTTAAAGAGGGCCGGAGCCGCCAATTGTTCGCCAACGTAGCTCTGCGCCACGGGGATTTCGACATCCGCGTACACAGTGAATTCCCGGAAATCGAACTCCAGCCCTGGGGAGAGTAGTAAGCGTTCATATCCGGAAGCCGTTGGTTGGGCCGCATTCGCGCCGGAATCGCTGCTCCGGTAAGACCCAATGATCTGTCCGACCGGGGCGATCGTCACCCCTTGAAATGAGAACCCGCTAAAGGAAATGCCTACGGCACCATCAAGTTCAAACCCGGGACGGTAATGATCCTGGATCAGCACGGGCAGATCCGCCGCAAACTGAGTGAAGAACGTCCAGTTGCCATCCGCGCTCAGGTGGGTACGATAGAAGCCCCCCAGGAGGATGTCGGTACTGCCGCTGCCGATCTGCGTGTCGCGGTCAACACCTTCGTGTTTCCACTCACCGGTGGGCAACTTGAGGCCGAAACTTATGCCGGTTGATTGGTCAGGACTAAAACCTGTGTAGATTCCCTTGAGGCGGATGTCACCTACGGCGGCCCAGTCAAAGGTGTTATCAACGTTGGCGAAATGCCGCTGCACCACCGGTATCTCCGCCTGAATGCCCCAACTCCGGTTGAAGAAGTATTGGATGCCCGTGGTGAAAAAGCTGGTGCGGATATCTTTGTCATCATTGTCTGCAGCAGGCGCACGCGTTGCGCCGTGGCGGTTTTGTTTCTGGTCTTGGAAATCCCACTCTTCCCAGATCATGCCACCTTGTCCATGTGGGAGCATGGAACTGGTGCCCACGTCAAAGACCCCGCAGCCGCAGGCACAGGCATTGATCGTCTGGCCCGGGAAGTATTCGGGCAATTTCAGGCGGTCTGTGGAATCAGCGGGCGCAGGCGTTTGAACCGCGGGAACCGACGGTGTGGCGGGTGAAGACGGAGGAATCCTCGACGAGAACGGATCGAGGGTTAAACAATTCCCAGTGGGATCGGGGGCTTGCGCCCAGCCAACCTGCGGGGCGAGCCATTCACCCCCCACAACAGCGCACAGAATAAGAATAGCCCTAGACTGCTTACACCACCGGGACGGAACCTCGACTGCCATATTCTACCTCTATTCTGTCAGAAGATTAATTACTGCATGCTCTGGTCAATTAAACCCGGCTATTGTAGGTATCTTGAAGGTGGATGGCAAATTGGGCGCACAAAATGTAATAACCAGCGATTGTGACACTTGGAGTGGTTTTTATGGGTAAATATGCAGGTATAGTGGTAACGCCCGATCGGGCTGGATGAGACTCGTAGCCTCGCGGGATTGAAACCGTCAAAGTTTCTCCGCCGCAGGCAATATTATGGCGGAAGGTGCGTTTGCGTTTACGATAACCATACTGCCTGCTAGGCCACGATATGCATCGTGACAGTTAGGCTAACGGGTTGTACTATGCGAGGCACATATTCATGTTGACGAAACTTTTGGCGTTGGGTGTTGTGGCTTTGGGGGGAATCTTACCGCTGGCGTATGGGCAGACCACGGCGCCAGCGACTCAACCGATAGCCACCACGGCGCCGGCGCTGGACCCCTTCTGGCCGATTTATGTCAAGTTGCCCGAAGAGTTGGGCGGGGCACCAGCGCCTTTACCGGGCAAGCCGTTCAGCGTGGATCTGAAAGTATGGGTGCCTGAGGGGGCGAAACGGCTCCGCGCGGTAATGTTGATCCCGGAAAATACCGATTCAAAGCATATCGCGGAAAACGCCCCGATGCGGGCAGTGGCGACGAAGCATGAGATGGGGATGATCTACATGCGCAATTTCAAGACCGGGGTGGAACATTGGACTGATACCACTACCCCGCCCGATGGCAAGAATATTCTCGCCATGTTGGTAATTGTGGCCAAAGAGACTGGCATCAAGGAATTCCAATATGCCCCCTGGGTGACTTTTGGAAAGTCATCACGCGGCGAGTTCCCCTTCCACACGGCCTGGATTTTCCCAAAACGCGTGATCGCATCGTTGACCTATCATGGCGAAACACCCACCTGGCCGGTACCTGCCTGGGTGAAACTGGATGGCGAGACCATCATGTCGGTAAATGCCAATGGTGAAGTGGAATGGGGTGGCACGTGGTTTAACCATGTCCGGCCCTCATTACTGAACTATCGCAGCCAAAAAGGCTGGCTATCTCATCAGGCTGTAGCCAAGGATGTCGGCCACGGCGATTATGTGGATGGCCACGGCAGTGAAGGCTGGGGCAAGAAATTCCCCGGTAAAGTATCCACGTTGCAGGTCTGGGATTATCTGGCCAAATTCACCGATAAGGCGTTGGAACTGCGTCTGCCTAAAGATGTGTATCCTACCACCGGGCCCATAACCCTCAATCAGGTTGATGAAACCAAGGGGATGGTGGTGGATCCCTATGCGGTGGAAGAAACCTTTATGGTTCCGCATCTGCCCCTGCGCGAAAAAGACGGGCTGTACGTGGTGGGCGGCGCGGAAGAATTTCCTGTGAGTGGGTTTGCGAAATTTGCCCCTTTGAAAGATTTCACGCCCGGGGCAGGCGCTCCGGTAGTGAAGCTAGAACCGGGCAAGAGCCCCAAAGAATGGCTGATGACCGATGCCTTGAAACTAACCATGCAGTTGGACCCGATGCTGGATTTGGGTGATTATGCCAAATTGATGCCCAAGGTGGGCGATACCACCAAGATTGACGAGACAACTGTGACCTTCAAACCGCTACCGGCCAAACAAGTCGGGCCCAATGGTGGAATCTCCATGGATGGTTTAAAGAGCAAAATTGGGAAAGTGTCGCTGTTGGCATATACCGTGTTGGATGTAACCGAGCAGCAAAACGTCGTTGTGAATGCGGGTTTTACCGCCGCCACGCGCATTCAACTGGTGCTCAATGGCGTCCCCATACGCCACAAACAGGTGTTGGAATTGGCCCCGGGCAAATATCCTTTGCTGCTGGTGCTGCGTATGGGCGCACCATGGGGCCAGATCGAGCCCAATCTGGGCAGTGTGCCCGAGGATCAGGTTGCATTGGCGAAGAAATTGCAGGAAGCAGCGGATATTGATGCCGCCGAAGCCGCCAAGCTGAAAGCCGCCGGGGCACCCAAACGCGTTCTGTTCAAAAAGGCTTCCGAGGTGACCAAGGAAGAACGGTCGCACATGTTCTGGCTGCCCGATCAGGATATGGTGGATGCATGGATTAAATTGCATACCCCCGGTGCGCAATAATGTCCGAGTATTTTTTCATGCCTACCCGTGAAGGATCAAGCTATGCACCGCTGGGACCATCGTGAAAACTTCCAACGTATGTTGCAGGGCCAGGGGCCGGAACGTTTGAACTTAGACCTGCCCATGACCCCACCGGTCATAGATCAGGTGGCGCAGCGTACGGGCAGTCGGGATGCGGTGGCGGTTTTTGACTGTGCCTTTCGCGGGCTCTGGGTAAACTTTCCCGATAACCGCGCGGCGTGGTTGTCGGCCTTCAGGCGAATCGGTGCCGAGGTCCCCGATGATGCGGAGATAGGTCACTGGGGCACCGTTCACATAAAACCACCAGCGAAATCTGTAGGGGCGGCCTACCACTTCCGGACCATGCTGCACCCCCTGGCGGTAATAACGGCGCCGGAACAACTCCATACGCTCCCTTGGCCCGATTATCAGAATCCCATCTGGTATGCGGATTTACCCGCCCGCATTCAAGCAATCCAGGCCGAAGGCCGGGTTGCGGTAGCAGGGCTCGAATGCACTATTTTTGAACATGCCTGGTATGTCCGTGGGATGGACAACTTATTTATGGATCTGGCTGATGGCAATGGCATTGCCGATTTCCTGCTCGATTTTTATACTGCCCGTTCCATCAAACAAGCCGAAGAGTATACGCGGGCAGGGATTGATTGCATCTGCCTGGGGGATGATGTGGGCACCCAACGCG
>Ga0194061_1002428_pt1 | contig 10194 bp, 10 predicted proteins | sample SepL2221m_MetaG_FD_163423 | JGI IMG/M metagenome (GOLD analysis project Ga0194061, IMG submission 163423) | Anoxic zone freshwater microbial communities from boreal shield lake in IISD Experimental Lakes Area, Ontario, Canada - Sep2016-L224-21m | ecosystem: Environmental > Aquatic > Freshwater >...
GAATTAGTGGGCGGTTTTACAGTGGAGCGCCCTGGTAGCGGTGAGACGCTGAACCGCGGTGTGTATGATTTTCAGAAGCCCTTTGACATCGCCTTCTTTGCGTCCATGCAAGTGGTAGTGGACTTGGGCGACCCCGACAAAATCAACGCCGTACTAGCCGGCGGCGTGAGCGAGCGTCACTTCCAGGCCCACCAAAATGACCAAGCCAAGCAGTGGGCCGCCGGCCAACGCGGAGCCTGGTGGTTTAGCCCCGAGCAGGTCAAGGCGCACGCGGTGTCCAGCATGACGCTGCATCCGTGAGCGAAACAAACCATTGCATGACGCAATGATGGGGGCTTATAGAGCCACCGCGTTGTAAATGGCTTCCTGCTGCAGCGCGATCTCGGACCACAGATGCTGCCTGGCAAAGCGCAACCCCTGCATACGCAGGCACTCTGTCTGTGTACCGCCGTCCAGCACGCGCACCAGCGCACCCTGCAGTTCCGCGGAATCGCGCGGGTCGTTCAGCAGCAATGCGTCGACGTCGGCATTGAGCAACGCTGAAATTCCGCAATAAGTGGCACTGCTCACCACCACCGGCAAACCATGGGCCATGGCCTCCAACACCACCATGGCGAAAGTGTCTTCCAGCGTAGGGTGAGCCAGGCAATCGGCAGCTTGGTAAGCCACATCCACCGCTGACAACGCACCCAGGAAAAATATGCGCATGGTCTGGCCACTGGCATCAAGCTCGTGCTGCACAAGTGCCTTCTGCGCCGCGTTGCCCACAACCGCTACAAAGACGTCCTCAGGCAAATGCGCCAGTGCCTGAATCAAGGTGGGCAGACCCTTTTTTCGAAAATCGTTGCCCACGAACAGCACGCAGCGCCCCTGCACTGGCAAACCCAATTGGGTGCGCGCAACCAAGCGCTCCGCGGGCGAGCTGCGCCCTGGCACAGCCGCCACGCCGGGTGTAACGACTTCGCACGCAGCGACTGACAGCGGAAAGCTGCTTGCCATGAGGGGCTTTAGCGTGCTGGACGCCAGCACGACGCAGCGCCCGTCAGCCACGTTGTAACGTGCGCGCTCCAGTGCCAGGTAGGCCAGCAGACGTGGGCTGGTCACAATTTTCAACCACCGCACGCCCAGACGCCATCCTTTGCGTCCCTGCAGCAGGCTGTAGGTGACCGGCACCACATGCACCGTCTGCACTTGGCCATGCCAGGTGTTCTCATGGGAATGCACGACGTCAAACCCGCGACGCGTCTGCCACCAGGTGGCGAAAGCAAACCACACTTGGTTGATCCATCGCGGCTTGGTAAATGGCAGGGGTATCGGGTGGTAGCAAACACCGGGCCACCGATGTTCGATTTGCTGGGCAAACACATGAATCTCATGCCGCTGGGCCAATTGTTCCACCAACGCAATGGAGTAGCGCTCTGCCCCACCACCAGTGGGCTTGAAGTTGCGATTCAAAACCGCAATACGCAAACGCTTGGGTGGCGGGGTACTCATACGCGGCGCTGGTCCTCGTAGTTTGACGCCAGTTTCCACCAGAGCAAGGGTCTGCTGGTGCGGCGCAGCACTGGTACACGTGGCAACTCCAGCAAGCTGTCACCCGCATGGCATCGTCCGCGCTGGGTCGTGGTAGCGCTCATGTAACCCGCCTGCCCCGCCATACTTACATGCTCAGAAGTAAATTCGCCATAGGGGTAACAAAAATGTGCCACGGCGGCCCCAGTAAGCTGCTCCAGTTCCGTCTTGCACAGAGCGATCTCCTCCAAAGCCGTTGGGTTATCTAGCTGAGTCAGTCGCACATGATGACGGGTATGCGCCCCAACCTCCTGACCACCAGCAACCCACCGCCGCAGATGAACATTCGACATCAGCTCCGAGGGTGGCACGCCGTTGTGGCGGTCCCAGCTATTGGCTAGCCCCAGCATGGCGCTAATGCAATAGCAGGTGGACGAAAAGCCGAGTTCCTGCAACACTGGCAGCGCGTGGGTCAGGTTGTTCAGGTAGCCGTCGTCAAAGGTTATACCCACCACTTTACCGGTTTGCTCGCCCCGCAAATAGGGCTGTAGGGCCGTCATCGACAACCCGCGGTATCCCAGCGTCTGCAGAAAGGCCATTTGGCGCTGAAAGTGTTCTGGCGACACGCTCAGACTGCGAAAACCGGTGCCCTTTTCGGGTGCGGGTGCAATCTGGTGAAAAGTCAGAATGGGAACCGGTGAGCGGCTCTGTACGGTGGGGGTCACAGTGAATTCGAAGGCTGGCGTGGGCTTGGTCTACAAAAGAACAATATCGTACTGTTCCTGCCCCATGGCCGCCTCACTTTGCAAGGACACCGGCTTACCGATGAACTCGCTCAAACCCGCGAGGTGCTGACTTTCCTCATCCAGAAACAGCTCAATCACCTTGGGTGAAGCCACCACGCGAAACTCGCGCGGGTTGAACTGCCGGGCTTCCCGCAAGATCTCGCGGAAGATGTCATAAGCCACGCTGCGCGCCGTCTTGACGATGCCCTTGCCCTCGCAAGTGGGACAGGGTTCGCACAGCATATGCGCCAGTGACTCACGGGTACGCTTGCGCGTCATCTCCACCAGGCCGAGTTGCGAAAAACCGCCCGCCATGGTCTTGACCCGGTCCTTGGCCAACTGCTTGCGGAACTCACCCAGCACCGCGTCCCGATGGTCTTCGCGCACCATATCAATGAAATCGACAATGATGATGCCACCCAGGTTGCGCAAGCGCAGTTGGCGCGCAATGGCTTGGGACGCCTCCAGATTGGTCTTGAAAATGGTGTCGTCAAAATTGCGTGCGCCCACAAAACCACCGGTATTGACGTCAAACGTGGTCAAGGCTTCGGTCTGGTCCACGATCAGGTAACCGCCCGACTTCAAATCAACCCGCCGCCCCAGCGCTTTGGCAATCTCCTCTTCGATCGAGAATAAATCGAAAATCGGACGCTCACCCTTGTAGTGCTGCAATTTTTCGGCCGCCATGGGCATGAACTCGGCACCGAAGGCCTTGAGTGCTTCAAACTGCTCGCGCGAATCAACCCGAATCGTCTGGGTCGATTCACTCACCATGTCACGCAGCACACGCTGTAACAGGCTCAAGTCCTGGTGCAACACGGACTGCGGCGGCAAGCGGGTTGAGGCGTCCTTTATGCGTGCCCAAGCCTTGCGCAGGTAGCCAATATCATCTGCCAACTCAGCGTCGTTTGCGTCTTCACCGTTGGTGCGCAAGATGAAACCACCGCCCTGTGTACCCGCCAAGTGTTGCAACCGTGCGCGCAACTCATCACGCTGGCCACCTGGTATTTTTTGCGATACGCCAATGTGGTCGTCCTGCGGCAAAAACACCAGCAGGCGCCCTGCAATGCTGATCTGGGTCGACAGACGGGCGCCCTTTGTGCCAATCGGCTCCTTGATGACTTGCACCATCAGTGCCTGGCCTTCAAAAATCTGCTTTTCAATCGGAATGACCGGCGCAGCCCCTTTGGTAGCGAATGGTGCTTCGCCATCAGGCTGACGGTGCCAGACGTCTGCCACATGCAAAAACGCGGCGCGCTCCAGACCGATATCGATAAACGCGGACTGCATGCCCGGCAGCACCCTGGCAACTTTGCCCAGATAAACATTGCCAACCAGCCCGCGCTCCAGTGCCCGCTCGACGTGCATTTCTTGAATGGCACCGTTTTCCAGGATCGCCACACGCGCTTCTTGAGGAGACCAGTTGATCAAAATATCCTGTTGCATCGTGGGCATTCCCGTTAGGTCGTCTTGTCTTGCAAGGCAAAACCAATAGAGCGCAAAGCCTGGGCTGTTTCAAACAGTGGGAGGCCCATGATGCCTGAGTACGAGCCACTCATATGGGCAATATGTGCAGCCGCCACACCTTGCACCGCATAGGCGCCCGCCTTACCCATGGGCTCACCGGTCGCAACATAGGCTTCAATGTCGGCTTCACGCATGTCGGCAAAGGTCACCCAGGATTCGCTACAGGCCTGCGACTGGCCATGCTCCCAGCCCATCGCAATGGCCGTCAACACCTGGTGCGGCCGGTTAGCCAGCGCGCGCAGCATGCGCTTGGCATCTTCGGGGTTCTCTGGTTTGCCAAAAATGGTGCGGCCCAAGGCCACGGTGGTATCCGCACACAGCACGGGTGCGGCTGGCAGTTTGCGCCGGGCCAAACGCAGTAGCGCAGCTTCCAGCTTCAAACCTGTCACACGTTGCACGTAGGTCTTGGGTGCCTCGCCGCGCAACTGCACTTCCAGCGACTCGGCATCTTCATCGTCACCTGGCAGCAACAGTTCGTGGCGCACGTCCAGTTGATCCAGCAACTGGCTACGCCGTGGGCTTTGGGATGCGAGGTAGATGAAGTCTGGAATGGGAGACATTTGCTGATCTTACTGTGACGAGCCAGTCACTCTCGATGGTAGGGATGATTGGCATTGACGGACCATGCGCGGTAGAGCTGCTCGATCAACAGCACGCGTGCAAAGGCATGGGGCAGAGTCAGGTCGGACAAGCGAATGCGCTCGTGGGCACCCTGTCGAAAAGCAGGGTCCAGGCCATCGGGCCCACCAATGACCAAGGCAACATCGGTGCCACCAAGTTGCCAATCCTTCAGCTTTGCAGCCAGCGCTAATGTGGTAACGGTAGTGCCGCGCTCATCCAGCGCCACGATGCGGGTTCCCTTGGGTATTGCTGCCTCTATTCGGGCACGCTCCGCCGCGTACAGCGTCTCCAAAGTTTTGGAACCACGCGGCTCGGTCTTGACGGCTTTGAGTTCGACCTTGAGTTCATGCGGAAACCGCTTGGCGTAATCGTCCCAGGCTGTTTGCGCCCAATCGGGAACGCGTTGCCCCACGGCGACGATGAGCAGTCTCACCGTCGGGTCAAGCCTTGCGGGCGCTTGTTTTCTTGGCAGCCGGTTTGGTTGATGACTTCGCCGCTGATTTTGCCGCAGGCTTTCCCAATGGTTTAACGACCAGCGTCTTCACCGGCTTTGTTGCAACCTTCTTTACAGGTACCGCCTTTTTGGCAGCTTCAGTACGCGCAGGAGCGGACTTTGCAGCTGTTACCTTGGCCGGTGCTGCCTTAACTGGACTTGAAGATTTGTAAGCCGTTGTTTTTTTCGGTGCCGACTTGCGCGCAGGGGCTTTGACTCCAGCCGCCTTGTCAGCATCCTTCTTCAGCTGCGCTTTGGACGGGAAGGCTTCCGCCACGCCCTTCTTGGCCGCGTTGGAGCGACGCAGACTCGGCTCGACCTTTGGTGCAGCCTTGGCGACGGGCTTGGCACTTTCCGCCATAGCGGGTTTCATTGAGCCCAACTTCAGGCGCACAGGCTTATCGCCCCACAGTTCTTCCAGGTTGTAGTACTGACGAAACGTTGGCTGCATGATGTGCACGACCGCTTGACCGCAATCCACAATGATCCACTCGCCATTGACCTCGCCTTCAATGCGGGGCTTGTCAAACCCGGCTTCGCGCACGGCATCACGCACACTGGCGGCCAGGCCCTTGGTCTGGCGATTTGACGTGCCCGAGGCCACAATCACCCGCTCGAACAAGGCCGACAGGTGCTCGGTGTCAAACACCTGAATGTCCTGGGCTTTGACGTCTTCGAGTCCATCGACAATGGCGCGTTGGAGCTTGGTAATGTCTTTTTTGGCAACAGTAGGTTTATTCATCAGGCGGTTTGATAAAGGTGGTGATCGGCAATATAACGTGCAACGGGTTCAAAAACCAGAGGCGCGACGTTTTGGCGGTTGGCCAAACGCTCTCGAATATCAGTGGCACTGACATCCATGGGAGGCAATTCAATCGACTGCAAGGGTAAAATACCCGGGTACAGCGCATTAAAAGTGCCTCTGGCCCCCGCAAAACCTGCGCGAGCAGCTACACATATTGTAGCGAAGTCGGGAATCTCCCGCCAACGGTGCCAAGTTGTTAGTGCGGCGGCCTGGTCTTCACCAATGATGAGGAAGAGTTTGTCAATGGGTGTTTCGTCCCGTAACTCTGCCAATGTATCCACCGTGTAGCTCGGGCCACTGCGTCGGGTTTCACGCGAATCAATCACCACGCGTTCCATTGTGGCAAAGGCCAGCCGGACCATTTCCAGTCGGTGCACGGCAGGAGTCAGGCCACGGCGTTTGTGCCAGGCCTCGCCGGTGGGCATGACGCGCAGTTCGTCCAGCTGAAGTTGCTCAAGTGCAGCCGTGGCCATGGCCGCATGGGCGATGTGCGGCGGATCAAACGCCCCGCCAAACACACCCACGCGGCGCTGCGACCCGGCAGCCACGCTCACACCCAGTCTCGCCGTGGCAAAAACTGCGTGTACAGCGCGGCCTCGGGCGACCCTGCTTGCGGCACAGATTGGTAGGCCCAACTCGCCAGCGGTGGCATGGACAACAATATCGACTCGGTGCGGCCACCCGATTGCAGCCCAAAGTGTGTGCCCCTGTCCCACACGAGATTGAATTCCACGTAGCGGCCTCGGCGATACAACTGAAAGTTGCGTTCGCGCTCGCCATAAGCCATGGCCTTGCGGCGCTCGACCACCGGCATATAGGCGGGTAAAAATGCGTCGCCAACGGATTGCATCAGCGCAAAACCGTTGTCAAAGCCACCTTCGGAAAAATCGTCAAAGAAGATGCCGCCGATTCCGCGCTGTTCGTTGCGGTGCTTCAGATAAAAATACTCGTCACACCATTTTTTGAAGTGCGGATACTTGTCAGCGCCAAAGGGCAGCAGGGCATCACGACACGTCGCATGGAAGTGCACGGCATCGTCCTCACTACCATAGTAAGGCGTCAGGTCCATGCCGCCGCCAAACCAACACACTGACTCTTGCGCGGGGTGGCCGGCAGAAATCATGCGCACGTTCATGTGCACAGTGGGCACATAGGGGTTGCGCGGGTGAAACACCAGCGACACACCCATTGCCTCAAACGGCGCACCCGCCAGTTCGGGGCGATGTTGCGTGGCCGACGGTGGCAGCTTGGGGCCGCGCACGTGCGAGAAGCCGCAGCCCGCGCGCTCAAACAATGAGCCACCTTCCAGAATGCGGGTAATGCCGTTGCCCTGCAGCGGCTCGCCAGGCGCTTTTTCCCAGGTGTCCGACACGAAAGACTGGTCATCCATGGCAGCCACGGCATCGGTAATGCGCCTCTGCAGGCCCATCAAATAGGAGCGCACCTGCTCCACGCGTGCTTCGCTCATTTGACGACCCTGCTGTCACCTGCCTGTTTGACGGCACGGTGACCAATGTCGGTGCGGTACTGCATTCCTTCAAACCGTATCCCCTGGATCGCGTCATAAGCCGCCTGCCGTGCCGAGCGCGGGTTCTCAGACAGCGCGGTGACGCACAGCACGCGCCCGCCACTGGTGCGGGTTGTGCCCTCAAACAGCTCGGTCCCGGCATGAAACACCATACACGCTTCGTTCTCGGCTGGCAGGCCCACAATGACATCGCCCTTGCGCGGTGTGCTGGGGTAGCCATAGGCGGCCAGCACCACACCCAGCGCGGTTCGGCGATCCCAATCCAGCTCCATATTTTCCAGGCCACCGGGCTCGGTGGCGGCCCACATCACATCCAGAAAGTCGGTTTTCAGTCGCATCAAAATAGGTTGCGTCTCGGGGTCACCCATGCGGCAGTTGAATTCCAGCGTCTTGACCTGGCCCTGCGGGTCAATCATCAAACCAGCGTACAGAAAGCCGGTGTAGGGAATGCCGTCATGCTCCATGCCCTTCAGTGTGGGCAAAATAATCTCACGCATGGCGCGGGCATGGACCTGTGGCGTGACGACCAAGGCTGGCGAATAGGCACCCATGCCACCGGTGTTGGGGCCCTGGTCGTCGTCCAACAAGCGCTTATGGTCCTGGCTCGTGGCCAGGGCCACCACGTCGCGTCCATCGCACATCACCATAAAGCTGGCTTCTTCGCCTTCCAGAAACTCTTCGATTACCACGCGCGGCACTGCCATACCGCCCTCACCTGCGTTATGAACGACACCCAGCGTGTTGTCCAGCAGCATGAAGTCAATGGCTGCGTGGGCCTCATCCAGCGACATGGCCACCACCACGCCTTTGCCAGCAGCCAGGCCATCGGCCTTGACCACGATAGGTGCACCCATGCGCTGCACGTACGCATGTGCGTCGACTGCGTCGGTAAAAGCCTCATAGGCCGCAGTGGGAATGCTGTGCCGATGCATGAATGCCTTGGAAAACGCCTTGGAGCTTTCCAGTTGCGCAGCAGCCCGGGTTGGCCCAAATATACGCAAACCGTGTGCGCGGAATTCATCCACCACGCCAGCAGCCAGCGGGCCTTCCGGGCCAACCACTGTCAGCCCAATCTTGTTGGCCTGGGCCCATTCACGCAGAGCCACCACGTCGGTAATGGGGATGTTCTGCAGACGCTTGTCCAGCGCCGTGCCACCATTACCCGGCGCCACATAGACCATCTGCACCTTATCGGACTGCGCCAGTTTCCAGGCCATGGCATGCTCACGGCCACCGCCACCGATCACCAAAACATTCATACGAAACTCCGATGCGGCGTGGCGCAACTGCAATAGCTGGATTTTGGGTTGATTCTCATAGGGCGGCGTTGTGAAAGATGTCCTGGGTATCGTCCAGGTCTTCCAGCACATCCAGCAGCTTTTGCATGCGTGCCGCGTCGTCGCCGCTCAGTTCTATCGTATTCTCAGGCCGCATCGTGACACCTGCCAACTCAGCATGCAGACCGCCCGCCTCGAGCGCCTGTTTGACGGCCTCGTAGTTGGCATAGGAAGTCAGCACCTCGATGGCGCCATCGTCATCGGTAACCACGTCGTCTGCACCTGCTTCCAGCGCCACTTCCATGATCTTGTCTTCACTAGTGCCTGGAGCAAAAATCAACTGGCCACAGTGCTTGAACTGGAACACCACCGAGCCCTCAGTGCCCATATTGCCGCCGTGCTTGCTAAAGGCGTGGCGCACTTCGGCCACGGTCCGCACCTTATTATCGGTCATGGTGTCCACAATGATGGCCGCACCGCCGATGCCGTAGCCCTCGTAGCGGATTTCTTCGTAAACAATACCTTCCAGCGTGCCCGTGGCCTTGGCAATGCCGTACTTCACATTTTCAGCCGGCATATTGGCCGCCTTGCCCTTTTCAATGGCCAACCGTAGACGCGGGTTGGTGCTCAGGTCGCCCCCACCCATGCGTGCAGCGACCATGATTTCGCGCATCACCCGGGTCCAGATGCGCTGGCGCTTTTCATCCTGGCGGCCCTTACGGTGCTGAATATTGGCCCATTTGCTATGTCCTGCCACGTGAAATCCTTCAAAAGTTCGTTACGCTACTGACTGAATTGTACTTTTTGGGATTTTCATGACCGCTTCCATCGACGCCAGCATCCTGATTGCACAACATGGCACAGACAACAGTACTGTCCAGTGCGCCCTGCTGCCTAACAAGGCCAACCGCCACGGCCTGATCACTGGCGCCACCGGCACCGGCAAGACCATCACCCTGCAGACCATGGCCGAAGGCTTCTCGCACCTAGGCGTGCCGGTATTCATGGCCGACATCAAGGGCGACCTGACCGGCATCTCGCAGCCCGGCATCGCCCAGCCAAAGCTGAGCCAGATCATCAAGGAGCGTGGCCTGCCCGAGCCCGCCTACCAGGCCTTTCCCACCACGCTGTGGGACGTATTTGGCGAACAGGGCCACCCGGTGCGCGCCACCGTCAGCGATCTGGGTCCCCTGCTGCTCTCGCGCATGTTGAACCTGAACGAAACCCAGGCCGGCGTTCTGCAGCTGGTGTTCAAGATTGCCGACGACGCCGGACTGCTGCTGCTGGACATGAAAGACCTACGCGCCATGTGCCAGGACGTGGGTGACAACGCCAGCCAATACACAACCGAATATGGCAACATCAGTGCCGCCAGCATTGGCGCCATCCAGCGCGGGCTGATGCAGATTGAAAGCCAGGGCGGCGAGAAGTTCTTCGGCGAGCCCATGCTCAACATTGCCGACTTCATGCAGACCGACGCCAAAGGCCAGGGTGTGGTCAACATTCTGGCCGCCGACAAGCTGATGAACGCACCACGCCTGTACGCCACCTTTCTGCTGTGGATGCTAAGTGAATTGTTCGAGACGCTGCCCGAGGTGGGTGACCTTGATAAACCCAAGATGGTGTTCTTCTTCGATGAGGCCCAC
>Ga0194061_1002429_pt1 | contig 10194 bp, 6 predicted proteins | sample SepL2221m_MetaG_FD_163423 | JGI IMG/M metagenome (GOLD analysis project Ga0194061, IMG submission 163423) | Anoxic zone freshwater microbial communities from boreal shield lake in IISD Experimental Lakes Area, Ontario, Canada - Sep2016-L224-21m | ecosystem: Environmental > Aquatic > Freshwater >...
CGGTCGTGTATGTGGTACTGCGCCTGCTGGGGCACAAATGGGCCCGTAAACCCAGCCTCAGTCAAACCTATCGGCGCCGCTTGCGCCATGCTTCGATTGTGGATTATGAAATCTAGCCGGGGATCCGGGACTTAAAAACCACGTCAGAGAATCGGCATTTAGTTATTTGATAGCGTCTTACCCATCCCTACCGTTGCACTCCAAACACGCTGCGGATGCCTTCCAGCAGGGCTGGGCCGTTTTCTTCGCTGGGTAGAATCGCGCTGCCTTCGGTCCATTCGTTCCACGCATATAACGTCACCATTGGCGTGCCGGTGCCGCTCAGGGCAAAATCGCGGGCGACGGCGAGCGCTTCGGTCACGCGTTGGGGCGTGTTGCCCGTCAGTACGGCCGTCCACGGATAGGTATGGTCCGCATAGGGCACATCCTGCTGCGTGCGCGGTGAGGGGTCCCAGCCGACCGAAACATTGGGGTGATATGGCAAAGGCGCAAAGCGTTCGCGCAGCTCGATCCAGGCGCGTTGATTGGCGGCAAAGGCATCAGCCCAGGGTTGGGTTGGAAAGGCATAATCCCACAAGGGATAATGATGGACCCAGGCGTAACTGGTCAGGGAATCAACACCCAGAGCGCGGGCCAATTCGGCATGGTCCACCGCCATTTCGCCGGGGAGCACACTAAAGCCCCAGGCCACCAGATTCAGATGCACACCGCCACAGCCTGCGGCCACAGCGCGGGCGCGCAAATCGTCCAGCGCGGCCCGCGTGGCGGCCACAGAACCCAGTCCCGCCACCAGCCGGCCGATTTCGTAAATGCTGAAATACGGTTTGCCCTCGAGGCGCAGGTATTGTGGATCACAAAAATGCCGGGCCACGATATGCTCGGTCATGCGGGCAAAGCCTGCAGCACTGACCGCACCGGCCTGCACCAAGGGGCGGTTGCGGTCGGGGGTGGCGGGAAACATTTCGGTCCAGTCGTGATTGGCCCACATCAGGGCATAGCGCATCCGCTGGCGGTTGGGGGCGGATTGAAACCCATCCTCCAGCGCGCGCTGGAGAAACGGGCCGTCTTCGTACCAATACCAGTCGTAGATAAACGCATCCACGCCATGATCCGCGGCGATGGCGATCTCACGGGCGGCCCAGGCAGGATCGGCCTCATCATATTCCCCCCAAGCCGGGCGCAAAATGCGATGGCCGGGAAAACGTGGGCGGGCGGCGCGCAACAGGTCCCATTCCGTCCAGCCGGGGCCTTTGCGGGCCTCCAACCGGGCGTCACGGTGCCAGGTGGGAAAACAATACGCGGCTACAATCGGTCGGGGCATGGCGGGGAGACTCCATTAAGACCACACTAGCGTAAGTTATATGGTGTTATATGCAATCGGGACAATAAAAAATGGGGGCATCTCTGGTGCATGAGATACCCCCGGTGTGGAGAGCATAATTAAGTTTCGCCTACGTAAACTTAGGCGGTTTTACGGCGACGCAGCAGCAGGCCCGCAGCGCCCAAGCCCAACAAACTGAGACTGGTGGGTTCGGGAACGGCCGTGATGGTAACATTGTCAATACCGATGGAACCACCTGTGCCATTGCGAATCCAACGCAGGGTAACATCTGTACCGGTAGTCCAACCAGATATCGAACCGGAAACATCGTTGATCGTGGATTGATTGGCAATCAAATTACCGTTAATCGAACCAGTACCTGCGACAATCTTGGATGTCGTCCAGGCCGAAATCGCTGTCCAGGTTCCGGCCGCTGTGACACTACTGACACCAACTTGATATTCGACCGTCCAACCCTGAGCCGTATTGGATTGAATCCACAGTTCCGAGGTGTAGGTCAGCTTCAGAGAGCTAATCGTCTGCCCGGTGCTGTTGGTGAGCGCAATCCCGAGGTATCCGGGGTTGTTGGTGGTACCTGTTCCAAGGGCCTTATCTCCCGCACCTGTTACAGCAGCTTCATGCAACGAAAGCCAACGATTGGTGGAGGCACTACCCCCTACTTCTGTAATACCGCGAAATTGCAGGTTTCCGGCATTCGACAACCAGTTGGCAGGCAAACTGCCCGCACCGTTGCTGCCTGCCGCCGGGGCGGGGAGACTATCAAAAGTCTGTACCCCGGTAGTTAGTGTACCGGATGTGAAAATAAACGCCGCGTGCGCGGTTGATCCCACCGCAAGGGCCAGCACGATACTGGCGGCGAAAAGATACTTCTTCATATCCAAGTCTCCCAAATAAGGGCACACAGACAAATAAGGGCACACAGAGAGCGCTGCTCACACCGAGAAACGCGACTGCAACCATGATAAGCCAAACCCATTTGCATACAATGGCCAATATTATCATAATATAGACTTATATTATCAGAGACAGAGGCGGCTTCGGTTTATGAAAAAACTAATCTCCATCGCACTCGTTCACATGGGGCACGCGGGCTTGGACGCGCAGATTCTGCAAGGGTTATACGATTTTTCCCACCCGGATCAACCGTGGATGTTCCACGACCTGTCCAAGTCGGACACGACAGCGATACAGTTGAGTTATCTGCAGACGATCAAAGCCAAAGTCATTGTGGGACACATCAATCAATCCGAGGATATCAAACTACTGCAAGCCACCGGCATACCGCTGATTAATCTCAGCGATTTAATTTATCCACGACCCTTTCCGGTATTGGGTGTGGCCTCAGAGCAACTCGGGGCCATGGCGGCGGAATATTTTTTGGTCCGGGGCTTTCAGCATTTCGGTTTTGCCGGGCACTCCACCTGGTACGCCTCGAATAAAGTCATGAAGGCCTACTGCGGTCATCTGACCCAACGAGGGTTTAAGGTTCACGTCTTACCCCCAGATGCCCAAACCAGCCATGGCAACTATCAGCAATTTTTGGACCAGAAACAAGCGTGGCTGCGCAGTTTACCCAAGCCGATCGCACTGTATTGTGATCTGGACTCGCTGGCCAACGTCATGTGCAATGCGGCCCAGGTTGCCAACTACAAAGTCCCCGAAGACATTGCGGTACTGGGCACCACCAACCACAGTATGATTTGCCAGCTATGTCATCCGCCGTTATCCAGCATCGAACTGCCGGGGGTGGCCATGGGCCACGAAATGGGGAAGCTGATCGTCCGGGTGCTGGCTGGAAAAACCATCCCGGAATGTACCCATCTGGCCCCCATTGGCGTGGTCACGCGCCGAAGCACGGATATTCAGGCGGTGCCGGACCCTATTTTGGGGCGGGCGCTGGCGCTGATTCATGCGCATTTATCCGACGGGATCAGTATCGCACAGATACTCAAGCCTCTGCCCATAAGCCAATGCCAACTCTTTCGTTTGTTCCGCAAACACATCCAGCACAGTCCGCATCAGGAACTGATTAAACAGCGTTGTTTGGCTGCCAAACAGATGCTGGCCACCACCACCTTCAATGTGGACGAGATCGCCCGGCGTTGCGGCTTTCGGGACAATCTGCATCTGGGACGCATGTTCAAGAAGCAGGAGAATATGACCCCGCTGGCCTATCGTAAAATGAGCCGTAAGCCCACGAAATAAGGTTCATCGGATTTTCCGGGGAGCATTGGGTATTCTGCCCCAACGGGGCAATATTTATATAGCCTAGGGCAACGCCCTAGGTAGCTGCGTCCCGGCCCGCGCCGTGCTCTGTAGGAGCACCATTTATACCGGCAAATCGTGCTCCTACAGAGCACCCAAGGCGGGTCACACCCAAACCCAGGGCGTTGCCCTGGGCTGTATAAATGCCGCCCCTTTGGGGCGAGGACCAAGTCCATTCCCCGGAAATGCTGTATGAATCCAAAATAGGGTTCATCCGGGATCATTACCGGTGGTATGAGCAGGCACTTCCGTAACCCGTTGCGGAACCGCCGGGACAATACGCCAACCGGCGGGGAGACGCAGCGTGCGGCGGGGACCCCGGCCGTCCACTTCGATCACATCCGACCCCACCGGAATACGCACATGATACCAGGCCAGCGGGTGCCGGGCGGGGGCCAGATAAACCGTGCGTTGGGGCGGATCAATCTGGTGGATGCCGGTGACATTTTGCACGATCCAATTCAGGGCATGACTGGTGCAGCCGTGATTGCAACTGGCACCGGTATTGGTGTGCTCCCAGAGCGTGCCGGTGGTCTGGGCCATGTGCAAAAAATAGCCGGGCAGGTCGCGGAGCACCTGTCGGGCCAGGCCGTAGCGGGTCATGGTGGCCAGGCGCAGGAAAATACCGTTGATCAAATTGGCGGGGTAAACGTTGGGATACAAGCCCTTAAGGTGGCGCTGCGGGCCAAAATCGCGTACCAGAGTCCGCCACAACCTGGGATGGGATTCCGGCGTGGCGGTATCAAACGCGAAGGCAAAATACTGGCACACTTCGGTATGCAGGCCTGTGGGCACGAGGTTGCCACCTTTACGCAAGGCGTTATCCACGAAAAATTCGCCATCATAAGACTGCTCCCGGATGGCTTCGCGCAGTTGGCGGGCCTGACGCTTGAACCGGGTCCAACCGCACAGCCGGCCCATGGCCTCCAAGGCGGAGGCATACATCATATTGGTGGGATAATTGACATCATCCTGCAGTTCGTTGGCTTTGGACCATTCCACAAACCGCCAACCGCCGAGTTTTTCCAGCAGGCCGTCGGAATTCTGATACGGCTTGAAATAATCCTGGTAGAGGGAAAGCAGCCGGGGTTTGAAGGCATCGGCCAGGGCGCGATCACCGGTGCGCTGGCAATAGCCTTCCAATTGGAGAATAAACCACAGCGGCCACTGGGGGATATAGTTGGCATCATTGTGGTCGGCGGGATAGCACATGGGCAGCATCCCTTTGGGCAATTGGGGCAGGTCGCGGGCCGGGTCATAATGCAGAAAGTTTTCCAAGTAATTGCGTTCACAGCGCGAGGCCCCGGTAAGGAGCAATTCCACCGGGGCCATGAAATAGGCATTATCCATCCAGCCGGCCCGCTCGCGGTGCGGGCAGTCGGTATAGACATCCACGGCATTCTGGCGGTAGGTTTCGCGGGCGGCGGCGTAAATCTGATTCAGGCGGTCATCACTGCACGCAAAGGCCGCCGTGCTGGCCAGCGCTCCGGCATATTCCCGGAGGGACACCTGCAGAATTTCGCAGTCCCCCTCCACGACATAGAGTTTCAGATAGCGCAGCGTATAAGGTTCAAAACATTCCAACTCATGACTGCCGGCCGACAGTTCCCAATGCACGGCATTGGCGATATCAATCTGGCGGATATCGTGATCCACCAGAATTTCATCAAACCGCGCCACCAGCCGGATCCGCCGGTCACAGCGCACCGTCAGGCGGAGAAAACCACTGTAATTGCCGCCAAAATCAAACAATTGGTAGCCCGCTTGATTCAGCCGATAGGGGGCATCCACCCGATAGGGTTTATTTTGCTCGGTTCGTTCGGCAATCGCCACGTTCTGGACCAGATCCGACAAGATGAGCGGGAGTTGGGCTTCGGGGAAACCTTTGAGGGTGGGACCAATCTGGGTCAACGAACGATCCCGCCAGCGCGGCGCGGTGGCGGGAGCTGGTTGCAGTCGGCCGGTATCCAAGAGTACCACCGGCTGACGGGTGGCAAAATCGGGCAAGGGCACCCCCCGGGGGAGGAGCGCCACGGCGGGCCGGGGTTCCAGCGCGAGTTTGATGCGGGTGGTACTGCGGCGCACGCGCCAATCATGGGCGGAGGGTCTCTGCTGGTACATTTCGACAAACGGGCGTTGGAAACTGTAGCGCTGGACGACTTGCTGACGGTGGGTGAGTTGATAGGCGGCAAAGGTCTTTTCTCCATCGCCCTCCACTGCGGTGGAGGCCAAGACCTGATCGCCAGTGGTGATTTCCGCCTGCAGGAACGCAGGCTGATCGAGCAGATAGTAGGAATTGACGTTGTAGCCGGCGACTTCGATGGCGACCACCGCATCCACGGCACGCAGATGCGGGGTCAGGTCGTAGACATCAACCCGATAATGGCCATGGCCGGCCCGGGCGGGGCCATAGCCGACAAACCGGCCATCCACCCAGAGACGGTAGACACTGGAGGCGGTGAGGGTAAGTGTGACGGGACGGTTGGCCGGCGGAGTCAGCCGTACGCGAAAGCCAATAAAGGTATTAAGGGTGTGGGATAAACCCACGGGATAAACTGGCACGGCGCTGCGAAACATAACGGACTCCATACGCCACCGTCACCAGGGTTGGCGCATCAGTTAAACAGCCCGCACTCACTGACTCCCAACAATGGAATCGGCCAGTACCGGCAGGTATACAACTCGTCCACACTTACTAGGATAGCGGAAAGATGGGGACTTGGCGAGGGCAGGCACCAATTAGGCGTGAATCAGCAGCGGGATATCCTGGGGCAGGCCGTCGGCGACTTTGGTCAGCACATCGCCCTGCAGGCTGCGCATGATCACGCCCTGACGCGAGACACCCATGAGCAGGGCGTTGACGCTGAAGGTGGCGGCGAAGTCGAGAATGGTATCGGCCACTTCGGCGGAGACGGCGTAGATGGGGATCACCGGCACGCCGGCGGCCTGGGCTTTATCCCACGCCAGTTGCATGGCCGCTTGAGCGTCTTTGTCTTCTTCAAAATTGGGCCCCACATCCTGGCCGGCAAACGACAGAGTTAATTGCCGAACGTAAAGCACCATCAGAATGCCGTTGATCTGCTTGGCATAATTAGCGGCGAATTCGAGCGTGCGATTACCGCCGCGGGTGGCGACGAGAATCTTGGGACGGCTCATATCCAATAGCTGCGGTGCGGTGGCGAAGTCAGCCAGGGTGAACGGACCGGTCTTGGCCACTTGGGCCGCAGTGGGCGCGACGGCCTGAACGGTGGCGCGGGTGCGGTAGGCGCGGTAGTGATGGGCGGCGAACCGCAGGATCAGCCCGGTGCCCACGATGATGCCGATAAAGACCAGCGCGTGGAGTTTCTGCGTGGCCAGGGTTAATTCAATGGCGATCATTACCACTGCAATCGCACCAATCGCGATGCGTTCCCAGGTTTTGACTTCCAGTTTGCGGTTCACGGTGCAGCAGCTCAGATTGATAGCGATCGCCCCCACCACCCCGATGGCATACAAATCGGCCAGCAGTTTCAGGTTGTTGAACATGGCCAGCAGAATCACCGGCACCGCCACGGCGGGAATCAGCCCGAGCCACGGCACGCCGAAGGCGTTGAGTTTGGTGAAGAACTGGGGCAGTTCCTTGTCGTGGGCCATAACGTACTGAACACTAATCATGCCGCCCAATACGGTATTTACCGCCGAAATCAGGAGCAGCCCGAACACAATACCGGCCACTGCGCCAAAGACCGGATGGACAAATTGTTCGGCCATTACCTTCATGACGACCGTTTGCATGCGCTCTTCATTGGGGCTGGGGCCGATGGCTTCGGCCTGGGCTTTGAGGGCGGGAATTTTTTCCCAGCCGGGATTGGCGGCTTTGAATTCTTCGGCCTTGAGTTCATGGCGGTAGGCGGGCGTTTGGAAATCGTTCACGCGGGCCTGACTGCTGGCATTCATCAACGCGGGCAAGGCCAGCATGGCGATGCCAAAGAGCATATTGAAGATCACGATCTCAATCATCACGGGGATGATGGATTTTTTACTGGTTTTGGACACCGGCGGGACCATGATGCCGGTCATGTTGGCCACCGCCTCCACGCCGGAGAGCGCCAAGACCACACTAGTGAAGGTGGTCCAGCGATACGACCACGGACCTTCCATGGGTTTAATGTTGGCCCAGCCATCGGCCAGATGGGGGATGGCAAAGACGGCCATCACAGCGGTCAGGGCCAGCGTCGCCAGCGCGATATAAAGTGCCAGCGTGCCCGCCCGGCGGGCGCCAACAAAATTGACCACCCCGAGGGCGATAATGGCGACAATCGCGCCGATCTGAACCCACGGGTCGGTATAGATGCCAAAATAATGGATGCCCTCAAACGCCGACAGGGCGGCGGTAACGGCGTAATCGGCAAACAGCAGCAGCGCGCCGACGACCCCAAGAATCGGACTTACCTGCCGGGCGGCCGAATAGACACCCCCGCCATCGGGAAACGCCCGGCATACCACCGTGTAGGCCCACCCTACCACCAAGCACAGCACCCCCACTGCCATGATGTACCAGAAGCTGGAACCGAGGGCGAAGAAAAACGCCATTCCCAGCACATAGAAACGGCTGGTGCCCCAATCGCCGTATAGCAACGGACCTGCGTGATACCATTTCAAATTGCGGGGGCGATCATTGTGGGTGGTAAGCATGCACGCTCTACAGTAAAGCCGGCGGGGTTAGCTGTCGGGCTGGGAATACTGAATTTTCCCTGGATCGGTACGACCCATAAGCCCCAAGCATCCGGAGTGAATGCATATGCGGGCCCGACATAGGCCCACGTTGGGTTCCCCGTGCCCCTTTGCTTAAGGGCTTAGGCGTTGTAACAGTAGCGTAACCACCTATGGGTGTCAATGTGGCCTTCAGCGGGGCGCCACGTTTTCGCGCAAGAAGATATTGTAATTGGTGGCGTAAGTGCGGGCCGCCTCCACCATGCGGGTGCGGTCCACCCCTTCGATCGGGGGTTCGGTAAAGGGCAGCGTGCGCTGGCCATAGCGCGAGACCAGAGACAGATCACTGGGTTCGAGGCCGGGGTAGTTCGGGGCGTGGTCGGCCAGACGTAAAAACCGGCGGTCACCTTTGCTGATGGCCGCACGCAGGTCCACTTGGACATCGGCATTCTGGTAACGTTGCAGTTCGGCCCGGATGGCCTCAGGGCTGATGGGAGCACTGGTCTTATCTTCACAGGCGACCAAGCTCATCAGCAAACCGAGGCACAGGCTCCAGAAGCAGCCATAACGGAACGTGGACCAAACCATGCAGTTCTCCTCAACAGCAGCACGCCAACCCGGCGTTTATTTCGCGATCCGCGCCAATAAGGCGGCTTCCTGTTTGGTCTGCCGGGCATAGTACCAGCCGGCCAAAGCCCGGTAGCCGACATTTTGGACCGTGCCGCCCATGACCATATCATGCAGCCGGGGCAGCGTCTCGGGCCGGCCATCGCGGGCCAACACCAGAGTGGCGTAATTGGTGGCGCTTTCAAACGCCACGGCCCGTTGCAGATTCGCATAATGGGGCAGGACCAATGCGGTGGTTTCCTGGGTGGTATTATCGCTGCGCAGAATGCCTACCAGTGTGGCCTCGACCACAGGACGTTGATTGCTTTTGATGCCCAGCGTCAGAATAGCGCGGGCCTCGGGGGTGTGGAGTTCGGCCAGTTTTTCGGCGGCCAGCGCAGCACGTTCAAAATCACGCTCACGGCGTTCGTCCACGGCCTTGGAAGTATTCAAGAGCGTTTGGTAGAGGGCAAGTTGCCGGGCGTTGTCGGTGGTGCGCTGGGCATAGATGATGCACCAATCCATAATGATGGGGTGCTCATCTTTCAGCAGCTTGACCAGATCCGTGGTGAAGTCCTTGCCAGCCACCGCAGTGCGCACCAGTGCGGCAGATTCATAAGCCAGAGTCCCGGCGGCGCTTTTGCCCCCCAGGCCCGCGATGTGGCCGGGCCGGAGCTGGTCGGCAAATTCCAGCGCCAGCAGCGCCAGTTTGGTATGCAGATACGTTTTGTCGCTGGACTTGATCAGATCGGCGAGAATCGTGGGGGCTTCGGCGCGTTTCAGATAGAGCGCCGCGGCCAGTGCGGTGAGGCGCAGACTCTCGTCAGCCTGGGCATCGCGGGCAATGGTTTCCACCCAGATGCCGGCGGGGGTGATATTTTCACTGCGGATGCGCATCAGGGCCACGGCGAGCAGCGGTAAATTACGCGGATCACGGCGGTCATACACCGCCTGCAGATTTTTCAGACCCACGGCCTGATCGGTGGCGTCCTTGCGGGCCAGCAGAGTGACGCCGGCAAACAAACGCACGCCATCGCGCTGGGTATCACTGGCCAGCACTTGCAGGGCTGTGGAATCGGCGAGTTGACCGCGCCGCGATAATTCGGTCCAGGCCATGGCCCGATGGGATGGTTCCGGCGCTTTTTGCCCCAGATAGGTCAGTTGTGCGTCGGTGATCAACTTGCGGTCAATGAGCATGGCCATGGCCGAGCCCACCACCCCGCTGTCGGGAATTTTGCCGATGAAATCCAAATCCAGCAACGAGGAATCGCCGGTGAGAATCACCTGAC
>Ga0194061_1002430_pt1 | contig 10190 bp, 7 predicted proteins | sample SepL2221m_MetaG_FD_163423 | JGI IMG/M metagenome (GOLD analysis project Ga0194061, IMG submission 163423) | Anoxic zone freshwater microbial communities from boreal shield lake in IISD Experimental Lakes Area, Ontario, Canada - Sep2016-L224-21m | ecosystem: Environmental > Aquatic > Freshwater >...
GATCAATTACCGCTGAAATTGCCGAGTGCCGCAGGTTTGGATTTAAAGCCAAAGGGAACCTCGCCTCTTGGCGCAGCGTCTGACTGGGTCAATGTGTCGTGTCCAAAGTGTGGCAAACCAGCCAAGCGAGACACCGACACGATGGACACATTCGTTGATTCCTCTTGGTATTTCCTTCGGTATCCAAGTTCGCAGGACCACACGCAAGCATTTGATCGCAAGGAAGTTGATACGTGGTTGCCTGTTGATCAATACGTCGGTGGCGTGACACATGCGATCTTGCATCTCCTCTACAGTCGCTTCATCACAAAAGTTCTCTCTGACATGGGTGCGGTTGGATTCAACGAACCTTTTGCTCGATTGCTAAATCAAGGCATGGTCGTTATGGATGGCTCAGCGATGAGTAAGAGTCGTGGAAATCTCGTTCGACTTTCCGATGAATTAGAAAACCATGGAGTCGATGCCATTCGCCTGTCGATGGTATTTGCCGGTCCGCCTGAGGATGACGTGGATTGGTCCGATGTCTCTCCATCTGGATCGGTGAAATTCTTGAATCGTGCATGGAGACTTTCTGGAGATGTCACCAGCAAAGTGGGTGTTGATTTCAAGAAGGGTGATGTGAGCTTAAGAAAAGCCACACATAAAGCGTTGCATGATGCTGGTTTTGCCGTGGAATCCTTGCGCTTCAACGTTGCTATCGCGCGTGTTATGGAGTTAGTAAATGCGACTCGCAAAGCCATTGACTCTGGATGTGGACCCGCCGATCCAGCGACGCGCGAGGCGGTAGAGGCGATCGCAATCATGCTTTCGTTGGTCGCTCCGTTTACTGCAGAGGAAATGTGGGAGCGCCTTGGACATACTCCGTGTGTTGCCCTCGCAGGTTGGCCAAAAGTTGACCCAGTTCTTTTGGTGGCAGATTCGGTCATTGCCGTGGTCCAGATCAACGGAAAGATAAAAGAGCGCCTTGAAGTTTCTCCGCTCATTACCGATGCAGAACTAGAAGCCGAAGCGCTCGCTCACGCGACAATTCAAGAAGCACTTGTCGGATCGACAGTCCTTAAAGTAGTTACTCGAGCCCCAAAAATAGTTAATATCGTTATCAACAACGGTTAGCCCTAAACACTTCGACCTCATTTATTGAGGGCTATTTAAGAGATCTACTTTCATTGCTTCCGTGAATGAAGCGATAGATCGAATTCGAGAGCGTCTAGATGGTTGGAAAAGTGATCTCCACTTTTCCCGAGTTCAGGTTCGCTCACTTCTGGCCCTCATTGTGTTGGTGTTACTTGTTTCCGCGGGTGTGGTTAGTAGGGACAATTCAACTCCGATTGCAGCACCAGCCCCTTTGATTATTACTCCTTCAAACATCACCGTGGATGTGGCTGGCGGGGTAAAAAAGGCCGGGGTGTATTCCTTGCCAGAAACTTCGCGTGTAGTTGATGCCATTGCTGCGGCAGGAGGCGCACAATCCGGGACCGATCTGAGCGATCTCAATTTGGCGCGGGTCCTCAAAGATGGTGAGCAGATTTATGTCGAACCTGCAACGCTGCCGAATCGCTCCGCGAGTGTTCCATTTCGGCCGGTGATTAAGAGTGGTCCAATAAATATTAATCGCGCCACCGAGAAGGAGTTCGATTCTCTCCCCGGCGTGGGTCCTGTAATAGCCGCGCGAATTGTTGCCTATCGAAAAGTAAATGGTCCATTTTCTACGGTTGAAGATCTGCAGAAGGTGTCGGGAATAGGCAGTGCAAAATTCGCACAGTTCAAGAACAAAATAAGAGTGTAAGAGATTTTCGTGCCTTGTCACTTGGCGCGGCGATCTGGATTGGTGCTCTCACACAAAGTTGGAATTCACCTTGGCACGCATGCATTTTGGCAATCGCTCTTTTCGTTGTGGCCGGGCTTAAAAGAAGTGCGCTCCTATGCGCCCTCGGTATCGCAATTCTCCTCGGTAGTGGAGTGATGTCATTTAGACAGATGAGTCTGGAGAGATCACAGATTTCCCATCAGATGGGGGTTTCTGTTTCTATAGAATTTCGTGTAACCACCGATCCGACAAAAACCAAAGCAAGGGTATTTGGATCTGGATTGGCGCCGACAAGTTATTCTTTTCTTGCTTCGGCGCGGGTAGTTAAAGTCGCGGGACGTGAGTATCTGCTTCGAACTCCCATTCGAATCTTCGGTACAAATCCGAAACTAGTGCACCTATTGCCAGGTCAGAAGGTGAGCGCAACTGGGGTTCTCAAACAGAGCAAAGAATCGAGGGTCGCCGCCAATTTTCTGATTCGCAAAGATGTGGCAATTCTGACCCCGCCTTCTCGTTGGGCTCTGGCGCTAGCTTCGGTTCGAAATGGATTAACGAGTGCAACGGTCAATGGTGATGCGGGTGCGCTTATCCCTGGAATGGTTTTAGGAGATACATCTCTCCAAACTGACTCATTTCGCATCGCTATGAAGCGCTCTGGTTTGACGCACCTTGTCGCGGTTAGCGGAGCGAATTTTGCAATTATTTCTCTCTTCGTCCTTTGGTGCGCACAATGGTTCTTGCGCTCCATTCGCGTCCGCTTGATATTCACGGCCGTTGCGCTGGCATGCTTTATCGCTCTTGTGCGACCTTCGCCTTCTGTTCTTCGAGCAGCAGCGATGGCAAGTGTTGTTCTTGTGGCCCGAGGAGCAGGTAAGCGTGCCGATCCAATTGCCGCACTGGGTTTTGCAATAGGAGCCGTAATAATTGGGGATCCTTGGCAAGCAGGAGATCCAGGTTTTGCTCTTTCTGTATTAGCAACTGCTGGGCTACTTCTTCTTGCTCCACATTTCTCTCGCTACTTGTCCCGATTCATTCCGAATTTTCTTGCTGATGCTTTAAGTATTCCCATAGCAGCCGTCGTTATGTGCGCTCCCATTTTGGCGGCCCTTTCGGGATACTTCGGATTGATGAGTGTTCTGGCAAATCTATTGGCGGCGCCGATGGTTGCTCCAATCACAATTATCGGTTTCATTGCGGCACTTATCTCGCCATTCGCTCCCGCTATTTCTCATCTCCTTCTTTCCCTTATCTATCTTCCTGCGGCATGGATCGCCGGTGTAGCAAGGTGGGCAGCGCACTTTCCCGTTCTCAATGTGGGTGCAGGATTAAGAGGATTCCTACTTATCGCCGCAACTCTGGTGATACTCGTGATTGGCAAGAGGATTGCGGTTGTACTTCTCGTCTTTGTCCTCATCGCATCTAACTGGATTGGAAGTTGGCCGGGAGGGGAATGGGAGTTAGCCAATTGCGACGTCGGGCAAGGAGATTCTCTCGTCATCAACCTTGGCCAACAAAGAGCTATCGTCATTGATACAGGTCCCGACCCGCAGATAGAAGATCGTTGCTTGAGTCAATTGGGTATAAAACAAATACCCCTTCTCGTACTCACGCATTTTCACGCGGATCATGTTGGGGGATTGGCTGGGCTTTTGCGAAAACGCACAATCGAAAATGTTTGGATAAGTAATGAAAACGAACCACTTATCGAAAGTCACCGCGTTCGAAATTTACTCGCTCCACTCGTAGCCCGCACGCCACTTCGAGGAACATCTGTCACGATTGCCAGTTTTCGAGGCCCCGTCGCGATCAAGGTCCTATGGCCACTTAGTTCGGCTCCTTCCTGCGAAGATCTGCCAGGTCAAGGTTCGGCAATTAACAATTCGAGTATCGCTCTTGATATTCGCACGGGGGACTTTTCACTTTTTGCCAGTGGCGATCTAGAGCCGTGCCCTCAAGCCCAGATCGTTGAAAAGCCAGTCGACATCCTCAAAGTGGCTCACCATGGTTCGGCTTATCAAGATTTCGCACTTCTTGAACACCTTCGACCTACCATTTCCATTATTAGCGTTGGCGCGGGTAACTCCTACGGGCATCCAGCGCCACGTACAGTCTCGACACTGGCTAGACTTCGAAGCAGAATTTACCGAACTGATCTGGTCGGCTCGATAGCAGTCAGAGCGCACGATCATCGATTTTCAGTTCGTACGAGTGGCGGTGCCTGGTGGAAGAAGGTGAGGTTGGGATGAGCATCTTTCTTCTTCTCGGCTCTGAACCTGCGCTTGCCGATCGTGCTCTTGCGAAATTAATGGCGGAGTTGAAAGAACAAAAAGCTGAAGTGCGCACGATTTCAGCAGCTGAATCCGAAGTGGGCGATATCTCTGAAGCCCTTGCCCCTTCGCTCTTTTCGGAAAAGCGGGCAGTAGTTATAAAGGATTTGCAAGATCTTCCTTCTGATTCTCATTCCGAAATCACAAACTATCTTTCCGATGTGGACGAAACGATGACGGTCATCTTCTTGCATAAAGGTGGTGTAAAAGGAAAGGCGTTGCTCGATCAGATCAAAAAGGCCAAGGCCAATGTCATCGCGTGCGAGCCGATTAAAAAGGAAGCCGAAAAACAAGAATTTGTTCGCAACATTCTTTTGGATTTGGGGCGCAAGGCCTCACCTGCTGGCGTTGCCGCTCTGGTATCAGCAATTGGAAGTGATCTTCGAGAACTTAGCGCCGCGGTAAGTCAGATTGCATCTGATACGACCGGAGTTATTGATGAAGCGATGATTGCGAAGTATCACCAAGGTCGGGTGGAGACTTCCGGTTTTGATGTGGCGGACGCGTGTTTAGATGGAGATGTTTCTCGAGCACTCCTCACACTTCGTAGCGCGCTAGCAACTGGCACCGACCCAGTGATGGTCACCAGTGCAATCGCATCTGCACTTCGAGGATTGGCAAAAGTATCCGGGACCAATCGTGGAGCAAAGTCCTTCGAACTTGCTGGCTCACTCGGCATGGCCCCATGGCAAGTAGATAAGGCTCGGCGACAACTCAATTCGTGGTCCCCGGCTGGAATAGCAAAGGCGGTAGCGGCAATCGCTCTGGCCGATGCGCAGGTGAAAGGTGCAAGTTCAGATCCGATTTATGCCCTAGAAAAGGCTGTTTCGGAGATCGCAAGCGCTCGCATCTGAGCAATTTGATCAATTTGAGGCTAGTAGGCCTTGGCTGGTAGCCTTCGACCTTGTGAATTGGCCCATTCGGGGTCTTTCTCCATAATTTCAACATTGACAACAACGAACTACAACGAAGAGGACAAGCGCGCGTGGCAAATATCAAGTCTCAGATTAAGCGGATTAAGACCAACGAGAAGGCTCGCCTTCGTAACAAGTCGGTTCGATCATCCATCAAGACGGCCGTGCGCAAATTCCGCGACACCCTCACATCTGGAGACAGCGCCGCAATCGCAAATGAACTACAGACCGCGTCACAGGCTTTGGATGTCGCGGTTGCCAAAGGCGTTATTCATAAGAATTCTGCCGCCAATAAGAAGTCTTCAATGGCCAAGGCCGCAAATGCGTCAGCTTCAAAAGCTGGCGTTCGTTAATTTCCTAGCAATCCAACAGCGAGGCTAAGTTCATGCCTGCAATTCCACTTGCCAAGGCACCCCAACCCGCGGCAACAGATCCGGCGCAGATTCGTAATTTCTGCATCATTGCCCATATCGATCACGGTAAATCCACATTGGCTGACCGCATGCTCGGAATCACCGAGGTAGTCGATCCCCGAAATATGCGCGAGCAATATCTAGATCGAATGGATATCGAACGCGAACGTGGGATCACGATTAAATCTCAAGCAGTGCGCTTGCCATGGCGTTCAGGTATTGATGGCAAGGAATATATCCTCAACATGATCGATACACCCGGACACGTGGACTTCACATATGAAGTTTCGCGCTCGCTGGCAGCGAGTGAAGGTGCAGTACTTCTCGTTGACTGTGCGCAAGGAATCGAAGCGCAAACTTTAGCAAACTTGTATTTGGCAATGGAAAACAACTTAAAAATTATTCCAGTGCTGAACAAAATCGATCTTCCTGCCGCTCAACCAGATAAATTCGCTGCAGAACTTGCCAAGTTAATTGGATGCGAGCCAAGTGATTGCCTTCGTGTCTCTGGCAAGACTGGCGACGGAGTGGCGGATTTGCTTGACCAGATTGTTGCTCAGATTCCGGCGCCAAAGGGCGATGCGAATGCCCCCGCTCGTGCTTTGATTTTTGACTCCGTGTATGACGTTTATCGTGGTGTCGTTACGTACGTTCGTGTCATTGATGGCCACTTATCGGCTCGCGATCAAATTCAAATGTATTCCACTGGTGTGCGACACGAGATGCTGGAAGTCGGAGTAATTTCTCCCGAGCCGGTTCCAAGTAAGGGTCTCGGCGTAGGCGAAGTTGGATACCTCATCACCGGTGTTAAAGATGTTCGTCAATCACGAGTAGGCGACACGGTCACTAATTACAACAACCCAACAAAGACGCCGCTTGCGGGATACAAAGACCCCAAGCCAATGGTCTTTTCCGGGCTTTACCCACTCGATGGCGCTGACTATCCAGTCCTTCGCGAAGCGCTCGACAAATTGCAGCTCAACGATGCTGCCCTAGTTTATGAACCAGAATCCTCAGCAGCCCTTGGCTTTGGTTTTCGTTGTGGCTTTTTGGGTCTACTTCACATGGAAATTGTGCGCGAACGACTTGAACGTGAATCCAATCTCAGTCTCATTTCAACGGCACCAAACGTTGTGTATCAAGTTATTTTGGATGATGGAAAGTCAATTACCGTCACCAACCCAAGTGAGTTTCCAGATGGAAAGATCGTCAGTGTTGAAGAGCCGATAGTGCGTTCAACGATCCTTGCCCCGAGTGAATTTATCGGGGCGATCATGGAATTGTGCCAACAACGTCGCGGAGTATTGCTTGGCATGGATTATTTGTCAGAGGATCGAGTAGAAATTCGCTACACGCTTCCTCTCGCCGAGATTGTCTTCGACTTCTTCGACAAATTAAAGTCGAGCACTCGCGGATATGCCTCATTGGATTATGAAGCCATTGGCGATGCCGAAGGCGACCTCGTCAAAGTGGATATCTTGTTGCAAGGTGAACCTGTTGATGCGTTTAGCGCGATTGTCCATCGAGAAAAGGCATATGCCTATGGTTTGATGATGACTGCAAAACTTCGCCAACTTATTCCAAGACAGCAATTTGAAGTGCCGATTCAAGCGGCAATTGGCGCACGAATTATCGCTCGCGAGACAATCAGCGCGATTCGTAAAGACGTTCTTGCAAAGTGCTATGGAGGAGACATTTCTCGAAAGCGCAAACTTCTGGAAAAGCAGAAGGAAGGTAAGAAGCGAATGAAGATGGTGGGGCGCGTTGAGGTGCCTCAAGAAGCGTTCGTTGCTGCTCTTGCTACGGATGCGGATATTGATAAGGCGAAAGCCGCTCGAAAGTAGCCGTGTCAGACCTGTCGTTTTACGTTCACATTCCTTATTGCGTGCGTCGCTGCGGATACTGTGATTTCAATACCTACACTCCGTCAGAATTGCTCGACAATGGAACGTTAGAGACAGTTTCAGGTGACTACATCGACGCCGTTCTCTTGGAACTCGCATTAGCGAAAAAGAGCGTTCAAGGTGAAGTTCCAACAATCTTTTTCGGAGGTGGAACTCCAAGTTTGCTTCCCGCGGCAGATCTGGGTCGTGTTATCACCGCCATTCGCCACGGTTGGCAAGTAAGTGAGAATTGTGAAATAACTCTGGAAGCTAATCCTGATTCGGTAGATGAAGTAAAGCTTGCTCAATTGCGCGAGGCTGGATTTAATCGAATCTCTTTTGGAATGCAATCGGCGGTGCCACACGTTCTGAAAGTTCTTGATCGAACTCACCAGCCTGAAAATATTGCCAAGGTGGTTGAGTTTGCACGCATCGCAGGATTCGAGAGCGTGAGTTTAGATTTGATTTACGGCTCTCCGGGCGAATCACTCGATAATTGGCGCACCTCAGTTGAGGCTGCGCTTTCCTTGAACGTTGACCATGTAAGCGCTTATGCGCTGATTGTTGAGACAGGTACAAAACTTGCCAATCAAATTAAACGTGGAGAACTTACACCTCCCGTTGATGATCTGATGGCTGATATGTATTTGCTCGTCGATGAACTTGCGCAGGCACGCGGTCTGTCTTGGTATGAATTGAGTAATTGGTCTAAGCCAGGGCATGAATCAAGGCACAACAAGGCATATTGGTTAAACGCCAATTGGTGGGGAGTTGGCCCTGGTGCGCATTCACATCTCGACGGGATTCGTTGGTGGAATGTAAAACATCCAGATGCATATAAATTGGCGCTTTTTTCGGGCAAATCCCCAGAGCATGATCGTGAAGTTCTCACATCATCTCAACGCAGCGACGAGTCAATCATGCTTGCAATAAGAATGCGGGAAGGCATCGCATTGAAAGATTTAACACAATCTCAACAAGATCGAGCAGTTGGATATTCCCTCTCTGGACATCTTGATCCATCGCGTTGGGATGAGGGAATTCTTCAATTAACGCCTACGGGGCGGTTGATTGCTGACCGAATCGTCCGCGAATTAGTTGTGTAGTAACCTGTACCCCTTATGGAATCCCGTCGACTTGAAATTCTCCGCGCTATTGTTGACGAATACGTGGCCACCCAAGAACCCGTCGGTTCGAAGGCAATCGCAGATCGACACAGCCTTGGTATTTCTCCAGCCACTATTCGCAATGAGATGGCGCTCTTAGAAGAAGCGGGCTTAATAACTCATCCTCATACAAGCGCGGGTCGGATTCCAACTGATAGCGGCTATCGTCTTTTCGTAGATAAGTTGGAGACGGTTAAACCTTTGTCTTCAGCAGAGCGACGCGCGATAGAGAGTTTCCTTGAAGGGGCACAGAACCTCGATGAAGTCGTGATGCGCACGGTTCGACTTCTTGCCGATGTCACAAAGCAGGTGGCGGTTGTCCAGTACCCATCCCTACTTCGTTCTCGAGTACGTCACCTAGAACTTGTCGCCCTTACTCCTGCTCGATTGATGTTGATTTTAATTACGGATGCCGGTCGGGTAGAACAAAGAGTTGTTGAGTTCGACCACGATCTCACGGAGAGTTTCCTAACCAACTTGCGGGCGCAGATGAATCAAATCACGCTGGGTGAACGTCTGGTAGATGTGGCCCGTTTGCTCCTTGGATTGCTCGATAGTTACGGGGTTTCCGATCGAGTCGATGTCAGTCAAATCATTTCTACTCTTACCGAGATGTCACTTGAGCGACCGGAAGAACGCGTCGTACTTGCAGGAACGGCAAACTTGGCTCGCTTCCGTGAAGATTTTTCAGCACAGATTCATCCAATTCTGGAAGCACTTGAAGAGCAAGTTGTTTTACTTCGACTTTTAGGCGATGTTGGTGACACCGTTCAAGTCAGAATTGGGCACGAGCAGAGCGAACAAAACTTGCGTCAAACCAGCCTTGTCACAATGGGGTATGGATCCCAATCTCAATCTTTAGGCGCGCTCGGAATTATTGGACCAACTCGCATGGATTATGCAGGCTCAATTGCTGCCGTCTCAGCTGTTGCACGATATGTGGGTCGCTATATGAATGAGGGCTCATAGTGGCGGATCTGTACGAAGTTTTAGGCGTCGAACGCGATGCTGATCAAGATCACATCAAACGCGCCTATCGAAAATTGGCACGCGAACTACATCCCGACGTTAACCCTGACCCAGAAACGCAAGAGCGTTTTAAGGAAATTACCGCAGCTTATGAAGTACTAAGCGATCCTGCCAAACGTCAGAATTACGATGCAGGCGGCGGAAATAATTTTGGCAATTTCGGAAACGCTGGTTTTGGTTTTGGCGACATTATGGATGCGTTTTTTGGTGGCGGCGGAGGAAGCAGAGGTCCGCGTCCTCGAGTACGTGCGGGTCAAGATGCACTCATACGTATTGAAGTGAATTTGATGGAGGCGTGCTTTGGGGTAGAGCGCGAAATTACTGTTGAGAGCGCAATATTGTGCGAGAAATGCCACGGCTCAGGTTGCGCCGATGGCGCAAAGCCAAGCACCTGTGGAATTTGTAAGGGCCGAGGCGAGACTCAGCAAGTGACAAGATCTTTTATTGGTCAAGTGATGACCAGTCGACCGTGTGCAAATTGTCAAGGATTCGGATCAGTGATTTCTGACCCATGCCGTGAATGTGCTGGCGATGGCCGGGTGCGATCGCGACAAACAATCCCAGTGAAAATCCCCGCGGGAGTAGAAACAGGAAATCGAATTCAGATGAGTGGGCGAGGCGAGGTCGGTCCTGGAGGAGGCCCCGCTGGAG
>Ga0194061_1002432_pt1 | contig 10188 bp, 16 predicted proteins | sample SepL2221m_MetaG_FD_163423 | JGI IMG/M metagenome (GOLD analysis project Ga0194061, IMG submission 163423) | Anoxic zone freshwater microbial communities from boreal shield lake in IISD Experimental Lakes Area, Ontario, Canada - Sep2016-L224-21m | ecosystem: Environmental > Aquatic > Freshwater >...
TGCTTACCGAGCGGTGATGCGGATGTGGGCTGTGGGGAGGGTTAGGGGCAAAGCCGGTGCTCGGCGCAAGGTGACGATGCCCGCCGAGAGGGGCCGGGGGCACAAGGCTGCACCCACCGCAGGCGCTTGGCCGGAAAACCTGTCAATCCATGAAGGCCTCAAGACAGTACGGGCGTACTATGAGCAGATTGAGGCGGATCACTGGCTCCATGGGTTCTTCCAGAGCGCGCCTCACGCAGGGCGGCGCATCAGTAGCTCACAGGCTACAGTTGGGGCATGAGGGTCGTTAAGTCGGGTGCCTATCGGGCCTGGATTGACGGCCTCCGGGATCACGCCGGAAGAGCCCGCATCCTCATGCGCGTTGACCGTCTCATTCACGGCAACACTGGAGCCTCTCGTTATCTCACCGAAGGTGTCTCTGAGTTGAAAATTGATGTAGGGCCTGGCTACAGGGTGTACTACGCGCACCACGGAGATCAGCTCCTACTCCTCCTTGCTGGAGGCAATAAGTCGACTCAATCCAACGACATCGTCAAAGCACTTGAGCTCAACCGTCAGTTTCTGGAAGACCTCCAATGAAGCATGCGCAACCCAAGCCCCAAGCGCCTCCGGAAACGTTCACTCCCTATGACGTTGCTGAGCATCTGCGAACCCCTGCTGAAATGGCGGCTTATCTCGATTCATGGCTGAGCGAAGCGCCCGATGATGTGGGAGGCATCGCAAGGGCTTTAGGTGATATCGCCCGAGCCCAAGGCATGTCGCAAGTCGCCAAGGATGCGGGTCTTAGCCGAGAGAGCTTGTATCGAGCCCTTTCTGCCGAAGGCAACCCCAGTTTTGCCACCGTACTGAAGGTGGCCAAAGCACTGGGGCTTCGCCTGCAGGCTCATCCTCTGGATGCCCATCAACGCTGAAGCTGCAACGGGCGCGATCACCAAGTCTCCAGTTCGTGGGGCGCTCATCGGCACAGAAGGCCGACGGTTTCAGTGGCTCCAACCCACTTGCCAGGAGCCAAGCACCTGGCGGCTGAAAGGGAGACCCACAGAATGTCCCATCAGCCCTCCCATCACGGCCGTGATCGCCTAAGCGGTGTGCGGTCCTGGCAGCAGCAGGTAAGCCACCACGTTCGTATCCACCACGATCACGGGCGGCCCTCACCCTTAAAGCCCTCGATCACAGCGGGATCAAAGGTCCCAACGGGCAGGCCCTGGCGCAAGGCTCGAATCTCCTCCAACCGGTCCTCGGAGGGCGGAGCTGCGCGCAGGCCCGCCTCGAGGCTGAGGATGGCCTCGTTGTTCAGGCTTCGCCGGTGGCGCTTAGGAGGCTGCTGAAATTGCCTCCGAACCGAGTGCTGCTGCACTGCCACCGATCCCACCGGCGATGGTTGGCGCCATGGAGGCACTCCGATCGGCCGATCGGGCGATTCCTGTTGGGATCTGTCCCTCTCGCGGAGCACTGAACCGGCCCCGATCACCCCTCACCGCCCGTTTCATGCCATGGCCTTCCGTGGGCTGAGCAGGTTGGCCAGACGGCTTTGAGGCTCCTGAGCTAAAAGCGGTGAATCACCGTCTTGATGGCGTCTTCATTCTCTGGCCACGCGGCAGCGAGAGCGGAACATCCGAGCAGCCGGTGGTGCTGCTGGAGGTGCAGATGCACGCCAAGCCGGGGTTTAAGCACCGCCTGTTTGCCCAGACCGCACGCTTTCTCCAGCTTCACCCTCAGGTGCAGCATCTGGCCGTGGTCGTGGTGGTGCCGCACCGGCGCCTCAAGCTTGGCCCAGCCCTTTTACCGCAGGAGCTGAAGGCGTTTGTGGATGGCGTGGTCTGGCTCAGTTTGGAGGAGCTGGGCCAGCAGGCCGATCTCGACCCGCTGCTCAGCTTGCTGACGCTGCCGGTGCGGCCGGAGGCCGAGCTGCAGGCCAGCACCCAGCAGATCCTCGAGCGCCGCCCGGATCTGCTCTCTGCCGTTCTCACTCTGCTGTTTGAGCGGTTTGCCACACTCACCCCCGAGGAGATCATGGTGATCGCAGGCATTCCCACCGACCAACTGCTCCACACCCGCGCCGCCCAGGACCTTCTGCATCGAGGCCGCCAGGAAGGTGAGGCCCAAGGCGAGGCCCGTGGCCGTGCGCTCGGAGAAGCCACAGTGACCTTGCGTCAGCTCAACCGCCGCTGCGGCCCCCTGAGCGACGCCACCACAGCCCTTGTCCAGGCGCTGCCGCTGGAGCAGCTGGAGGCCCTGGCTGAGGCGTTGCTCGATTTCAGCGGGCCTGCCGATCTGGCAGCTTGGCTGGAAGAGCACAAGGGTTGAGGCTCAAGCTCCGCTGGGGCTGCAGTTAATGAGGAGCCCGCTGGCTTAGCAAAATCTTGGCTTCTGCGGCCCCAACCTTCTCGGCAGGTGCCACCCACTGGCGGCTGCGATCGGAGACCGGCCTAATCCTGCTGCCGGCATGGTGCTCCTCTTGGTCAGGCCAGCGGCTTGCGCTGGATTGAAGGGGCTCTTCACTGATTGATCCAGCTGGGGGTGGCCGTGCCCGGGTGCCAGCAGAGGTGCGGCCATCACCCCACCACCTCCGGATCCAGCTGCAGCCCTGGGTAAAGGAAGGCGCGGCTGAGCCGCTGGCAGTCGCCGGGGCTCACCGAGGCTTCGCGCAGGGTGGCCTCCCAGCTGTTGGCCACGGTGCTGAAGATCCGCGTGGCGATCGCGTTGGCTTCCGCCGGCTGGAGCAGAAACCGTCCCGCCGCGGCCAGGATCGCCCGGCGGTTGGCCCAGCGGCTGGGGCTGCGGTCCACCAAGCCACAGGCCATGGCCAGGTCGCGGCGGGTCTCGGCTTGCACGGGTGAGGGCGTGAGGTCGTAGGCGGGGCTGAGCTGCCAGCTGCGGGAACGGGCCAGCAGCGCATGGTTGCGGGGATGGTCGTCGATGTTTGAAACCGCCGCGTTGAAGCAGATCCGGCCGAACAGCTCCCGCAGATCCACTGCCGGCTGGGCACTGACGCGGCGGAGTTCATCGGCCAGCAGCAAATACGACCACCTGCCGCGATCGGTGGCGCTGTCTTCAGCCTGCAGCAGGGTGACGGCGCTGACCATCCGATGGCGCCTGTATCCCGCCTCGCTCCAGTCGCGATCGAAGCGCTTGACCAGCAGCACATCGGCATCGCCCACCCTGGTGAGGCGGCTCTCCGCCACCTGCAGCCCGCAGCGCCGGGCCAGCAGCAGCAGACCGTGCTCCACTCGCGGCTGGTTCCAGGTGTCGGAAGGCGCCGGGAACTTGGCCAGCCAAAGGGTCTGATCGGCCTCCACGGAGGTCTTGGGGCGGGCGCCGCCCATCGACGTGCCGGCTTGGCCAATCAGCTCCTCCACCTGCTCCAGGGCCGATCCTGCTCGTAGGGGTTCCTCGCGGAGGATCGCATCGGCCGCCTGCTTGATGCGGTCCAGATCGAGGGTGCGGTGGAAGCGACGCTGCGGCGCCGGCGGTTCCACGCCCCGGCCAAAGCCCACAGCACCGCATCGATCGTCCGGCCCGAGCAGCAGCAGATCGAAATCGCTGGGCTCCCCCAGGCCTCCATGGCGGGCGATCACCCGGCGCCCCCAGTGATCCGGCAAGGCATCGCGCAGTGCCCCGAAGAAGCCACCCAGGCGGGCGGTCTCGAAGGGGCCCTGGCGCAGCTTCAGCTGCACCGGATCGAGCTCCACCGCGTCCGGGCGCTCCCGGTAGCTCCGGCCGTAAACGAACGTGCCAACCGGTTGGTCTTGCCGATCGCGGCTCTGCGAAAACCGGCCTGCCGTGATGAACTCCGTGCTGCCCGGCAGGACCACGTAGACGTAGCACTCAAGATTCGACGGCATGACAGGAGAGCGCCGCGGCTGGGCGAGGAGGATCAGAAGTCGTCGTCGAAACGATGACGCCGGGGGGCCTGACCCGGTTGGCGGGCCGCCTCCAGGGCCTTGCCCTCCTCATCCCGGTCGGGATCGGCCACTACCTCCAGCTGATCGAGCAGCCCCAGGACCCACAGCGCACCGAGGTAGGCGGCCATCGAGGTGCCGGGCTTGCCGCGCTCCACATCGGCCACGGTGAAGCGGCTCACGCCCATCCGTTCGGCCACGTCCTCCAGCCGCCAGCGGCGGCGCAGCCGGGCGGTGCGGATGTTGCGCCCCAGCCGCTGCAGGGCCTGATCCAGGGCTGCCGGGGGGTGCTGAACGATGGGGCTGAGCTGGGCCAAGCAGGCAAATGAAGAGTGATGGTGGCTGATACCAGCCTAAGCGACTTATGAGTTGCCTGATGGCACCATGGAATGGGATGGGATGGGATGGACGGGTGATGCCTGAGGCCTGCCTGGGCGCTGGCAATCCCGACTGGCCTCAATGTTCCGATTGCCCCGATCGGCCAGGCTGGGGTGTCGCCCCGTGGCTCCCTGCAGCAGCCGCTGCAGGCGCTTGTGGATGGCGTGCTCTGGCTGAGCCTGGAGGAGCTGGGCCAACAAGCGGATCTCGATCCATCGCTCACCCTGCTCACGCTGCTGGTGCGGCCAGAAGCCGAGGCGCAGGCGCCGTTTGCCCCGGTTCGGGGGCGACTCCCAGCCTTATTAACCTGCTTCTGGCTGGTCTTGCCCAGAAGCCCCAGACTGGAAGCATCACGCTCAACGCCGATGAGCACAGCCACCGCCCAACGACTCACGGCGATCCTTCACCGCTAAGAGGAGCTTTATGTCGCCGAGTGCCCGGAAGTGGGCACTGTGAGCCAAGGCGAAACCGTGGAGAAAGCCTTGGCCAATCTGCAGGAGGCCACTGAGCTGTTCCTGGAGGAGTGTCCGCAACCGGCCTTGGCGCCCAGGCTGATCACCACCTTCGAGGTGAACGTTGCCTAAGCCGCCCTGAAGCGTCTGGGATTTGAGGAGGTGCGCCAGAAAGGCAGCCACCTGGTGCTTCGCAGGAGCACGACAAATGCCGATGGCAGTGCATCGTCCGTGATCTGTGTTGACGGCGACACCTTTATCCATGCCCTTTGACAGGGCTGTATCTCATGTGCCAGCAGGGCTGCAGATCGTGAGGCGCTGATCAGCTCAGAAAGCCGATGGCGACAACAGGCCCAGCGGCACTTGATCCGGCGAGCTGATGCCCGCCGCAGGCGCTTGGCGGGGAGCCCGTGAAAAAACCGAGACACTGCGTGGCAGTACTACGGTTATGGGAGACGCTGAAAGGCTTCCAGGGATTCCCCGTTCCAGCCCGCCCCGGCTGCTCCTTATTTCGTTCACCACGAATTACGGCGATGACAACCTCCTCCACTTCGGAACCATCCAGACCTCTGACCAGATCGGAGTGGGTCTCCACATTGCCGCCCTGGCGGCGCTTGCTGGCGACGTTCAACTGGCGACCCGTGTACGACATCGAGCAGCGAACGAAGCAGCTGAAGAGCGAGTTCGAGCAGCTCGACACCGAGAACAGGCGACTCGCCGCGCTCAACTCCAGGATGGATGCGTTGTTGCGCAATGCCGATTCCTCCCTCAGACAACGCCCGCAACAGGCTCCAACTGAGCGAAGCAGGGTGGCCCAGCTTTCGTGTCGCCTGACAAATGCCGCACACCAATGCGCCACCCTGAAGCCCATGGGGCGTCTACACTGGAACAAGGCTGTCTACACACAGGTCCGATGGCGCTGAACATCCGCAACCCAGAAGCTAATCGCCTGGCCGGGGAGGTGGCCGCCCTCTCTGGCGAAAACAAAACCGATGCCGTCATTCAGGCCTTGCAGGAACGGCTGCAACGCCTCCAACAGCAGCAGCGTGATACGGCAGGGCGCCGCAGCCTGGCCGATCGCCTCGATGACATCGCCCTGCGTTGTGCAGCACGTCCACGGAATGACAACCGCACGCCAGAGGAAATCCTGGGCTATGACGCCATGGGGCTACCAGGCGGATGGTGATCGATTCGTCGGCCATTCTTGCCATTCTGCAGAACGAACCGGAACGTCGTTCCTTCAACGAGGCCATCCAATCCGCCGAGTTCCGGCTGCTCTCCGCTGCTTCCTTGCTTGAACTCTCGATTGTTCTTGAGGCCCGCTTTGGTGCCGATGGCCAAGGAGATCTGGATTTGCTTGTGTCCGCCGCAGAGATTGAAGTGATCAGTTTCGATCGCGACCAGGCGGAACGGGCACGCATGGCCTTTCGTCGTTTCGGGAAAGGACGCCATCGCGCTGGCTTGAACCTGGGCGACTGTTTCTCCTATGCCCTGGCCCAATCACGCGCCGCACCCTTGCTGTACAAGGGCGATGACTTCATCCATACCGACCTTGCATCGGCGATTCCAGTCGGCCACTGAAGACTGCGCACGCTGATCGCAGGCATACCCTCCAAAGATCTTCGCCACACCCGTGCAGCCCAGGAGTGGATTGAGGAAGGCCGCCAGGAGGGCGTAGCCCTAGGCCGTGCCACCGGAGCAGCTGGAGGCCCTGGCCGTAGACGCAGCCTTCTCCGCAGGAGTGGCCCTGCTCGATTTCAGCGGTCCCGCTGATCTCGCCACCTCGCTGGCTGCGCACGCCAGCTGAAGGCTGTGCTTTGACAGGAGCTGCCGTTCGGGAGGCCCCCAGGCCTCAAGCGATCAGATCTTCGCTCGCCCAGACTTTCTCTATGCCGGCGCCATCCAAAACCCGTGAAATCACGGAAGCGCTTGCCGCAGTTCGGGTGCACGATCTGGTGGTCGGCGTTGGCTTGGGGTCGCTACGGTTTTGGCAGATGTTGAGAGTCTCCGGGGGTTACCCGGTTCAGATCGGGCGCCCTACCTGTTGGATCGGCAGGGATGGTCAACCCTTGCCGCTGGCGCCCTGCTGCTTCTGATTTCCTTCACGACGAACTACGGCAATGACAACGTCTTCCGCTTCTCAAGCCTCCCGGCAGCTGACCAGATCGGAGTGGGTCTCCACCTTGCCGCCCTGGCGGCGCTTGCTGGCGACGTTCAACTGGCGACCCGTGTACGACATCGAGCAGCGAACGAAGCAGTACGAGCTGAGAGAGCTCGAGAGCGAGAAGCGCTTGAAGCAGCTGAAGAGCGAGATCGAGCTGCTCGAGATCGAGAACAAGCGGCTCGCCGCGCTCGAATCCAGGCTCGATGCCTTGTTGCTCAATGCCGATTCCTCCTCTCAGACACCGCCCGCAACCGGCTCCAACTGAGTGAGGCCCTGGCTGTGTTGATCGAAGAACTCCGGCCGCAGCGGGGCTGAAAGCCTGCTCAGGCGCCAGCCTTCGGCATCAGGTCAGCTCACTGGGGACAGGCAGCAACTTGGCCAACTGGGCGGTCACGCCAATCCGATCGCCAACCCCCAGAGCACCGAGATTACCGAGCACCAATCGCTCATCGAGGGTGAACAGCTTCAGCCTCACCACACAGTCGTGAGGCAAACCGGCAGCCTTCCGATCCTCAATCGGCCAATCCAGGGGCCAGGAGGATTGGCGCGCCGTGGTGATCATCGCCAGCAACAGGTGGCCGCAGGCCTGCTGAAAGCCAGGCTGCGAGAGCACCAGCGCCGGCCGCCGCTTCTGGGCCTGGCGATCCGTGAATGGAAACGGCACCCGCACCACCGCGAACGGGTCGAATGCACTCATAGATCGGCAAACGCCTGCTCATCGGCCGGGCTGCTCCATTCGCCCAGCGTGCCCTCCAGCCCGCGCAGATAGGCCACATCCAGCGGAGCCACCGCCCGCACCCGCACCGATCCATCCTCCAGCTCCCAACTGAGCTGATCGCCCTGCCGCAAACCCAGGGCATCACGCACCGCCTTCGGCACCGTGACCTGCCCCTTGGCGGTGAGTGTCGCGACGTCCATCGCAAGGCCTCGCCCATCGGAACCCAACCTAGGCGGAATGTGTCCTTGCGGTAAGGAGCCCTTACTCGCTTTCACCGGTCCCGCTGATCTCACCACCAGGCTGCTGCTGGGGAGGCCCCCAGGCCTCAACGGCTCAGATTTTCGCGGGCCCAGGTTTTCTCTTTGCCGGCACCAGCCACAACCCGTGAAATCACGGAAGCTCCTTCCCCAGGGAGCTGCTGGTCATCCCACTCAGCACCCGCAACTGCAGCTCCCTCGGGGGTTACACCTCCACACCAGCCTCCCTCAGGCTCTCCACCAGGCGCTCCAGGGCATGGGTGCGCGGCGGCTCCAGGTCGAGCCCGATCAGCAGCCCCTTAAGGGCTTTCTCCGCCGCCTGGCTGGCGTGGTAACGGGCCTGGGTATGGAACCTTGCCTCATCGGCCAACCGGGCCATGGCCAGATCGTCACGGGCCTGCCGCAGCCAGGCCTCCACCTGGGGCTTCATCGCACCACCGGCGTCGAGTGATAGCCAGGGGGCCTGCAGCGCCGCATCCCGCGCGATGCCGCGCTTGTTCAGCAGCAGCTGAAGGCTGGCCATGGGCCCATGCTGTGTCGATGGACAGCGGGGCTCTGCCCCCAAAACGTGATACAAACAACCGGAATCCCACCGGCCCGATGAGCCCCAGCCCCGCCCCTGGCCCATCCCGCCGCGGCATCATCCTCGCCGGCGGCTCCGGCACCCGCCTGCACCCGATCACCCAATCGGTGAGCAAGCAGCTGCTGCCGGTTTATGACAAGCCGATGATCTACTACCCGCTCAGCACGCTGATGCTGGCGGGTCTGCGGGAGATCCTGATCATCTCCACCCCCCGGGATCTGCCCAGCTTCCGCGCCCTGCTCGGCGATGGCCGCGCCTGGGGCCTGGAGATCTCCTACGCCGAGCAGCCCAGCCCCGACGGCCTCGCCCAGGCTTTCCTGATCGGCGCCGATTTCCTGTACGGTCACCCGGCTGCCCTGGTTCTCGGCGACAACCTCTTCTACGGCGAGGACCTCTCCGGCAGCCTCCAATCCGCCAGTGCTCAGGCCGATGGCGCCACCGTGTTCGCCTACCGGGTCGCCGATCCCGAGCGCTACGGCGTCGTCGGCTTCGACAACGAACGGAGGGTCGTCTCCCTGGAGGAGAAACCCCCCAAGCCCGCCTCCAACTACGCCGTCACCGGCCTCTATTTCTACGACCAGCAGGTGGTGGATCTGGCCCGCCAGGTGAAACCCTCCCCCAGGGGCGAACTGGAGATCACCGACCTCAACCGCCTCTACCTGGAGCAGGGCAACCTGCAGGTGGAGCTGCTGGGGCGCGGCATGGCCTGGCTGGACACCGGCACCTGCGATTCCCTCCACGAGGCCGCCAGCTACATCCGCACCCTCGAGAAACGGCAGGGGCTCAAGATCGGCTGCCCCGAGGAGGTGGCCTGGCGCCAGGGCTGGATCAACGATGCCCAACTGGAGAGCCTGGCGGCCCCCCTGCGCAAATCCGGCTATGGGGCCTACCTGGAAGGCTTATTGCGGGAGGGGGTCTGAATCCATGACCGCCCCCTTGCTCCTGATCGGCCGCCAGGGCCAGGTGGCCACGGCTGTTCAGCAACTCTTCGTTCAGCAACTCATCGTTCAGCGCCTGGCCCCCGAGCTCCTGCCCCACACGCCGCTCGTGGTGGTGGGCCGCCCGGAGCTGGATCTCGCCACCGCCACCCAGGCCCACTGGGCCGCCCTGCTGGAGGCCCACCAGCCCGCCCTGGTGCTCAACGCCGCCGCCTACACCGCGGTGGATCGGGCCGAATCCGAACCCGAGCTGGCCCAGGCCATCAACGCCACCGCCGTGGGCCACCTGGCCCGCGCCTGCGCCGAGCGCGGCCTGCCCCTGCTCCATCTCTCCACCGACTACGTCTTCTCGGGTGGAGGCGAACGGCCCTGGCGGGAGGACGATCCCACCGGCCCCCTGGGGGTCTACGGCGCCAGCAAACTCGCCGGCGAACAGGCCCTGCGGGCCGCCGGTGGGCCCCACCTGCTGCTGCGGGTTAGCTGGGTGTTCGGGCAGTCAGGCCAGAACTTCGTGCGCACCATGTTGCGCCTGGGGGCCGAACGGCCCGAGCTGCGCATCATCGACGACCAGATCGGCTCGCCGACCAGCGCCGAGTCCATCGCCACCACGGTGTTGGCCTTGGCCGATCAGGTGCTCACCGCCCCCGCTGGCTTCCCCTGGGGCACCTACCATTTCGCCAGCCAGCCCACCACCAGCTGGCATGGCTTCGCGGCCGAGATCTTCCGCCAGGCGGTGCAGCTGGGGTTGCTGGAGCGGGCCCCAACCCTGGTGCCGATCCCCACCAGCGCCTACCCC
>Ga0194061_1002434_pt1 | contig 10178 bp, 9 predicted proteins | sample SepL2221m_MetaG_FD_163423 | JGI IMG/M metagenome (GOLD analysis project Ga0194061, IMG submission 163423) | Anoxic zone freshwater microbial communities from boreal shield lake in IISD Experimental Lakes Area, Ontario, Canada - Sep2016-L224-21m | ecosystem: Environmental > Aquatic > Freshwater >...
AGTCGACACCGGCCACCGCAACATTCGAAGCCCATATCGGCCCCTTCGATGAATGGCATCGACAGGTCGAGTTGACCGTCACCGCCGACGGTCAGACCGTGGTCGATGAAGTCGTTGCGTACCGACTTGCGATTCCGGTCTGGGGCGTCCTGTTTCGACCCGCGCTTCGCCATCACCTCCGCCAAGTTCCTCGCCCCGAGGGCCACCAGCCGTGGTGGGCACCGCCAGAAGCACTCGACTCTCGCGCCGCAACCGCGCTCTCGGTCCTGTGTGTTTTCGCCGTCATCAGCGGCTATCTCGGAACCCTCATCACCCAGACCCTCACCTATGCCGCGCAGCAATTCGATGTTGGAACCGGCGAACAAGGAACATTGCTGGCCTCTGTCCGTATTGGTGTGCTTCTCTCTCTTGTCATCGTTGCCGTTGCCGACCGTCGCGGCCGACGTCGGGTTCTCGTGGTTTCGCTCCTCGGTTCGTGTGCGGTCACGGCCCTCGGGGCCGCAGCAACAGGAATGGTGTGGCTCGGCATCTCGCAGACCTTCGCCCGATCACTTTCGACTGTCGTTGTCATTCTCATCGCCGTGATGGCCGCAGAAGAAATGCCTGCGGGAACGCGCGCATTTGCTGTTTCGGTGGTGACCATGACCGCAGCCCTCGGCGCCGGGTTATGCGTTCTCAATCTCGTCTATGTCGATTTGGCGGCGGGCGCATGGCGAATCGCGTATCTCGTGCCGCTGCTTGCGGTGTATCCCACCATCGTCATCGCGCGCCGACTCCCCGAAACAAAACGGTTCGAGTCGCGACAGTTACGAATGTCCAAACAAAAGACGGACGCGGTACGCGACCGAATCGATTGGCGGAGATTCGTCATGCTGGCCGTCGGAGCGTTCCTGTGGTCACTCTTTCTCGCCCCCGCTGCGCAGTTCCTCAACGAATTCCTTCGCACCGAACGTGGATTCTCCGGCATCGTCATTGCGGTGTTCGTCCTTGCCACGAATACTCCTGGGGGAATTGGAATCGTGATTGGCGGGAAACTGGCCGACCGTCACGGTCGCCGAGTTGTCGGCGCCATCGGCATTGCCGGTGGCGTGCTGTTCACCGTCATTTCCTACCTCTCGTGGGGATGGCCTCTGTGGCTCGCATCGATCGCTGCGGCGGTCATCGGGGCCATTGCCGTTCCCGCTCTCGCCGTCTATGGCCCCGAGCTCTTTCCTACAAGCCAAAGAGGACGGGCGAACGGAGGACTACAGGTCATCGCAGTTGCCGGAAGCAGCCTTGGACTCCTTGCGGTTGGTTGGCTGGCCGATCGCGTAGGTGGCATCGGCCACGCGATGGCGATCGTTGCAGTTGCGCCGGCCCTTCTTGTGCTCGTGGTGATCTTCTGGTTCCCCGAAACTGCTCGTCGCGAACTCGAGGACCTGAATCCTTCCGATCAAGATCGAACCTGATCAGCGCAATGCGCGCACCCACGCGCATACATGATCCGCAATGACATCATCTTGCCCACGAGGATCATGCGCGCCCGGAACCACGATGAAGGTCACGTCTCCCGGAATCGTCGTGAGATGTCGCTCGAATTCACTGGGGCTGCCGAATGGATCCTTCTCACCACTGATGAACAAACACGGAACGTCGAGATTCGCGAAATGATCGACTCGTAGCGTCTCGGGTTTGCCCGGCGGATGAAGCGGATAGCTGAGCAGAACCAGTCCAGCAGCGGGGAGTCCTTGGGCAACCGCCATTGAACACATACGACCACCGAATGAACGTCCCCCAAGCACGAGTCGGTTCGCCCGGATCCGCAACGACGCCGTGAGTTGCGCTGCCTCTGCGACAACAGCGGCGATCGCTACCGGGGCGCGGTCGACTCCCTTGCGCCCCGCTTTGCGCGCCGGAAAATCCATGCGTTCGACTGGAAACGGGGCAAAGGCATCGGCCACGGCACACAGCGTGTGGTGGTCCCGATCGGCACCGGCTCCCGGGGCGAGGAGCGCTGCCCCAGCGGTGCTCATCGACCAATCAGAATACGACGGGCTTCGGAAAGTTCCGCGATCCTCTGGGCGGCACCATCGACCGCCGCTCCATGATCGGGATGGACCTCGCGAAGTCGATCTCGATACTTGCGTTGAACATCGCGTGAAGACGGCGACAACGCGTCACGCGCAAAACCGAGTCGTTCAAGCGCCCACTTCACCGGATCGCCAACCGCGCTGCGCGCACCGAGCACACCGCCGCGAAACCCACTGAGCGACGCGATGAGTTCGGGACCAACTGGTCCACCCCACGAAATCGCACGACGAATGATCTCCATGATCGGACGACGAAGTGAAGGCGCAAGTTCAGCCGCGGTATAGACCGCGCCAAGAATTTGCTGCTCGGGGGTTCCTTGATCATCGAACTCGAACGCCAACTTCTCCCCGTCACCGAAGAGTCGATGGGTCACCGAGTTCAAACCGATGGTGTCAATCTGAAGTCTGAACCGCATCCGAGGCTGCGAGATACGGCGACCCGCCTCAAGTTCGCGGGTGAGGGATTCGAGATCGGGCACCATTTCTGGATCGATGTCAGCCACGAAACGGGCCACAACACCTCCCAGCAGCACGCCACCGAAGCCCGGCGCCGGTTCACACGGAAGCAAACTCTGGCCAAGCGCGACCCGTCGAGTCGGCGCATGCGGCCGGGAACAGAAGATCTCGAGTTCGGCCATAACCACCACACGGGGAGGGTATCGCCATGCCTGACCGAGGATCCGGTCGAGCAGTAATGAGCAAGTATCCTGACCCCCATGACTGACGTGCCTCTTGACCGAAACATTGCCCTTGATCTCGTCCGTGTGACCGAGGCCGCCGCTCTCGCAGCGAGCCGCTGGATGGGTCGCGGCGACAAGGAAGGCGCCGATGGCGCCGCGGTCGATGCCATGCGCCTTGCCCTCCGGACCGTTTCCATGGACGGAACGGTGATCATCGGCGAGGGCGAGAAGGACGAAGCCCCAATGCTCTATAACGGAGAACGCATCGGAGATGGCTCTCCCCCCGAATGTGATATCGCCGTCGACCCAATCGACGGAACGACGCTCACCTCAAAGGGTCGCGGAAACGCGCTCGCAGTCATCGCCCTCTCCGAAAAGGGGTCGATGTTTGATCCTGGACCGTGCGTGTACATGGAGAAACTCGCCGTCGGCCCAGATCTGATCGGACTGTGCAGTATTGAACTCTCGCCCACCGAGAATCTGAAAGCGGTCGCCAAGGCCAAGCGGATCGACATCCGCGATGTCACCGCTGTCGTCCTCGATCGTGATCGTCATGATGATCTCGTTGCCGAGATCCGCGAAGCCGGTGCGCGTATTCGTCTCATCCCCGACGGCGACGTCGCTGGCGCAATCACGACGGCATGGCCCGACTCCGGAGCTGACATCATGTTCGGCATCGGTGGCACGCCCGAAGGTGTCATCGCCGCCGCTGCACTTAAAGGCATGGGCGGAGAACTCCAAGGACGCCTCTGGCCCCGGAACGACGAGGAGCGAGCCGCCGCTATTGCTGCCGGTTACGACCTCGCCAAGGTCCTCGGAACTGACGACCTCGTTGCTGGCGACAATTGCTTCTTCGCCGCTACCGGGATCACCGACGGTGAACTACTGAAGGGCGTGCATGTCAGTGCTGGATTTGTCTCCACGCAATCGCTCGTGATCCGGTCAAAGACCGGCACTGTGCGACTGATGAATGCTCGCCACCGTCAGAACTAAGTAGAACCCGACCGTCGTACCGGCCGCATGTGGGCCGGTCAGGAGTCTGATCTCACGTCGCTTTCAGGCGTCGACGCGTTCGTGCTTCGCTCGCGCCACTTCGGCTCGGTACATCCCGATGTCGAAATTTCCGTCGGCGATCCGATTCGATGCCTTCATCTGCTCGGAAGGCAGTTTGAGGTCGCTGACGATTTTCAGCCACGAAAGCACCCGCAGTGACTGATAGGTGAGATCAATCTCCCACCAGAAAAAACCATTCCGAGCTGATGCTTGGTAGTAGTGGTGATTGTTATGCCACCCCTCACCATGAGTGGTCAATGCGATGAGGAAGTTGTTCCGGCTCGTGTCATCGGTGACATAACGACGTCGACCAAGAACATGGGCGACGGAGTTGACCAAGAAGGTGTTGTGCCACAACACGACCGTTCCCATGAAGAAACCAAAGAACAATCCTGACCATCCGCCCACCAGAAAACACAGCAGTCCCGTGAGCCAGGCAAAAGTTCCGTTCCACTTCTCCACGAATCGCAGTTCGGGGAACTTGGCAAAGTCCTTAATGCGATCGACGGGCGCCTCAGAAAATTTGTCGCACAGGATCCATCCGACATGACTCCACCAGAATCCCTTGAGAGGTGAGTGGACGTCTTCTTCGGTATCGCTGTTGCGATGGTGCTCGCGGTGATGACCGGCCCACCAAAGCGGACCTTTCTGCACGCACATGACACCGCCAACAGCCAAGAACAGTTGGAAGGCGCGATTTGTCCGGTAGGCGCGATGAGCGAAGTACCGGTGATAACCGGCGGTGATGAACCACTCCCGACCCCAGACCATGACGATGAAGATCACCAACGCGATCGGGGTAATGCCAAAAACGATCGTTCCCACGAACGCCACGACGTGGAACGCCAGGAATGGGATCGAACTCACCCAATTGACCCTCTCGTCTGGTGGGCGTTCAAAGGCCGCTTTCGCAGGAGAGTGGGTCTGATTGGTTCCGACGTCGGGCACGTTCGATCTTTCGGGAGGGGGAGTCTCAGCCTACCTACCTACCGGTCGGTAGGCAGACCCGAGGGCCTACTTTCCTTGGCCTGACCGCCACAACCCCACGAACACAGAGTTGAATGATGTCGTGGAACCAGAACAAGATCAGCAGGAGTCATCCGAGGCCGATCACCAGTCGAATCGGCGAGTCGTCGGCACTCGACGATCGTTCCTGCGATGGACCGGGGTCACTGCGCTCGGTGTCGGTGCCGTCGCCGTAGGAGCGAAGGTCCTCACGTCTGGTTCATCGGGTTCGACGGCGGTCACAGGCCCTTCGGGAGTCACCCTGCCACCATCGGGCGCGACGCTTTCGTCCCAAACCGGATCGCTGGCTTCGGCCACGTCACTCGACATCGCCGGCATCACACCGCTCATCACTCCGAACGACAAGTTCTTCCGCATCGACACCGCATTCAGCGTCCCCACAGTCGATCTCGCCACATGGCGCCTCAAGATCAAGGGGAAGGTCCGCACTCCCCTGTCATTCAGTTACGAAGATCTCCGCGCGCTTCCCCAAATCGAAACTCCGGTCACTCTCGCGTGCGTCTCCAACCGAGTGGGCGGAACCCTCATCGGAACTGCGATCTGGCAAGGCGTCGAGCTGCGCTCGCTTCTCGAGCAGGCCGGTATCGAACCTGGCGGCGAGCAGATTGTGGGTACATCGGTCGACGGATTCACTGCCGGATTCCCCACTGAGGCCGCGTTCGACGGCAGAACAGCGCTCCTCGCCCTGGGAATGAACGGTGTTCCCCTCCCCCGAGATAACGGTTTTCCTGTGCGTCTCGTGGTTGAGGGTCTCTACGGCTACGTCGCCAACACCAAGTGGCTCGATTCAATCTCGCTGACTGGTTGGGATGAGTTCAACGGGTACTGGATCCAAGAGGGATGGGCCAAGAAGGGCCCGATCAAGATGTCATCGCGCATCGACGTACCAAGAAGCGGAGCGCGCCAACCTGCCGGAGTGATCACCCTCGCCGGTGTCGCGTGGGCACCAAATGCCGGCGTCGAAAACGTCGAGGTACGCATCGACGACCAGTGGCGCAAAGCGACGCTGGGCGACTCAGTCTCGGGTGGAGTCTGGCGCCAGTGGTATTACGACTGGGACGCTCCGAAAGGTACCCACGAGGTCGCAGTTCGATGTATCTCGGCGACCGGTGAGGTTCAGACCGGAGAAGAAACACCCCGTCCGATCGATGGTTTCACTGGCTGGGAAACACGAACCATCACGGTCGTCTGAACGACTCCATCATCATGAGGAATGCCGACGACCTGATGCTGCGGCACGCCGAAGCCGGTCGTTGACAGCGAGACCCACACCGACCGCTGCTGGGGGAACGCAGACCAGTACCGCAAGTCCAAGCCGATCGGCTTGACGAAGTCGGGAGTACAAGACCGATGCGTACTCGTCGGCTGCTCCCGCCGGCTCAAGTTCAATGATGTCCTCGGGAAGACTCACCAGCGAAGAACCTGAGAGCAGTCCAACAGGCCCGGTTGCAGTCGACAACTCATCGAGAAGGACATCGACGACATCGTGTTCTGACGCCAGAACGACCCGCGCGTGGGGCGCGTAATGAGCTTCAAGCATCCCGGGAGCGCGAGCTCCACGGTCTGAGGGTTCCGCGCTCGCAACAACATCGACCTCATGTCCGATGACCTCGGCCAACTGGTCGAGCGCAACACCACCCACGCGCAGAACGACAGGACGTTCTCCGGTGAGGTCCACGATCGTCGACTCGACACCGATCCGACAGGAACCACCATCGAGAATGAGATCAACCTCGTCTCCGAGGTCCGCCGCAACATGCGCTGCGGTTGTCGGGCTCACACGGCCGAATCGATTGGCGGAAGGGGCCGCGATTCCGCCGCCGAACTCGACAAGAAGAGCAAGAGCGATCGGGTGATCGGGCACTCGAAGACCAACTGTTGGTCGGCCTCCAGTCACGACCGGAGATACCGACGCTGAGCGTTCGAGGAGAAGCGTCAACGGACCAGGCCAGAAGGAATCAGCCAAGAGGTAGGCCACCGGCGGAATTCGTTCAGCCCAATCTTCGAGTTGCGCCGCGCCCGCAATGTGCACGATCAGCGGATGATCAGTGGGACGACCTTTGACGGCAAAGATTTGTCGGACAGCCTCATCGTTAGAGGCATCTGCTCCCAATCCGTAGACGGTCTCGGTCGGAAACGCGACGAGACCTCCCTTTCGCAAAATGACTGCGGCGCTGGCGCACTCATTCCGAGAATCGGCAGTGGGTTCAGACACAGGTATTCACGCGTCGATGTTGGCGATGACTTCGCTACCCAACCATTCGACGCTCTCGATCCACTGCGCACGTGTGTCACCAGGAAGATTGATGGTGAGCGTGCTTACACCGATGGCGGAATATGCAGCGATGTCGTCGACGAACTTCGCAGCATCGGGGAATGACCCACTGAAGAGGTCATAACCGATCGGCGTGAAGATGACCTCCGGAGGAATCTCACGACCGGACTTCTCGCTGGCAGCACCGAGATCTCCGATTCGACGCTCAAGGTCCTCGATGGTCTCGATCGGCGGGGTTCGCAACATTCGACTGGCGCGAGCCGGGCTTGGCATCGGGTTCCAGCCGTCGGCCAGTTCCACCGACCGACGAATGGCGCGGTTGGAGTTTCCGCCGATCCAAATTGGCGGTGAAGGCAGTTGCACGGGCAGGGGAAGAGCGATTGTCTCGACCGCTTCGAAATGCAGACCACTCATCGTGACCGGTTCGCCCGACCAGATTGCCTTCATTGCGCGAATCGACTCGTCGGTGACATCGTTGCGTTGATCAAAGTCACCGCCGACCGCAGCAAACTCCGGAGCCAAATACCCGGCACCGGTACCGAGGATGACCCGGCCATTCGAGATCAGATCCAGAGTTGCGATCGCCTTGGCCGAGATGAATGGGTTTCGATACGCGAGGATCGCCAGATTGAAGTGGAGACGTAGCGACGTCGTCGCCGTTGACGCAACGGTCAACGCCACAAACGGATCGAGCGCGTGGTGGCCACCCTTCGCCATGAACTTCACATCGGGTGCCGGGTGATCAGTGACGAAGACAGCATCGGCTCCGGCTCGCTCGGTTGCTCGGGCCATCTCGGTGATCGCCACCGCCGTGCACCACTCATCGGGCGAATCAACATGGTGAGTTGGAAGTCCAACAGAGATCTTCATCGTGCAGCCTCGAGTCGAGAATTCGCGCGGTCGTGGGAGTCGAAAGGTACCGGCCTTGGTGCGTCCTGACCAGCACAGTGCATCGGTCGACTCCATCGGGCTCTAGCGTGGGGGGATGCAACCGATTGTCGACAGTTACGTCGTCCTTGCATCTTCGGCACCTTGGCCGATCATCCTCCTCGCCATCGCTGCAGCCTCTGGACTCTGCCTGTGGGCGCTCTTCCGTCGGGGTTCAATCGCCGACCGCGCCCGTTCCGATGATCCTCAGTCCCCGGGCGGCGACTGACCGGTCAGTGTCACGAACACAACCCGCGCCATGCTTCGTCGAAGTTCGTCGCGGGCCGCACCCCACGATTGCAGTCCATCGAGATGTGCAGAAACGTGAGCAAGCATCGAAACGAGCACACCTGCGTCGGCTAGCGGATCGGCGACCTGGCGATCGGTCCGGTTCCGAAGCACGTTGACAAACGCATTCGCCGGCGACCCAAGGAGTCGGGTTCGCACATCGCGAAACCGTTGGTCTCCTTCATCGGTGGCGAGATCAATGACTCGCAAAATGGATCGATGGTTCTCCCACAGCGCGATAAACGCGTCGGCGACACCGAGCGCTGCAGTCCAACCATGGACGACGGTCCAGTCGCGCTCTTCGATCAGTCGAGCAAGTTCGGGACCAGCTACGTCGACCGTTGCGCTGGCCAACGCCAGCACCGCATCTTCTGCTGCAGCGAAGTATTGATAAAAGGTCGCCGGTGAGGTTCCCGACCGACGAGCGATAGCAGTCACGGTCAAATCTCGATAGGTCCCCTCCTCAAGAAGGGTTGCCGCAGCATCGAGGAACCGTTGGCGTGTCGCTTCGCCGCGCGGACCAAGGATGCGGGTTGTCTCCGAATCAGCGGCCGTGCTCATGGTGTGAGCGAGCGCCACAACACCATCAGGCCCATGCCCCGACAACGTCATCAGTCGTCACAACGGTAGAAATCATTTGATAGGTGTTGTCGAGGAGTGACTCGGAGTAGTCCGCAGGAATCCCGGCGACAGCGTCGCGCGGCACAACGACCTGGTAGCCGTTGTTCACCAATCCAATAGACAGGCCCATCAGCGCGACATTGACCGACACGCCGATGACAACAACGGTTTTGACTCCGAGATTGCGCAGCACTGGATCGAGATCGGTGCCGCCGATCGGATCGAGGCCGTGATACCGACCAAGGATGAGGTCATCGGGAGCCGGGCCGAATTCGTCGATGGGCGTCGCTAGATGACTTCCCGGCTCCATGGCCACGGCCCCATGCTTTTGCATCGCCACAAAGAGTCGGCCGTTGGTGTTGCCACCGCGGTAATCGGAGCGTCGCCAGAACACTGCATGGACGACCTGCACCCCGGCGACACGGGCGGCATGCAGCAGCCTTGCCCCATTGGGGACCGCGCTCACCCGAGCGGCCGCAGCCAGTTCAGGAAGGGAACTCTCTGGACCGAGGACTCCGTTCTGACATTCGGAGGTGACCACCGCAGTGGTGTTGGGGTCGAGCAGGGTGCGCAGATCGAGTGCCATTGGATTCACCTCGGCCCGCCGGCCATCAATGGATGGAAGGCAGGCCCTCGGGGTCGACGGGACGACACGGTTCTACCCCACGCCCCCGCTTCCCGCACACCCTCGCCACAGATAGTTACCGCTCAGTAGGTTCATTGCGATAGACAATTCCCACCCCGGGCCGCATCAGGCCCTGCCGCCGGAGCCTTCCGGCGTTCCCTGCATCAAGGAGCCGTTATGCCCGAAGCAGTCATCGTTTCGACCGCCCGTTCCCCAATCGGTCGCGCCCACAAGGGATCTCTCACCCAGGTCCGCCCCGATGATCTCGCCGCAACGATCATCCGCGCCGCGCTCAACAAGGTGCCGTCGCTTGACCCGACTCTGGTCGAGGACATCATGCTCGGCTGCGCGCAGCCCGCAGGTACACAGGGCTACAACATCGCTCGAGTTGTTTCTGAACTTGCCGGTATGGGACACATCCCCGGCGTGACGGTCAACCGCTACTGCTCTTCGTCACTTCAGACCATCCGCATGGCTGCTCACGCCATCAAGGCTGGCGAGGGCGACATCTTCATCTCGGCCGGCGTCGAGACCGTGAGCCAGTTCGGCCTCGGAATGTCCGACGGACTCCCCGGCACTCACAACCCACTCATGGCTGCGGCTGAAGCCCGTAC
>Ga0194061_1002435_pt1 | contig 10175 bp, 9 predicted proteins | sample SepL2221m_MetaG_FD_163423 | JGI IMG/M metagenome (GOLD analysis project Ga0194061, IMG submission 163423) | Anoxic zone freshwater microbial communities from boreal shield lake in IISD Experimental Lakes Area, Ontario, Canada - Sep2016-L224-21m | ecosystem: Environmental > Aquatic > Freshwater >...
GCGCTCGTTCTATGTCGCATAGTGACACTCATTTGCAGGGAATGAAAGACCTGTAAGGTAAGGAGCATGAAAGTTCATGTAGCTGACCACCCTCTTATTTCGCATAAATTGACCGTTTTACGCGATGAAAGGACCGATTCACCAACTTTCCGTCGCCTTGTTGAAGAATTAGTGACCTTACTCGCATATGAAGCGACGCGCGATGTCCGAACGAAATCCGTCGTCATTCAAACCCCGGTAACTCAAACCGAGGGATTAAAAATGGCCGATCCTCGTCCAGTAGTCGTGCCGATTTTGCGCGCGGGACTTGGAATGCTCGAGGGAATGACTCGGCTTATCCCAACCGCACAAGTAGGTTTTTTGGGCATGGTTCGAGATGAAGAAACTTTGCAGGCTACTACATATGCAAATCGTCTTCCAGAAGATCTATCAGGACGCCAGTGTTTTGTATTAGACCCGATGCTGGCAACTGGCGGAACCCTTGCTTCAGCAATTCACTATCTCATTGCATTAGGTGCGACGGACATCACAGCGTTATGTATCCTTGCTGCGCCTGAGGGAATCTCTTTTATCGAACGTGAATTTGAATACTCATCAGTACCCATCACAATTGTCCTCGGAGCACTCGATACAAAATTGAATGAAAAGGGATACATCGTGCCGGGTCTTGGAGACGCGGGCGATCGACTTTACGGAGTTGTATAAAATGGCATCAACTAGTCCTGGGTACGGAATAACAATTCGTGTTGAAGGCGCACCTTCAGCACAACCAGTGGCAGAGGCTACGGCAGCGATAACAAAGGCCGGGGCGACAATCACGGCTCTTGACGTTGTTGAATCTCTTTTAGAGCGCGTGGTAGTTGATGTCACTTGTGACACTGTGAATGCAGCACATGCTGAAGAAATCACGAAAGCAATAAGCGCACATCCCGGTCTCACTGTTCGCAAAGTAAGTGACCGTACCTTCTTACTTCACTTAGGCGGCAAGCTCGAAGTCCAATCAAGGGTGCCATTGAAAACTCGCGATGACCTCTCACGTGCCTACACCCCTGGTGTTGCTCGAATCTGCCAGGCAATCGTTGACGATCCTTCCGATGCGCGGCGTCTCACAATTAAACGAAATACCGTAGCTGTGGTTACGGATGGTTCGGCAGTGTTGGGCCTTGGCAATATCGGACCCGCTGCAGCCCTTCCCGTTATGGAAGGTAAAGCCGCCCTTTTTAAGCGCTTCGCCGATGTCGACGCGTGGCCAGTTTGCTTGGATACTCAAGACGTCGATGAGATTGTTCGTACGGTTCAGCTGATTGCTCCTGTATATGGCGGCATCAACTTAGAAGATATTTCCGCACCACGCTGTTTTGAAGTTGAGCGACGGCTCCGCGAACTTTTAGATATTCCTGTGTTTCATGATGATCAACATGGCACGGCAATCGTCGTTTTAGCCGCCCTAAGTAATTCACTTAAGTTGGTTAAGAAAGATATAAGCAAGTGCAAGATTGTTATGAGTGGTGCTGGCGCAGCTGGTACAGCAATTGCTCGACTTCTAACGATTAGTGGGGCAAAGAACATCATCGCATTCGACACTAAAGGCGCTATTAATTCAAAGACAAAAACTGAAGATCCAATGCGCCGCTGGTTTATCGATAACTGCAACCCGAATGACTTCAGCGGAACTTTAGCGGAGGGAATTGTCGGGGCCGATATATTTATCGGTGTAAGTGCCGCCAATATTCTCAAAGAGGCTGATGTCGCCTCAATGGGTACGGACGCTATCGTGTTTGCCCTTGCCAATCCTGACCCCGAAATTGATCCCTACATCGCTCGTAAATACGCCACGGTTGTAGCCACGGGCCGAAGTGATCAACCAAATCAAATTAACAATGTGCTTGCCTTCCCGGGCATCTTCCGAGGTTTGCTCGATGCTAACGCCCACACGATCACTGATGAGCTTCTCGTTGCTGCCGCTGAGGCGATTGCGGGTTGTGTCTCTCCGGAACAGCTCAACGCTTCATTTATCGTGCCGAGTGTTTTCGATCCTAATGTGGTCACCGCAGTTGCGGCAGCGGTGAAGAGGAGTGTGTGATTGATTTAGCCGCATCTTTTGATGCGCAATATTCTCAGTTAACTCCTTTTCTTATCTACCTAATTACAGCACTTGTTATTTTTGCTGAGACTGGCATTCTGTTGGGATTCTTCCTTCCTGGAGACTCAATTCTCTTCAGCGCTGGATTAGTGACCGCGACAAGGCACGATACGAATATTGCGATTCTTGTAGTTTCAATATTCATAGCGGCTTTCCTCGGCGATCAAGTGGGCTACGTCTTAGGGCGGACGATTGGTCGGCCATATCTAGAAAAGAAGACATCGGCACGAATAAAGCGAATGGTTATCCGTTCAGAGCGTTTTTACGGTCATAGCGGATGGTGGGCCGTAGTCACGGCGCGCTTCTTCCCGTGGGTTCGATGTTTTGTTCCTCCAATCGCCGGTGCGGCCAAAATGAACTACTACAAGTTCTTATCTGCAAATGTACTCGGCGCCCTTCTTTGGGGTGTCGGAATCACACTCGCAGGATTTTATTCTGCGCGATTTCCGTGGGTAAAGAGTTCATCGTATGCAATTGCCGCATTCTTTATAACGGCATCGCTCATTTCGGCGACGTGGCATTACTTTCGAGCAAAGCGAGATTGACCCGATCCTCCGACGACAACTCCAACATATGTCATCACGATTCCACCAACTAGATACCAACTAACGCTCACGCCATGCGTTGGCACTACCAAATCGATAATTAGCGCACCAACGAGTTGTCCGCCGATAGAAAATAACGTGAATGTAAGCACGCCAAGATGTTGAACAATCGTGGATGTGAAAGCGACATAAAGCATTCCTATGGTTCCGCCCGTGTAAATCCACCACGGTCCGTGCGGAAGCGCAGTGAAATGAGCCCGATGAGTCAACGTGCCGAGAACCAAAGCTAGGAACAGCGCCGAAGTACCAGTAGCGAAATTCAATAGCGATGTCGTAAAGCTTTGACCGGAATGTTCATTTATTTGCCCGTTAAATGCCCTCTGTATGCCAACAATTCCTCCGGCAATTCCAGCAATAAGGACTGAAATAAAGGAAAGATTCTTGGCATCGATTCTGTCCCACGCCGAAATCAGAACTGCAAGTACTGTAATAACCGCAGCGGCAACTCGTCGCACAGTTATGTGTTTCTTGCCTCCGCCAGTAAGTCCTAGTCGGTCGACTCCTAAAGAGGCACCCGTTTGGCCGGCGATAGACGCCACTGAGAAGACCGCTACTCCCAGTAATGGAACCATTTGAGTTTGCACCGCAACAAAGGACGCGCCGAGCACTCCAGCGAATAGACGGTTTTTAGGAAGAAGCCCAGTTCGCGCAGCCGTTCTAAGTTTCTTTGCTCCACCACTTATTCCTGGGATAAAAAGTGATATCAGTATTAAAACCAAAAGCCCAGAGCCAAATGATATTAACGCCGCTTCCAGACCATTGTTCATTCGATGAGAGAGTTCACCATTTGCTCGAGATTGTAAGGAAATTAGAACGCCAGAAAGTGCCGCTAATAAGTCAAGGCGCATTGAGGGAGTCTATTCCCAGTTCAATCGTAGTTGCTAGCCATTTGTCTTCTAGATCAGCATGTGAAGCTTGTTGCTCCATCAAGTCACTTTCAATCTGTGAAAGAAGTGGTGCATCAAACGATGCCTTCTCTTGTCTGCTCACAAGTTGGGCGATCTTCTCAGACGATTTCTCCAATTGTCGTTCTAAGCGAGCAAGGTCCTTCTTAAGAATTCTCTCCCTAGCAGCGTTGGAAGGTGCTTTTTCGTTAATCTCTTTTTTGTTGGCTTCCGCAATCATTTCACCACGTTGCTCAAGATATTGATCAACACCGCGAGGTAGATCTCGTAAATGCCCATCGCCTAACATCCCGACGAAACGGTCACATACCCTTTCGAGAAAGTATCTGTCATGCGAAATCACTAGGAGTGTGCCACTGTAACTGTCCAACAAATCTTCCAACTCAGTCAGCGTTTCGATGTCGAAATCATTGGTCGGTTCATCCAAAAGAAGCACATTCGGACTATCCATTAGGAGGCGCGTTAGTTGGAGTCGACGTCTCTCTCCACCTGAAAGATCTCCTACTGGAGTCCACTGTGACTCCTTATTAAAGCCCAGTCGTTCGCATAACTGTGAAGCAGTTAATTCTTTTCCGTTTCCCAATTCGACACGATTGGCAACTTGCTCAACTGCCTCTAGAACTCGCCATTCTGGATTTAGCTCATCAAGGTGCTGAGTTAGGAACGCCGCTTTTACCGTGACACCTGTGACCAGTTTCCCGGAGGTAAATTTTGTTTCACCCGCCAGGGCGCGCATCAAAGTTGTCTTTCCTGCACCATTAATGCCCACGATTCCGATTCGGTCGCCCGGTCCAATATTCCAATACGCATCCGAGAGAATTTCCAAATTGCCCGCGTGCAATTGAGCATGATGGATCTCATACACAGTATTTCCAAGTCGGTTTCGAGCAAAGCGAAGTAATTCGGTGCCATCTCTGGGAGGCGGCTCACTTGAGATGAGTTCATTTGCTGCGTCGACTCGAAATTTTGGTTTGCTTGTCCGCGCAGGTGGACCACGGCGTAGCCAGGCCAATTCTTTGCGAATCAATTGATTACGACGACCTTCCATCGCATTTGCTTGGCGACTGCGTTCAGCTTTTGCCAGCACGAACGCCGAATAACCGCCATCGTATTCTTCTACTTTCCCATCTACTACTTCCCAGGTCCGATCAGTTACGGCATCGAGGAACCATCTATCGTGAGTGATTACGGCGACAGCCAAATCTTTCCGACTATTGAGATGACGAGAAAGCCATGCGACGCCCTCTACATCAAGATGGTTCGTGGGCTCATCTAATAGAAGTAAATCGAGATCATCGATTAGTAATTTAGCTAGCCCTACGCGTCGTCTTTCTCCACCCGACAGCGCTGCAAAGTTTCGATCGAAAAGTTCATCCGTATGACCTCCAAAAAGTCCATCGAAAATTTCTCTGATCGCAGACTCTCCTGCCCACTCATGCTTGGCTTTATCGCCGAGGACTACATCACGAATTGTGGCGTGAGGGTCTGCAAAATCAACTTGAGACAGAAGTCCTATTCGAACGCTTCCCGCGCGTGTAACACGTCCAATATCTGCTGGCTCTACTGCCGCAATCACGCGCAAGAGAGTGCTCTTTCCGGAGCCATTTCGTCCCACTATGCCGATTCGATCGCCTTCACTAATTCCAAGTGAAACATTATCGAGCAGTTGCTTAATATCAAATGATTTCGAAACACTTTCGAGGTTTACAAGATTACGCGCCATTCCGGCACCGACTCACGACTAAAGCGCGCGTCCAACCACGTGGTAGCGAACACCCGCCCAATTATTTTCCGTCGTAATGCCTCGACCATCCAAGAGCGTTCGAATTTCGGGAATGCTTTCTTTGGTTAAAGTTCGATACATCGCATGGTCGGCTTGGACGATCGCTGCATCAGCACCTTGTCCGACGTGATGAGCGCTCAATCCATAATGAGCCAATTCCTCGTCCGTATACATCGGATCATGAACAGAAACGACCGCACCCAATTGTTTGAGTGCTTCAACGGTTGGGAATACGCCGGAAAACGCGGTCTCTTTCACCCCTCCACGGTAGGCGGCACCAAGTACAACAACTCTTTGGCCCTTGAGATCACCGTGAATCTTGGCCAATGTATTTACAACATGGCTCGGCATCGCAGCATTTGCAGCTCGCGCTGCACTCACAACTGTCGCAGCAGGATCATTCCAAAGATAGAAACGGGGATAGATAGGAATGCAATGTCCGCCAACCGCGATTCCAGGACGGTGAATGTGCGAAAAGGGTTGTGAGTTCGATGCATCAATGACCTTTTGAACGTCAATCCCATGAGACTCAGAGAAGAGCGCAAATTGATTTGCAAGTGCAATATTCACATCTCGGTAGGTTGTTTCCGCAAGTTTCGCAAGTTCGGAAGCTTCCGAACTTCCCAGATCCCACACGCCATTCTTTTGAGGCAGATCTGGGCGATCATCAAAATCCAAAACGTCTTCATAGAAAGTTACGCCGCGGTCGCCACTAGCCGGATCTATACCGCCGACCAATTTTGGATATTTTCTTAGGTCAGCAAAAACACGACCAGTGAAGACACGTTCTGGAGAAAAAACCAAATGAAAATCTACTCCGGCTTTCAAGCCAGAAATTTTCTCAAGGGCCGGTGCGAAACGATTTCGAGTAGTGCCAACAGGTAACGTCGTCTCGTATGAAACCAAAGTTCCAGGTTTCAATCCCTTTCCGATTGCCTCGGTGGCGGCGTCCATCCAGCCAAAGTCCGGAACTCCACTTTCGTCAACAAAGAGAGGTACAACTACTACAACGGCTTCGCTTTGAGCCACAACCGATGTTGTGTCGGTAGTGGCGACTAACTTTCCATTCGCAACAACCTCTTTCAGATACTCATCGAGATGATCTTCACCTGGGAAAGGTTCGCGTCCAGCATTCACACTCTCCACAGTTTTCGCATTTACGTCCGCCCCGAAAACCGTGTGCCCTTTGCGCGCGAATTGAACTGCCAATGGAAGACCTATCTTGCCCATGGCGACAACAGTTATTTTCATCAAATATTCCTTCTCTAGTGACTGGCAAGTTCATCGTGCGCGGAGATTAGTTTACTGCTCTGAAGCTCCCAAGAATATTCGTCAAGCATCCCTTCGCTTATGGCACCAAGATATTTGTCTCGATTCACGCTAATTTCCTCAAAGCACTCAGCAAGTTCCGCCGAGTTCCCCGCAGTAAAAACCAATCCGTTGCCCTGAAGAAGAACCTCTTCAGACATCGTCTTTACGTCACTAACAATGATGGGAATTCGGGCATGAATGTATTCAAAGTATTTTGTGACGAGAGATATCTCGTGGTTGGGGTGATGAAGAATTGGAATCACTCCACTAGTCGCATCCGAAACAAATGTGGAGACATACCACTCAGGTACATAGGGATGAATATGAACTCTATCTGAGACTCCCAATTCCTCCGCCAACAACTGCAGTTTCTTCACATATGGATTCGAAGGATTTACAACAAAGGCAACATGATGATCCGAGACTTTTACCAACGCTTCAACCATGGCGTCGAGTCCTCGCTGTGGGGCAGCAGCACCGACATAAACATGAAGAGGAATTCCCAAAGCAAGATTTAGCCTGCTTCGGATCGTTCCGAGCTGTGTGTCAATCGATGGTTGAGTACGGCGAGGAGCATTTAGCACAACCACTGGCCTTCGAGAAAGTTGGTAATCATCAGTCAGCATGCCCGCGATAGTTTCCGAAACTGTCATTACTGAATTAACTTGGCTGATCGAAGTTTTTTCCAAAAGGCTCATTGCAACCTGCCACGTGGGGTGCTTTCTGTGCACTCCTTGGACATATTCGTGTGCGTCGTAAAGGATCGAAATGGTGTGTCCGCGTGAGGCGGCTCGTTTCCTAGCTCGAAGAGCTAACCCGAGGGTGTCACAATCATTGGCGTGAATAATGTTTGGCTTTAAGTCGTCAATTGTCTTCCCAAATGACTTCTCACCATCGTTCAATGAAGGCCAGCTAAAGTAAAGAAACCTTGGGTATTTCTTTAAAATCAGTGGGCTCGCCCACCGCCAAAATAGACGATCAGGTGTGAATACTTTGCAACCATATCGGACAAAACGTTTACCTCGTGGAAGGTATCGATTGCTGAGATCCAGAATTCGATTAAACGGAAATATTGGCCTAACGCGATGAGCGGTAGCCGTAACTATTAACGGAACTCGAACAATTTCGAAATTCTGTCCAGGCTCTTTCAGCGGAACGGAACCAACTCGTCCCGCTAGCAAAGTCACCCTGTATCCAGCGGCTCCAAGGGTTTCAGCGGATTTAAGGACGCGTGAATCTCCAACCGCGTTATTCGTAACAATTGAAACGATGTGGATTGAAGAGCGTTGTTCAGAATTCATTGTGGAATCTAGTCCGTATTGGGAATAGTCACGATTGAGTTCGTACGAGCGCTCTCAATTATTGCTTCTGCAACTACAACCGTGGCAAGCCCTTGTTGCATTGTGACAATATCTGAATCTTTACCCATAACAGCGTCACGGAAATTCTCGTGCTCCATACGAAGTGGTTCATGTTTTGCAATCGCGTAGCGAATAACGTCCCCTTCGCTTACTCCGCGGAACATCGCGATTTCGTCCCATCCTGATGTGACGGTGCCATTGGCATAGAAAGTCAGATCTGCCGTCAAAGTGTCAGCTACAAAAGCGCCCTTCTCTCCCGTAAGAATTGTTACGCGCTCTTTAAGCGGGCTCAACCAATTTACGAGGTGACTAGTGATCGTCCCATCCTTCAGCGTCCCGATGAATGCAACGAGATCTTCATGTTCGCGACCCGTTCGAAGAGCTGTTTGCGCCGACACTGAAACGTAAGGCTGACCGGTGATCCAAGCGGTGAGGTCAATGTCGTGCGTCGCTAAATCTTTAACGACACCCACATCTGCAATTCTCGCTGGAAACGGTCCCTGCCTTCGAGTCACCACTTGGTAGAGAGAACCTAATTGATCAAGCCTTCGTCTGGCTTCCTGCAGTGAGGGGTTGTATCTCTCGATATGTCCGACTGCCCCGACCAAGCCAGCGTCCTTAAATGCGTGAGTTAGTTTCAGCGAAGTACGAGTGTCTTGCGAAAGTGGCTTCTCAACCATTGCGTGAATTCCAGACGCGGCGAGTTCGAGTCCAATATCTAAATGGAAAATCGTGGGCACTGCGACCATCGCATAATCAAGACCCATTTCGATCAGTTCACCGACCGTATTAACAACGGGGCGCCCTTGTGCGACTCCATTCTTATCTCCTGCAGGATCGCAGACCCCCACAAAATCCACACCGGGAAGTGAAGCAAGCACTCGAGCATGATGGCGACCCATCATCCCCAATCCGATTAAGCCTGCCCGAAGATTCGCCATTGCCTAGACCCCAGCGCTGGCGATTGCATTGATCACGGAAACAACAGTTTCGAGATCACCTTGAGAAAGCGCTGGATGAACAGGGATGGAGAGAACTTCATTTGCGACCCTTGTTGTTTCTGGGAGATCAAAGGTATGCCCAAACGAAGGCAATTTGTGAACAGGAATTGGGTAGTAGACACCGTTTCCAACCCCACGCTTTGTCATTTCCTCGCCAAATGCATCTCGATTATGTCCCACAACGCGAATTGTGTACTGGTGATACACATGGAATGCACCCGGAGCCACGAAAGGCACGACAACTCCAGAAAGATTCTCATCTAGGAATTTTGCATTCGCTCGACGTTGAGCAGTCCATTCAGCCAATTTCGCAAGCTGAACGCGTCCAATCGCGGCGTGAATATCTGTCATGCGTGTATTGAAACCAACCACTTCATTCTCATAACGCTTTTCCATACCTTGATTGCGAAGCAATCGCGACATGCGTGCAGTTTCATCTGAGGCGGTGGTAATCATTCCGCCTTCGCCCGAAGTCATATTTTTTGTTGGATAAAAAGAGAAAACACCTGCGTCGCCAAAAGCACCTACATATGTACCGTCAAGTGACGCCATGTGTGCTTGGCACGCGTCTTCAACAACCATGAGATTGTGCCGGGCCGCGATGGCCATAATTTCCTTCATGGCCGCTGGCTGACCATAAAGATGCACTGGTTGAATCGCCCGGGTTCGAGGAGTAATCGCTGCTTCTATTGCTTTTGGATCAATATTAAAAGTGCGAGGATCGATGTCAACAAAAATTGGTGTGGCTCCAGTGAGTGCTACAGAGTTCGCAGTCGCAGCAAATGTGAAGGAGGGAACGATGACCTCATCCCCAGCTTTTAATCCGAGGGCAACCAGTGACATGTGCAGCCCTGATGTTCCAGAGTTAACGGCGATACAGTGGCGATCTCCCACTATTGCGGAGAATTCCTTTTCAAAAGCGGCAACTTCTGGTCCCTGTGCCATCATTCCTGATCGCAATACTCGGTCAACGGCGGCGCGCTCTTCATCTCCAACAAGGGGCTTTGCGGCGGGGATCATCTTGGAATCAGTACTCATTTATCTACTTCCACGAGAGTATTAGGGC
>Ga0194061_1002436_pt1 | contig 10174 bp, 7 predicted proteins | sample SepL2221m_MetaG_FD_163423 | JGI IMG/M metagenome (GOLD analysis project Ga0194061, IMG submission 163423) | Anoxic zone freshwater microbial communities from boreal shield lake in IISD Experimental Lakes Area, Ontario, Canada - Sep2016-L224-21m | ecosystem: Environmental > Aquatic > Freshwater >...
GATGAAGCACCGGTCGAATTCCGTGAAGGCGAGTATGGCGAGCGAGTCGCCACCGTCGAACCGGGCGGCATCGAGGAAATCCCGGACAGTGATCGGCATGGCAAGCCCATCCAACTGCTCTGGACTTGGACTTCGCCGAACCTTGAGTTTGCAACGGTGTTTGTGGGGGCACTGGGCACGCTGTTCTTCGGCCTGACGATCTGGCAAGCATTGGCTGCCATCGTGCTCGGCAATGGGCTGGGCGCACTCGGGCAGGGCGTTCTTTCAGCCCGGGGGCCGCTGTACGGCGTCCCGCAGATGGTCTTGAACCGCGCACCTTTCGGCTACAAGGGCAACTTCTTGCCGGCGGGAATCATGTCCCTCACCGGCGGAATCGGCTGGTTCGCGGTCAACTCGGTCAGTGGCACTTTCGCACTCTCGTCGCTGACAAAGATGCCCGACTGGCTCTCGTTGCTGATCATCGTGCTAGTTCAGGTGCTCGTCGCGTTCTACGGCCACAACTTGGTGCAGGCATACGAGCGCTTCGCCTTCCCGCTGCTGGCCGTGGTCTTCTTCATCGCTTGCGTGGTCAGTTTGAGCCACTCCGGTGCAGGGACGGCAAAGGGCGGTGGCGGTCTCGGGGGCTTCCTGCTGATGACGGCTGCTGTCTACGGTTACGCCGCCGGGTGGAACCCGTACGCCAGCGACTACGCCCGTTACCTGCCGCGCGATGTCAGCTCGAAGACAGTTGCGCTCTACGCCGGGCTCGGACTGTTCATTTCGACGACCTTCCTTGAGTTCGTTGGTGCAGCTGCCGCAAGCAGTTGGGACCCGAATGCGAACCCGACCACCGCGTGGATCGCGGTCATGCCGACCGTGCTGGCCAAGGTCACCCTGTTGGCAATCGTGGTCGGTTCAATTGCTGCGAACGTGTTGAACATCTACTCCGGATCCCTTGCGTTCTTGACGCTTGGAATCCGGATCAAGGCGCACCTGCGTCGCGCAATTACGGCCTTGGTATTTGGTGTGGCTGGCTTTGCATTGGCTTTCAGCGCGCTGAAGAACCCAGCAAACAAGTACGAGGGCTTCTTGCTCGTTGTCTCGTACTGGCTCGGCCCGTGGCTAGGCATTGTGTTGGCCGACCAGTGGCTGCGCAAGGGACGTCGGGTCGACGGCTTGCTCTACAGCCGGGTTCACGAAAACTGGGTCGCACCGATCCTGTTCTTGGTCTCGCTCGTAGTGTCGATCTTCCTGTTCTCGAACCAGTACGGCACGTACGTTGGGCCGATCCCAACCAAGTATTCCAGCGTCGGAGACATTACGTTCTTCGCTGGGTTCCTGATCTCGTTCATCGGGTATTCGTTGCTGGGCAAGAAGTCCAAGGCGCCCGCATCGGTGTAGTCCTAAATTCGATTGGCAAGGGGCGTCACTTCGGTGGCGCCCCTTCGCTGTTGCTAGTTGTCCAACCAGGCGCGGACGAGCAACTCGATCACCTCGGTTGGTTCGTAGCCGTGAGCCTCGGCCTTGCGCGTCAAATCCTGCAGCAGCTCGGGGGTAAGGACGAGCCCTGTCGGTGGGTCGAGTTTGGCCTTTGCTTGGACCTTGTCTTTGCCCTTGGTCTTGTCTTTAGCTTTCTTCTTTGACTTGCCTTTGTGCCTGGGCTCGAATTCGTCCGGCGCCACACTGACCGGTCCGGTCAGGGTGTCGCTGGTACTTGGGCGCTTCGATTTCTTTGATTTGGCGTCAGCCGAGTGGCCTGGGCTCTCGGTTGGCAGCGAACGCAACGGAATTGGAAGTGCCGGACGGGCCGGATGGACCTCGGCGTCGGCTGATTTTGTTAGTGCAGGCCGCGGTGGCGGATTTGTCATTTCCGATCTCCAAACGCTAGAGCCCTGCCGATGGCTGCAGTCTCGGAGACTTCGCGCCCCCTGATCAGCATCGTGTCAAGTAGATCATCGAACACGTCCGCAGCCTGCTGCGCGCCGGCTGAGTGCCACGCCTGAATTGGCAGGCAGGCACCTTGGGCTTGAGATAGCGCCGTGCGCTCGGGCACCGTCGGATCAAGTACTAGGTCGCCATAGACGGTACGCAGTTCAGCGAGCCGGAATACGTGCTCGGCCGTGTTGGGCCGGACCCGGTTGACGACGACCCCAGCCGTCTGAAGTCCCAGATTCGCCGCCGATCGGACCACTTCGATTGCTCCGATTGCTTGGGCCGCGCCTTGGAGTGCGAAGAACGATGGTTCGGTGACTACCAAGGCCAACTGGGCGGCCGCCAAGGCGTTCCGGGTTAGTTCACCGAGGGACGGCGGGCAATCGATTAGGACCAGGTCGTAGTTATCGACCACACCTGTTAGGGCGATGCGCAGTCGTAGCGTCGACGCCCTGCCCTCTGGCACATTTCGGTGCTCCAAGGCTCGCTCGGCGCCAAGTACTTCAATGTGCGGACCCCACCCCGAAACGCGAATGGCCTCGGCAGCGATGCCTTCACGGGCATCCGCCAGCACATCGTTGGTCGTGTATATCGGAGTTACGTCCAGGGCGGCGGTCGCATTCGCTTGGGGGTCAAGGTCAATCACTAGGGTGCGCAGCCCACGTTTCCAAGCCGCACCGGCCAGCCCAAGCACCACGGTGCTCTTGCCGACTCCTCCTTTGAGGGAGATAACTGCGATCGAGGGCACGATGCGAAGTTTGGCACGTTCATGGGTCCGGCGCGATCAGTTCGCGTGCAGTCTGCGCAAGGATTCCGTGCGTTCGACGCCGTGATCAACGATTCGCTCGGGATAGCCGAATGGGACACCACCTGCCAACTTCCACGGTTCGTGCGCCGATGCGCCAGTTAACGTGCCAAGTTCCGGGAGGTAGCGGCGCACGTAGTCGCCGCTGGGATCGAATCGCAGACCTTGGGTGATCGGGTTGAACACGCGGTAGTAGGGCGCGGCGTCGGTTCCGGTGCCGGCTACCCATTGCCAGCCGTGCTGATTGCTCGCTAGGTCGCCGTCGCGCAACCAGTGCATGAAGTGGCGAGCGCCAACTTGCCAGGGCAGGTGGAGGTCCTTGATCAGGAATGATGCGGTGATCATGCGGACCCGGTTGTGCATCCACCCTTGTGACCGCAATTGGCGCATCCCAGCATCGACTATCGGATACCCGGTCAACCCGCTCTGCCACGCGAGCAGTCGAGCCTCGGCAGTCGGGCCGGTGTCGGTAGTGACATGCGACAAGTTCGGCCGCAGGTCGTTACGGGCACTTCCCGGATGACGAGCAAGGATGTCTGCGTAAAAGTCGCGCCACGCAAGTTGGCGCCGGAACGCATCGTCGCCCGCCCCGGAACCGAGGTCGGCCAGCAGGGTCCGCGGATGGATCTCACCCCACTTAAGGTGTGCCGAAAGCGCGCTGGTGCCCGATTGATCAGGGCGGTCGCGTTGCGTTGCATAGTGGGCCAGCCGGCTTTTGCGAAAGCCATCCCAAATCAGCGTGGCGGCGGCTTCACCCATGGGGGGCAGGACGGTTCTGCCTAGTTCGGGGGCTGCAGGTAATGGTTCGCTGCCGCTTGGATCCAACAACGGCATTGGCCCAGCGGGGGCAGCAACTGGCCGACGCCAGCCGTGGGCTGACCACGCGCGGTAGAACGGCGTGAAAACCAAGTAGGGCGTTGCGTCGGACTTCAGGACCCGACCGGGGGATACGGCATATGCCGAACCAGTTTCGCGCAGTTCGGTTCCGTTGCCGCCAAGTGCGTTAGCCACAGCTAGGTCGCGCTTGCGTCCGTATGGGCCAAAGTCAGCTGCGATGTGCACCGTGCGCGCGGCGTATTCGCGAGCTACGTCAGGGACCACCGATTCGGGATCACCGGTGCGGATCAGCAATCGGCCGTCCAGTGATTCGCTCAGTGCGTTCAACGAGCCGATGAGCCACGCGCGCCGGACATCGCCAGAAGTGCGCCATAGCGTGGGATCAATGACGAACAGCCCGACGGTTTCGCCAGCACCCTCGCTGAGCGCGTCGAGCAGGGCTGGGTTGTCGGCAAGCCGAAGGTCGCGGCGAAACCACATGACACTGGGCACTCCGGAACGCTACGTCCAACCGGCAACTAGTGCGCGGCCAAGTTCAGGGCGAGAGGTCTCGCTGTTGTTCCAACTGCAACCGCAATGGCATGCCGCTCTTGCCACTCGGGGCCGCCTTGACTGCAAGAAATTGGTGCAACTGGATTCGGTTCGCCTCGAAAGCCACTTGGCTGGCCACCAAGTAGAGCCGCCAGACTCGGGCCTTGCCAGGACCGACTTCGGCAACTGCCTGGTCCCAATGGGCATCAAGATTGGCTGCCCACGCTGCCAGCGTGAGGGCGTAGTGCTCACGCAAGTTCTCTTGGTGACGGCCTTCAAGTCCTTGGTTGGACATGACCGAAAGCAGATGGCCGGGACCGGTCAGCTCCCCGTCGGGGAACACGTACCGGTTGATGAAGCCGTCGGGATACAGCGTTTGGCCAAGATCGTTCGGGCGAGTGATCGAATGGTTAAGCAGCCGTCCTTCGTAGCGAAGGCGATCTCGCAGGAATGAAAAGTAGAAGCGGTAGTTGGCCTTCCCGATGTGTTCGGTCAATCCGATCGACGAGACCGCGTCAAAGTCAGATTCGGTGATATCGCGGTAGTCACCGTGACGAATCTCGGCTCGGTCCGATATCCCACGTTCGATGATGACCTGTTGTCCCCAACCGGCTTGCTGGGCGCTCAGGGTTACGCCGATTGCGCGCACGCCATAATTCTCCACGGCGTGCCGGACCATGCCTCCCCAGCCACAACCGACATCAAGCAGCCGTTGTCCGGGCTGTAGATCAAGTTTGCGGCAGACCAAGTCGAACTTCTCGGCCTGAGCTTCTTCCAACGATGCATCGGCGTGTGAGTAAACGGCACAGGTGTACGCCATCGATGGGCCAAGTACCCACGAGTAGAACTTGTTCGAAACGTCGTAGTGATGGCTGATTGAAGCGGCATCCCGACGCTTCGTGTGGCGGTCCCCTGCCAGATTGACTTCCTCAGGTGGTACCTCAATTCGGCGACGGTAATAAGGCAGCAGCGTTCGCCCGATCTGGAATTTCTCGGTCGGCGTGAACTGCCGCTTACCCACGTCACCAAGGCGGCTTAGTGCTCCGTGCAGGCTGCCTTCGATGTCAATCTCTCCGGCGACATACGCGCGAGCCAAGCCGAGTTCGCCGGGCGAGGAGGCCAAGTACTGCAGCGCCCGCTCCGATCGCAAGTTGATCTGCACATCGGCGTCAGGATTGCCGGCTCGGCTGCCATCAAAGGCCTGAAACTCCAAGTCCGGACGTTCGCCTGCGATCAACTCAAACAGGTTTGCCAGCTTCATCTTCAACTCCTTCACGCCGGCATCAGCTTCGACCGACGGTCTTCGCGTACAGCCCCGGAAATCTGCTGACCGGATCGTACTTGCTCTTCAGTTCTTGGTAGGTCAAACCGCCATAAAGTTTGGCGAACTCGTTTTCGTCGTAGTACGCGGTTGAGTACAGAGACTTGCGGCCAGCTAACTCGGTGACCTTGGCTTCGATCAAGCGATTGATACGAGCAGCTTCGCCCGATTCGCCTGGGGGCAGCGCCACGCTGGACCAGAAGCCGACGTTGACGTAGGTGGTCTGCGGGTCGAGCTCGTAGAGCGGCCAGCGCAAGCTTGCATCACGTTGTTTGAGCGGGCAAAGCCAGATTGGACTCAGTCCGACGCACGCGTCGAAGAACTCGAGGAACTCACCAAGGGCCGCAATCGGGATCTCAACGTCTTGGACGACATACTCGCGCTCCGGTCGACCGCGCAAACGGTCCACGCGGCGACTGAACCCGTAGTGGCGATCGGCCGAGACGAGCTTCCAGTAGACGTCGCTTCGGCGCAGGTGTCGGGGCCAGAACCTGCGGACGATGGGGTGTTGAGCGCCGAACGCCCGCGAGCACCAGAACCAGTCGGTATCCCAGCGCCACAGATAGTCATGCGTGGTAAGTACGTCCGTCGAGCGACGCGGGATCGAGCGGTAGTAGATGTCCTGCCCCGTGTAGTTACTCGGCACCGTTGCGGGGTCGATCGAGTCGACTAGGCGCCCCAGCGTCAGGTATGACTCCTGCGCCGAAAATCGGGTGCCGTCCATGAAGTCAACTTGCTGGCCATCCCAAACGTGTGACCCGGTGATTTGCGCGATAGCTTCGGATAGCGACGCAACGTCCGCAAACTTGATGTGTCGCATTTGAACGAACTGAGGTGCCGGTTCCAATTCGATGCGTAACCGCAAGGCGTAACCGAGACTTCCGTACGAGTTTGGGAATCCGAAGAACAATGCGCGATTTGGATCGTCGTGTGCTGGCGTCACCGTAAGAACCTCACCGCTGCCTAGCAGCAGGTCCATTTCGAGAACGCTCTCGTGTGGGCAGCCATTGCGGAAAGATGCCGACTCGATGCCGAGGCCGGTTACGGCGCCGCCCAAGGTGATCGTCTTCAACTGTGGAACGCACTTGGGCATAAGGCCGTGCGGCAAGGTAGCCGCAACAAGGTCGCCGTAAGTTGTCATACCGCCGACATCGGCCGTTTGGGCGGCCCGGTCGATGCTGAACACGTGTGCGAACTCACTTACGTCAAGGCGACTACCGGCATGCGCGGAGCGAGGTCGAAACAGATTTGAGGTCGGCTTTCGCAGTCGAATCGGACTGCCTTCCGGCAACGATCGATAGGCGTGTTGCAGGCGGTCTCGGGCCGCGATGTATTCAGTCATGGGTCGAACCCAGCACGATGCGCGCGTCCAGGGCTACGACCCCAGTTGGCGACACGAACAGTGGGTTGATCTCGAACTCTGCAATCTCGGGGTGCGCGGAAGCTAGTTCACTGAACTTGGCGATCGCTTCGGCTGCAGCGTCGACGTCCAAGGAAGGTCGCCCGCGAGCGCCAGTCAGCAGCCCCGCACCGCGCAAATCCATCAACAACTCTTTAGCTTGCTGCGCGGAGACCGGCGCTAGGGCCAGTGCAGTGTCGCGAATGATCTCCGTGTAGACCCCGCCGAGCCCGACGAGGAGCACAGGGCCGAAGCGCGGATCCTGTCGCACCCCGACGATTAGCTCGACCCCGACACTTAGATCGGCCTGTTCTTCAACGGAATAGGAAGTCGCAAGCAATGCGGTGTCCATCACGGCGTACGCAGCGCGCAATTGTTGTTCGTCTTCAAGACCCAGCGCGACTCCTCCGCTGTCGGACTTGTGCAGCAACCCGTTCGCCTTCAGTACCAACGGATACCGCAGAGAGCGTGCCGCATCCAGCATCTGTTGGGCCGTTGTTGCATTGGTGGCGCGCACGATCGGCAAGCCGGCCTTGGCCAGGACTTCACGGGCAGCGACGTAGTCGTCAGCAGCCACGGGAGCGGCTGATGCCGGGAGCGGCAAGACCAGTTGTGGTGGGTCAAACGTGGCTCGCGACAGTGCGTGGATCGCGTCTTCGACGGCGGCAAACACGGCAACTCCGCCGTCACGCAGCGCCTGCATGGAGCGGCTGTCCGGAAACATCGAATGAACGACGGTTGGGAGATTCTGTGCGGTCATGATCTCGGCCATCCGAGTTGTCGCAGCGACCTCCAACTCGGCAAGTCCTTGCGCAAAGGCGTCCTCTGTGGAGTAGCCGCCAAAGTAGCCAGTGACCAAAAGTGCGTCTATCTCGCCCGATTCCAGTAGCCGCTGGGTACCGCGAGCGAAACACATCGGGTCCTGTTCGCCGTAACCGGCGACATCGACGGGGTTAGACGTGCCTGCTCTTTCCCATAGATCGCGGGCAAGGTCAGCCTGCAGTGCCGTCGAGAGTTCAGGAACGTTTAGGCCATGGGTTTTCGCCAAGTCGGCCGAGATCGTTCCGTGTCCGCCACCGTCGGTAAGGATGGCCATGCGATGGCCGGGCCGCCGCTGTGGCCGAGTCACCATGGAAAGTACATCGGCGAGTTCGCGCGGCGTATGTACGAGATGCGCACCGGCTGCGCGACAGGCCGCCGCAACGACATCCCCGTCAGACGCGAGCGAACCGGTGTGTGACGCAGCGCTACGCGCTGCCGCGGCGGAACTGCCTGGTGCCAGCACGACCACTGGCTTGCCGCTCGCGACAGCACTTGCAGTGGCGGAGACGAAGCCACGACCGTCGCGGAAGTCCTCGGCGTAGATGGCGATGGCCTTTGTGGCTGGATGGGCCGCGCAGTCGGCAATGAAATCGGTCAACGTTACGTCGGCCTGGTTGCCGATCGATACAAAGCGCGAGAACCCCATTCCGCGGCGCACCAACAACTGCTGCAGCTCGAGGGCAAGGTTTCCGCTCTGCGATAGCAGCGCGACCGACCCTGATTCGAAAGGGTCAGATGCAAGGTATAGCTCAGTCGTGTTGTCGACGATGCCAAGACAATTCGGGCCCACCAGCATCGCCCCGGCCGACCGTACGGCTGCAACAACTCGGTCCTGCGTTTCCAGTCCGGCTGAGTCGGTCTCGCCGAGCCCGGCGGTGATCGCCAGAATCACTTTCGCGCCCTGCGCTAACGACGCAACCACGCTACTTTCGAACGAGGCTGCAGGGACGCAGATCACTGCCAGATCGACGCTTCCTGGAATCTGTGCCAGCGACGGCAGGGTCGCTTGGCCGTAGACGTCTCCGCCGCGGTGATTGATCAAGTAGATCGGCCGATGCGACGTGCGCAACGCCTGTCGGGATACCGCGTTTCCCCACTTGCTCGCGTCACTACTGGCGCCGACGATGGCGACGCTGGCTGGGTCGAACAGCGCGGACAGGTTCCGGGTCGCCAAGATCACTCCTCTACGTCGGCTTTCGGACCCTACCGGGGTGGCCTTGAAACAACCTCACGTGGCGTAGTCAGGCGCAACCCTGTCGAGCAGCCGCAGCAGGGCCGCCCAGGCTAGGTCGTAGCCGTACGGATCTGGGTAGTCGACCACTACGTCGCCTCGGAACTGGGCGGCCGTGAACTCGCAGACTTCCGGCCTGGGCAGGCGCACGGGCCCGGCAGCGAGTGCGTCGATTTGGATTTGGCAGGCCTGGTCTAGGTAGTACATCCGCAGGAACGCTTGGGCGGGCGTCGAACCGACCGTTAGTAGGCCGTGGTTCCGCAGGATCAGCGCCGGGTAAGCGCCAAGGCTGGCCACGAGTCGCTCCTGCTCGGCCAGATTCTGGGCGATCCCTTCGTAGTCGTGATACCCGACTTGGTCGTAGAACTCCAAAGAGATCTGGTTAACCGGTAGCAGTCCCACTTCGCTCGCCGCGACGGCGCAACCGGCCCGCGAGTGAGTGTGCAGAACGCAGTGGGCGTCCGGTCGGGCTCGGTGAATGGCCGAATGAATCACGAACCCGGCCGGATTTATGGCTAGGGCGTCGGGGTCGAGCAGCGCCCCGGCGTTGTCGACCCTGACGAGCGAACTTGCTGTGATCTCGTCGAATAGCAGCCCGTAAGGGTTGATTAGGAAAGTCGCTTCTGGGCCAGGCAGGCGGGCTGAGATATGGGTGAAGATCAAATCAGTCATTCGGAAGTGGTGGACCAGGCGGTAAGTGGCAGCAAGTTCGCAGCGCAGTCGCCATTCAACGGTGACCGGATCGTCCATAGGCGCTCCTCCGGAGTTCACGGCAGGGTAGCCGAAAGTCAGCGACTTCACGCGATTTCGGACTCGCCTACAGGTCCGCCGCGCCATACTGACGCTCGGATCGTTGCTATTTGCGAACAGTCTGCCTTTCTTCATTGACACCGCCCGCTCGCGCCTGTTGCATGCACGCACAACCCAATGGAGGTCTTGTGGAGCAATCCTCGTTCGATCGTCGTAAGTTCCTCGGCGGCACTGCTGGTGCAGTCGGTGGAGCGGCGCTCTTGGCAGCCTGTGGTAGCCCGGCGAGCAATACCACGCCGTCAGCGTCCGTTTCTCGGCCGGCCGTCGCTGCCGAGTCTGGCAATTTGTCGATCCTCGAATGGGGCGGCTACGAAGCCGCCGGAACCAAGGCCCAGACGGCAGGCATGACAGTCGCCGGGGCGGACTACACCACGAAGTACGGCACGAATGGCCTGACGTATACCTACATCACAAACGACGACCAAGGCCTGCAGAAGGCGACGTCGTCAGGACCGTTCGACATCATGCATCCGTGCCACGAGAACATCAAGGACTACGTGGACCGTG
>Ga0194061_1002442_pt1 | contig 10160 bp, 7 predicted proteins | sample SepL2221m_MetaG_FD_163423 | JGI IMG/M metagenome (GOLD analysis project Ga0194061, IMG submission 163423) | Anoxic zone freshwater microbial communities from boreal shield lake in IISD Experimental Lakes Area, Ontario, Canada - Sep2016-L224-21m | ecosystem: Environmental > Aquatic > Freshwater >...
CCTATGAAGAACAAACTCGCGGATGGCTAGGTTACATTGCCAAAGCCAATAGCTTAGAAGATCAAATTATTGCCTACCGCAAATTAGAGAAACATATTGCTACATTTTCTAGATTGCAGATCATTGGATTTGATAACGATTCAGCAAATATATTTAAGAAATTGAGAGCAAATTACCCTCGATTAGGAACAATGGACTTAAAAATTGCAGCGATCGCAATTTCTAAAGAAGCGACTTTGCTAACCCGTAATTTTAGTGATTTCCAAAATATTGTCGGCTTAAAATTTGAAGATTGGACAATTTAGATTCATAATAAATTCAGAGTGAAAATAAATGGAAATACAATCAGCTAACTTTGGATTTTTGCGCCAACATGACCAACAAATCGTCAAACTCGCCGCCCTCGCTGAGCAGTTTTTCCATAGCGACAGCAACACCTGCATCATCAAACTGCGTCAATATGCCGAACGCCTTGCCAAACTCATCGCCGCCAACACAGGGCTATACCAATCCACAGACGAAGCCCAAGTCGAACTATTAAAAAGATTAAAACTAGAAAATGTAATTTCTAAAGAAGTAGGCGATCTCTTTCATTTAATCAGAATTGCAGGGAATAGAGCCGTCCATAACAAAGGCAACACCGACAGCACCGAAGCCATTACTTTATTACAAACCTCCCACCAATTAGGAATCTGGTTTCATCGAACCTTTAGCGATCGCAACTTCAAAAGCAAAGCATTTATCCCACCCACCGACACCACCGCCGCCCAAAATGCCAAATTAAATGCCGAACTCAAGGCAAAAATAGAAGAATTAGAAAAAATAATCACCGATACCCAAATTGCCAATCAACACCCCACTACCAAGCAAACTGCGGCAATCATTGAACGTTCTGAATCTGCTAGTAAAACCATCGATCTCAATGAAGCCCAAACCAGAGCGCTAATCGATCAACAATTACGCGATCGCGGTTGGGAAGTGGATACTCAAAACCTGCGCTACAGCCAAGGCTTTCGCCCCACCAAAGGTAAAAATATGGCAATTTCTGAATATCCTACTAACAACGGTATTGCCGACTATGCTCTATTTATCGGCTTACGCTGTGTCGCCATGATCGAAGCTAAACGGCGGCGTAAAAATGTTATGGATGCGATCGCTCAAGCGGAGAGATACGCGAGAGGATATAGCCCTCACCCCCCAGCCCCCTCTCCCATTAAGGGCGAGGGGGAGCAAGATCAAAGTCCCTCTCCCTCTTTGGGAGAGGGATTTAGGGTGAGGGCTGAAGTTCCCTTTGTATTCGCGACCAATGGGCGCGGCTATCTCAAACAATTGGAAACCGAAAGCGGAATCTGGTTCCGTGATACGCGCAAATCCACAAATCATAGTCGTGCGCTAATCGACTTCTATACTCCCGATGGTTTAGAAGCATTGTTAACAATGGATCGAGAAACTGCCCATGAGAAATTAAAAAATACTGGTTTTAACTTCGGATTCGATCTCTATCCGCATCAACGCGCCGCCATTGAAAAGATTGAAGAAGCTCTCGAAAAAGATCAGCGATCGATGCTGGTGGCGATGGCAACAGGCACAGGAAAAACTAAACTCGCGATCGCCTTGTTATACCGTTTACTATCTACCAAACGCTTTCGCCGTGTCTGCTTTGTCGTCGATCGCAGCGCCCTCGGCAACCAAACCGCCGATGAATTCACATCCACCAAAGTCGTCACTACTAAGACCTTCACCGATATTTTTGGCTTGAAGGGGTTAAAAGACATCGATCCAGAATCAGAAACCAAAGTGCATATCTGCACAATTCAAGGACTAGTTAAGCGCATCCTCTATGCTAAAGAAAATGGCGATATTCCACCGATTGACCAATATGATTTGATTCTCATTGATGAATGTCATCGAGGCTATCTGCTCGATCGCGAAATGTCTGATAGTGAGTTAAGCTTCCGCAATCAAGAAGACTACATCTCCAAATATCGCCGTGTCTTAGAACATTTCGATGCTGTCAAAATCGGCTTAACCGCCACACCTGCACTGCATACAAAACAAATCTTCGGTGAACCAATTTACACCTATGGCTACCGCGAAGCCGTCATCGATGGCAGGTTAATCGACCATGAACCACCAATCCAGATCGGCACATTGCGAAATACATCGGGCATTAAATTTGAAGTCAACGAGGAAGTGTCCCTTTATAACACAGTTACGGGGGAAATCGATCTCACAAATACCCCCGACGAGTTAAATTTCGATGTCGAGAAGTTTAACAAAAATGTAATTACGGTTCCCTTTAATCGGGCGATCGCTCAAGAATTAGCCGTCCGCATCGATCCTTTACTAGATGAAAAAACGCTGATTTTTGCTACCAATGATCGTCATGCCGATCTCATCGTCAAAGAACTCAAAAGCGCCATGCAGCAGCGTTATGAAGAACTAGATAATGACGCAATTCAGAAAATTACAGGCGCTCCCGAATTAGCTGATCGCATTAGCACTTTAATCCGTTCTTTCCGCAATGATTCCTTACCCAAAATAGCTGTCACTGTCGATTTGCTGACAACGGGAATTGATGTCCCAAAAATTTGCAACCTCGTATTTTTGAGACGAGTCAACAGTCGGATTCTCTACGAGCAAATGTTAGGACGCGCCACGCGGCGCTGCGATGAGATTGGCAAAGAGACATTTAGGATTTTTGATGCTGTCGATATCTATGCGAATATGCAAGAAGTCAGCGACATGAAGCCTGTCGTCGTCGATCCCAAAATCTCTTTAACGCAGTTATTTGATGAGTTAACTCAAGTTGAAGATCCCCAACATCAAAAAGTAATCCGCGATCAACTGATTGTGAAATTGCGTCAAAGATTATCAAAGATGAGCGATCGCTCAAAAGAACAGTATGAAGCAACCATAGGCGAAACTCCAGAAACAAGTTTTAATAAGTTTCGCGCCAGTTCTTTAGAGGCGATGGTGGAATGGGTAAAAGCGAAACCGCAACTTGGCAAACAATGGGACTGGAATCCTGAATACGAAGGAACTTGGATTCCCATCTCAGAGCATCATGACGAGGTGATCTCCGTAACGAGAGGCTATGGCAAGGGTAAAAAACCCGAAGATTATTTAGATGGGTTTATAGACTATATTCGCAATAACACCAACCAAATTGCCGCGCTAACAGTAGTTTTACAGCGTCCCCGCGAGTTAACCCGCGCCCACTTGCGAGAATTGCACCTAGAAATTGATAAGATGGGCTACTCGGTAACATATTTGCAGCAAGCATGGCGAGATACCAAAAATGAAGATATAGCCGCTTCGATTATTGGCTTTATCCGTCAGGCGGCTCTAGGCGATCCATTGATGCCCTATGAAGATCGTGTCAGAGCGGCAATCAGGCGGATTCTTAATAAGCGAAAATGGACAGAGCAACAACGTAAATGGTTAGAGCGTATAAGAGATCAGATAATTATAGAAGTGGTAGTCGATCGCGAATCACTGGATCAGGGCAACTTTCAACGGGATGGCGGATTTAAAAATATTAATCGCGCTTTTGATGGACAATTAGAAACGATTTTAGGCGATATCAATGAGGAAATGTGGCTAAAGCAAGCTTGAGTACGAATAATGGCAACAATAGCAGTAATGCGACGGGGAACATCACCCGCGATATTGTCGCTAAACTTTGGAATCTCTGTAACATTCTCCGAGACGATGGCATCACCTATAACGAATATGTCACCGAATTGACCTATCTGCTATTCCTCAAAATGCTTGCCGAAACAGGCAAAGAAAGCCGCCTCCCCGAAAATTATCGCTGGCAAGATCTCGATGATCGGGAAGGTCTGGAACAATTAGAATTTTACAAACAGCTATTGCTAGATTTAGGTTCCACTAAGAAAGTGAATGATGCGGTGGTATTAGCAATTTTCACCGACGCTCAAACCAAATTACGCAAACCCACCAATCTCAAAGCCATCACCGATGCGATCGATTCCCTCGATTGGTTCTCAGCGCGTGAAGAAGGTTTAGGCAATCTCTATGAAGGGTTACTCGAAAAAAATGCCGCCGAAAAAAAATCAGGAGCAGGACAATACTTTACGCCTAGACCTTTAATCGATGCGATCGTCAGACTGATCAAACCCCAAGCAGGTGAAATCATTCAAGATCCCGCCGCAGGTACAGCAGGTTTTTTAGTTGCCGCCGACCATTACATCAAAGCGCAGACCAATGATCTTTACAGCCTCAATAGCAAAGCCCAAGAATTTCAAATTTGCCAAGCCTTTCGCGGACTAGGGCTAGTTCCCGATACCCATCGCCTGTGTTTGATGAACTTGATGCTGCATGGCATCGAAAGCCCCGTCGATTGCGGCGACAGTCTCTCACTTGATGGCGAAACTCTAGGAAAAGCCGATGTGATCCTCACCAATCCTCCATTTGGCACAAAAAAAGGCGGCGGTCGTCCCACTCGCAATGACTTCTCCACCACTGCCGAAACTTCCAATAAACAACTCGCCTTTGTCGAGCATATCTATCGCGCCCTCAAAGCCAATGGCAGAGCCGCCGTAGTCCTACCCGACAACGTTCTCTTTGAAGACAACATCGGACGCAAGCTCAGACAACAGCTAATGGAACTCTGCGATCTGCATACGATTTTGCGCTTACCCACAGGCATTTTTTATGCCCAAGGCGTGAAAACCAATGTGCTATTTTTTACACGCGGCAAAAGCGATCGCAATAACACCAAAGCCGTTTGGGTATACGATATGCGAGCGAATACCAACACCTTCGGCAAAACCCGCCAACTCACCCTCGCTGATTTCGCCGAATTTGAAGCCGCCTTTGGTGACGACCCTTATGGCAAATCCCCACGCATTGACCAAGGTGAAGAAGGAAGATTCCGTCGCTTTACCCGTGAACAAATCAGCGATCGCAATGACAACCTCGATATCGCATGGCTCCGCGACACCAGCGACGATCCTGAAGATGAAATGACTGAACCTGAAGAAATCGCCTCAGCGATCGCCACTCATTTAAAAAATGCATTAGGTGCGATCGGCGGCTTAATGGAAGAATTGGAATAATTACTGAACTCTATACCCAAAGCAGCAATGCCAAACAAGGCTATGGTGCTACGAAAGCGACCCGCAGTTTTGGGTGAAGGGATTTTGGATATTAGCGATTGACCTGCTGAAATAAGCGATCGCCATACAAAATAATCAACTGATATAATATCAACTGCCCAGAAATTGACAGGAAATAAATGACACAAACCACAGCATTGAAGTATGCATATTATTCGGGTTGCGTTGCTAAAGGAGCTTGCAAAGAACTCCATACATCAACAACTGCGATCGCGCAAGCATTGGGTATTGAATTAGTGGAACTCCACAAGGCGACCTGTTGCGGATCGGGAACCTTCAAAGAAACTGATGAACTAATGGAAGATGTGATCAATGCCCGCAATATTTCCCTTGCTGAAGAATTAAACCTCCCCGTGATGACCCAATGCAGCACCTGTCAGGGCGTACTCGGTCGCGTCAACGACAAACTAAAAAGTTCTGATTCTACCCGCAAAGACGAAGTTAATGCACTGCTGAATACCCAAGGTCATAATTTTGAAGGTTCTACAGAAGTATTGCATCTGCTCTGGATTTTAATTCGCGATTATGGATTGGAAAAATTAGCAACCAAAGTGAATCGCTCCCTAGCCAATCTTAAATGCGCCGCTTTTTATGGTTGCTATTTGTTGCGATCGCAGACAGTTACACGCTTTGACGATCCCTTTAAGCCAGAATCATTAGAAAATATCTTTCGCACAGTTGGCGCAACGCCTGTTTATTACGAAGGTCGAGTGCAATGTTGTGGCTGGCCGATTTCTAGCTATGCGCCCAAAGAATCTTTTTCTATGGCAGGAAGACATCTCACCGCCGCGATCGCCGCAGGAGCTGATTGTATTGTTACACCCTGTCCACTCTGTCATCTCAATCTCGATTCGCGCCAACCCGAAGTCGAACAAGTAATTGGTCAAAAGCTAGGTATTCCCATTTTACATTTACCACAACTAATTGGCTTAGCGATCGGACTCGATCCCCATGTTCTCGGTTTAGATCGTCATATTGTTTCGACAAGTAAAGTTCTCCAAAAATTAACATAAAAAACGGTGCGGCGGGCTTAGCCCGCCGCACCGTTTTTGTGTTTTAAGTTATGGGCAAAGAGAGAATCGAACTCTCATGACATTGCTGTCGTCAGATTTTGAGTCTGATGCGTCTACCAATTCCGCCACTCGCCCTTTTTTCAAGATTTATATCTTACAACAATGATGGTGTACTTTGTCAAATATTATTTAAAAATAATTTTCATAAAGAGCTTCAACTCTCTCTTGGGTTGAATATCTTAATCTGCTTGGCTATAGCTATAAATGTAGTTAATTTAATCTAAGTATATAAAATGGTAAAGCTTGAGCGTCTAATCACGATGGCGGAGGATGAGTTAGTGCAGTACAGCACGACTGCGCGTAAAATCGAAAAACTTCGTCAAAAAGTTGGCTTATCAATGACTAAGGCAGAACAAAAGCAAGCAAAAACTGAATTGCTAGCAGAAATGCCAAATAACGAAATTAGTCAAATTGTGGAAAAAAATCGTCAGAGTGTCTCGCTGCCTCTTTGGGGAATCGCGGGGCTAGGGTTGTTACTGGGAATATCAATGGAGCAACCGCTTGACTTTATGGCTACTGTTATTGGTACTGCTGGGGCGATCGCTATTCAAAAATGGGGTTGGCAGTTACAGGCTAAACGCCTAGCATTACAAACTTTAGAAGATATCGAAGAACGCTCTAAGCTATAGTTGACAGCTTTCTGGAGTATATTTAAAGCCTGTGTTATCAATGCAGCCTTTAAATATACTTACTGTCAATGCTTCAAGTTGCCCTCATTTATCCTGAAATTCCGCCTAATACTGGCAATATCGCCCGCACCTGTGCCGCTACGAATACGCACCTACATCTAGTCGAGCCGCTTGGCTTTGAGATTAGCGATCGCCAACTCAAGCGGGCGGGAATAGACTATTGGGAATATGTGAATGTGACTGTGCATCCTAATATTGAATCCCTACGCGAAGCATCCAAAGGGGGGCGTTGGATCTGCTTTAGTGCGCGTGGAACTACTAATTTTCGCGAATTTGTCTATCAAGAGGGGGATTGGCTATTGTTTGGTAGTGAATCGAGTGGTTTGCCCCCAGAAATAATGGCAAATAATCCTGCGGTATATATTCCGATGGAACACCCAAAAGTTCGTAGTTTAAATCTTTCAGTTAGTGCTGCTCTTGGTTTGTTTGAGGCTCGCCGACAATTGGGACTATAGATTTTTGGAATGCGATCGCATCGCCTAAAGTTTTGTTAGGATATAGTGTCTCAAGTTCTGCACGATTTCACAAAATATGGTCAATTTGGTTCCCACTGCTCAACCCACGATCAAGCCCCTGATCAAATCCACGATCAAGCCCACGATCGCCTTCTCACACTTGGGTTGTGAAAAGAACCGTGTCGATACGGAGCATATGCTGGGCTTGCTAGTTCAAGCGGGTTATCAAGTCGATAGCAATGAAGAATTAGCCGACTATGTGATTGTGAATACCTGTAGCTTTATCGAAGATGCAAGGCGCGAGTCGGTGCGGACTTTGGTGGAGCTTGCAGAAATGGGGAAACGGATTGTGATCGCGGGTTGCATGGCGCAACATTTTCAACAAGAACTACTGGATGAAATTCCTGAAGCAGTTGCCCTTGTGGGGACAGGAGATTATCAAAAAATCGTCGATGTGATCGAGCGTGCGGAAACGGGGGAACGAGTTACCGAAATCACCAAAGTTCCTACCTATATTGCCGATGACACCGTACCGCGTTATCGCACTACCAATGAAGCTGTAGCTTATGTGCGGGTTGCCGAAGGCTGTGACTATCGTTGTGCATTCTGCATTATTCCCCATTTACGCGGCGATCAGCGATCGCGATCAATTGAGTCGATTGTCACGGAATGTCATCGCCTAGCTAGTGAAGGCGTAAAAGAAATCATTTTAATTTCGCAAATCACCACCAATTACGGTTTAGATATTTACGGACAGCCTCGCCTCGCTGAATTATTGATTGCGCTTGGAGAGGTCGATGTGCCTTGGATCAGAATGCATTACGCCTACCCCACAGGCTTGACCCCGAAGGTCATCAATGCCATGAAGTCAACGCCGAATGTGGTTCCCTATCTTGATTTGCCCTTGCAACATTCCCATCCCGATGTGTTGCGAGCCATGAATCGTCCTTGGCAAGGTCGGATTAACGACAAGATTGTTGAACAAATTAAGGCGGCTCTACCCAATGCGATCGCCCGTACCACGTTCATTGTTGGCTTTCCTGATGAAACCGAGGAGCAGTTCGAGCATTTATTAGAATTTGTCAAGCGCCACGAATTCGATCATGTCGGTGTATTTACTTTCTCGGCTGAAGAAGGCACACCCGCCTTTGATTTGCCAAATCAATTACCTGAAGAAGTTAAACAAGAGCGTCGCGATCGCATTATGGCGGCGCAACAGGAAATTTCTTACAAGAAAAATCAAGCTGAGATTGGCAAAATCGTTGATGTGTTAATCGAGCAGGAAAATCCTGATACTGGTGAATTAATTGGGCGATCGGCAAGATTTGCGCCCGATGTCGATGGTGTCGTTTATGTCCGCGATCCTCTTGGCAAGGCAACTTTAGGCTCAATGTTTTCTGTGAAAATTACCGCCGCCGATCATTACGACCTATTTGGTGAAATAGTCTAGAAACTTGCCAAGCATAACTTCTTGCTCTTTACCATAGGCATTATGGACGATAGCTATTTAACTAGCTTTTGGTATATAAAACTACATAGGTTTTGCAACTCTTATAGCAGAATTAAAAGTGTCCTCATTGATCAATGCTTATTCAAGCTGACAGCTTCAAAAAGTGATTTTGAATGGCGATAAAATTATGTATGTCGATAGCTACATCATTAGTTTGTTAGATCGAATCTTTTGTTTAGCCAAACTAGACCTTATATAGCAATTAGGATTTAGCTACTGTAATCAAGCAGAGACGCAAAGATGATCTATCAAGTGAAGGATGATAAAAAACTGAATCAGTGGGAATAATCATTGCATTAAGAAACTAATGCCTAGTTTTTTCAGTAAATCAGACTAATCTTATTTATTAAGAAAATAAACTAAATGCAATGCAATCGAAATTTGAGTCGGAAATTATATCGTGATCACAAAGTTTGAGGACAGAAAGAATGGATACAATTACAAAGGCTAATCAATTATCACAAGGTCTAATCAGTGAATCTGCCTTTATCATAAAGCTCACTCATAGCAAGTTTGGTATCACTGAGGGGGTAGACTTGTTGACAAGAATTGAGGCTTGGATATCGGCAAACATGATGATTAACAATAAAGCTGTGCCGTTGTTGATCGTGAATATGGAGAATGTCGATTTTGTTGATAGCGAAGGTTTACAACAGCTCATTGCTTCCTTGAGACTAATGCAATCACAACAGAGTAATTTACTACTCTGTTCTTTGAAACCATCTGTACGGATTGTGTTTGAAATCACAAGGATTGATCAGTTAATTGGAATTTTTGCAAATTTTGATGCAGCGATCGCTCAGTTCGATATGCAATTGGTTGCAGCATAGAATTAAAAAAAGTGGGCAGTGGTTTGTTCGGCTTCCTTTCTCATAATTCGTGATAATACGTTGTATTGGATAAAATAAAAAGAAGGTGATTCGCCCGCTTAGCAGACGAATCACCTTCTTTTTATTCTGATTCCTATTCCGCCAAGTTAGTTAAGTAGCTAGGCATAAGAAAACTTAAATGCATAGGTTGAGATCCCCGACTTTTTCTGAGACTGCAAAGACAATTTGTGAATTCACGAAAAAAGTCGGGGATCTGGGCATTAACCAGTTTCTTTTGATGACTTACTTAATAAAACAATAATTTGCGAGAAACTGTAGCGATGACGATCGTGGCGCAGACAACTAAAAATTGACCAGATAAAACCTGTACTGAATATTGCCAAAATGAAGTTTGAATGGCGCTAAAATTCGGCATTTGGATGATCACTAAATACAAGATACCAACCAAGTGAACGGCTA
>Ga0194061_1002444_pt1 | contig 10150 bp, 7 predicted proteins | sample SepL2221m_MetaG_FD_163423 | JGI IMG/M metagenome (GOLD analysis project Ga0194061, IMG submission 163423) | Anoxic zone freshwater microbial communities from boreal shield lake in IISD Experimental Lakes Area, Ontario, Canada - Sep2016-L224-21m | ecosystem: Environmental > Aquatic > Freshwater >...
TACTGCGACTTCGCCGCTTCCGCTTCCAGGGCCTCGCTCGATTGCTGGGCGCTCGGTCGGTCCGTTGGGGTTCGGATGCTGGCGCCTCACCACGGCATCAACGCAAGAGGCGTCTCATCTCGTTGAGGGTGCTGTCGATCTCGGCTGCACTCTTCTCGACATTGCTGATATTTACGGACTCAATTGGGGCGGTGCGGGATGGGGCACCTGCGAGGAACGGCTCGGTGCGGTTCTCGCCGCCCGTCCTGGACTGCGTGATCGCATCGTTCTCGTCACGAAGGGCGGGATTGTTCCCGGTACTCCCTATGACAGCAGTGCTGCATACCTGACCTCGGCTTGCGAGGCGTCGTTGCGCCGCCTAGGTGTTGATCGTGTTGATCTCTACATGATCCATCGTCCCGATCTGCTGGCCCATCCGGCTGATGTTGCATCGACGCTGCGTTCGCTGCGCGACCGCGGACTCATTGGTGCGATCGGCGTCTCGAATCACACCGCCGCTCAGGTGGAAGCCCTTGAACACTTTCTTGGCGAGCCTGTCGCAGCGATTCAACCGGAGTTCTCGGTGGTCGCACTCGGTGCAATGCGCGACGGCGTACTTGATCGTGCGATGCAAGATCGCTCCGCAGTGCTCGCATGGAGTCCCTTGGCTGGTGGACGAGTAGTGACCGGCGAGGGACTGCGACCAGAGTTGATTGAGGTACTTGACCGAATCGCCGCTGACCATGGGACCGATCGCAGCGTGGTCGCTCTCGCGTTCATTCTCGCCCATCCATCGTCGCCGGTCGCCCTTTTGGGAACTCAGCAACTCGATCGAATTGCTGACGCGATGCGTGCGCTCGACCTCGCACTGACTCGGTCGGAGTGGTTCTCGATCGTCGAAGCAAGCGAAGGCGTGCCGTTGCCGTGAGCGGTACCGGCGCGCCACTCGAGATCGCATGGTTCGCCGCACTCTGCGATGACGATTATGAGCAACTCGGAGTAGTTGACGAACGACTCCTCAGTTCTCCTGAACACTGCGGTCAGATCATGCGCGTGGCCGACGAGTCAGGCTTCGACGCGATCTTGCTGCCCTCGGGTTACTCACTCGGTATCGACACCGTGTCGTTCGCGGCGTCGATGGCAGCTTCGACCCACCACATTCGCCCGATCGTTGCCGTGCGTATGGGCGAAGTGTGGCTTCCTACGCTCGCTCGGCAGTTGGCGACTCTTGATCATCTCTACGGCGGAAGACTGATCGTCAATGTCATCTCGAGTGAGATGCCCGGTGAGACACTTGATTCTCTCCAGCGCTATCGCCGCACTCTCGAATACATGAGCGGGTTACGCACACTCCTTGATGGAGAACGGCTTGAGGTCGACGGAGACTGGATACGGCTTTCTGTTGATCCGTCCCGGATTTCGACGGTGAACGGGCAGTGTCCTCCGCTCTATTTCGGCGGACTTTCTGAAGAAGCTCGTGAGGTTGCCGCCCAGCAGGCCGATGTCTACCTGATGTGGCCCAACACTCTTGATCGGATCGCTGACGTCATCGACGATCTGCGTACCCGCGCTGCACACTACGGACGGAAACTGGGCTTCGGATTCCGAGTGCACGTGGTGGTGCGGCCGACCGAGCAGGAGGCGCGAGACGCTGCTCATTATCTACTCGAGGCACTTGATGCCGAGACCGGGGAGGCAATTCGGGCACGCTCACTCGACAGTGCGTCGGTGGGAGTTCGCGCCCAAGCGAGCCTTCGCGATGTGAGTGATGACGACGGGTATGTCGAAACGAATCTCTGGACCGGCATCGGTCGCGCTCGAAGCGGCTGTGGCGCCGCAATTGTGGGGTCACCCGAACAAGTTGCTGCAAAGATCAACGCCTATCGCGATCTCGGAATCGATACGTTCATCCTGTCGGGCTATCCCCACATCGACGAATGCCGAAGGTTCGCCGAACTAGTGATGCCGCTTTTGGGCGCGTGACGCTCGGATAGTTCCGACGTTCGAGATTGCCCTAGTGGGCCTACCAGTGGGATGAGCACTGGTGACGACGACATCAGTCATTGGCGTTAGTTGATCAGCGGATCGCGCGGGAGTCCGAGGATGCGCTCGCCGATCTGGTTGCGCTTGATTTCGGACGTTCCGCCGGCGATCGCCAAGGCGCGATGCATGAGTTGCAATGTGACACCCATGATCCATGGCTGCTTAGGGCCTCACCCCGTGGCCGTTCGGGACTTGTGGGTTCAATTCCCACTCCGGGCACAACGAGTAGTCAGGCGTCGAGTTCGTCTGCGGTCTGGGCACGCGTTGTGTCTGTCGATTCCGAACTAGAGCTATTGCGACGCGGCAGAAGTGTCACGAGCGCACAGACGAACGCTATGGCCGCCAGCGCGCTCACGGGGTAGGACGCGGCACCCCACAGGTTTGAGGGGTAGTCAACGATCCTCTTGCCGAGAACGACGAGTATGCCAGCGGCACTCATTGAGAGAAATGCGATTGGTGCGAGCCACGAGCGTCGGTGGTTTCGCAGCCACCACGCCGGTAGAAGAAGCACAGCGCCAATGCCGGTGCACCAAACAGCACCGATGACGACAACAGCCAGGAGAAGCGCTTTCGCTGGTTGTCCTTCTTTGATGGGTTCGAGTTGGCGTTTCTTTCGGTCCGGCCATAGAGCCATCACGAAAACAGCGAGGAGTGTGAACAGACCGAAAATGGTTCCAAGTTTGAAGGTGCGGTCAGGTGCGAAACGCAGATGCACAGTGCCTCCATCGCCAGCAGGCAACACGAATGCCTGGCGCCAGCCGTCAATTTTGAGAGACGTAAGTTTGGTCCCGTTGAGCGTTGCTTCCCAACCATCGTTGAATGCTTCGTTGACGACGAGAAGCCCTTCGTCGCCGGTCATAACTGTGACGGTGCGATCGTTGGTTCCCCATTGGTCGATGGAGAGATCTCGAGGCGTTCCCGTTGACGGTCCCATCGTTGGTGAGTTGCCAAGTACGAGCTGATTGATGGTGACGAGTGATGATCTGCTTGATGTGTCGAGAAGCGTCGTACCCGCATTGAGTGCGATGTTGTCGGTTCCGCACGGAACAAGATCGAAGGGAGCGCCGTCGATGAGTGTGCCTGCCGTTGTGGCGACGGAATAGGAAAGTGCGGCTGAACCGATAGTGACTTTGGGCCCTGCATCGCAGGCCGCGACGTACGGCACAGAGCGATCGATGGGTCCGGGATAGAGATTGGAAAGAGCCGGCACGTCAATTGAGCCGAAACCCATCACCCGTGAAGAACTTCTGTCGTCAATGGGTACAGGCGCGTAATTGAGGCGGAGAGTCAGCGAGTTCGTCGTAATCGGCTCGAACGTGACGGTGCCGTCGGTGGCGACAGGAGCGCTGCGGGCTTCCGCACCCGCGTAGATCACGATGTCTTGTGGCATTGCTTCCTCGTTGCCACGGACAAGGACGAGTGATGAAATCGATCGGAGTTCGCTCCATCTCATGTCGATGAGTGAACTACCTCCAAGTGCAGTGATGTCGTTTCCGCTGCGCCAACGAGTGGTGGTATCGCCATCAACGAGGTTGCGTGGACCCGCTTTCGGATTTTCGCCCCAAGTGGAGTCCGCAGTCACTGAGAAATCTGGTGAGCTTCCGAGCCATCGGAGAAGTGGCTGACCCTTCGTCGATGAAGCGGAAGCAAGGAGTCGGAACTTGCCGTCTTTGGGGACCGTGAATTTTCGAGCGATCTGAGATTCAGAATTGAGAGAAACGATGGGCGATGTGGCGGCGCGGTTACGGGTGAACACCCATGCGGGATCAGGGGACCCCGGAGTTGAGAACTGATCGTCGAGTTGATTGGGTACGACGAGGCGGGGGGTGACCGGCGTTCCTGGAAGGGTTAGTTCGCGAATGCCGATGACATCGTCAATCGCGAAATAGGAACTGCGGGCGATGGAAACTTTGACCGAACTCGTAATGCCGGGGGCAACATTGAGGGGTTGCTTCACTTGAACTGGAAGCAGTGTGGTGGTCGCGCTGCCGGCGTCGGTATGAACGGTGACGTCGATGGGCGACAATGTTGCGTAGGGGCCGATGTACAGCGCGGTTTCAAGTTGATTCAGGAGTGTCGGCGTTGTGAATTTTGTCTCGACGAAGGGATCGACTGGTCCCCAAGCATTGAATCCATCGACTTCGATCCGGCGCGGGACCCACCACGTGTTCGCGTCGCCATCCAGAATTTTCGCCGGATCAAAAGCGGGGATATTGGCCACAAACATTCCTGGACCAACGCTCGAGGCAGTGACTGACGAGAACCCGTCGAGTTCTTGGTATGTCCGACTCGTCGGATCCTGCCCTGCAGGAACTTCGTCGCCAGCGAAGTCGTGGATGTAACTCTTGTTGTTCCTATTGAGTCCGTAGTCGATCGTCGATGCTTGATTGCCGTCAGTGATGACCCACTGGGAAGCAAGCAAGGGCGATGGAATGCGATCGCGGGTGAGCAGGTAGGGGCGATCGCCGAATACGGACGTAGGTACAGAAAGTGTCGATGCGATATCGCCGCTCAACCACGTGGTTGACGATGCCGCGTAAGTCGCCGCAACAGCGCCGCCGGGCACCGAGTAGATATCTATTTGTTGAAGGTCTCCAAAGCCATATCCACGATCGCCGAATGCAGCAGTAAGCGTGAATCCGCTTGCGGTCATTGCGTTTCGAACTGTCTCAGGCGACGGAGCGCCATATGCCTCTGAGCGTTGATCGTTTGGAACAACGACTGAGGTGAATCCGCCGCGGCGGAGATAGTCGACGAGACGGGTGTCTCCACCGCGCTCGATGGTGATCTCCGTTGCATCAAGGTATTCCACAACATCCAGTCCCGAGAGTGGGGCCTGACTTCGAGTTGCCCACGTGATATCCGATCCCCATTGAATGGGGATCTGCGCCGTAAAGCCCCAGTCGAAGTCGGCGTCTGGTATTCCAGGCAGAACGAGCGCGCGTCCTGGAGAGTTTTCCGAAAGCCAACCGTTGGCTTGAATCCATGCTGATGGAATCTGAGTCGCTCCTGGACCGCGTGTGAGCGAATTCCTCCAAAGGGGCCAAGAAGCAAGTGCAAGAACGACGATGATTCCACCGGCGAGGCTGCGCTTGAAGAGCGCTCGGTTGTCAATCAGTCTCAGATCAAGCAGTCCGGAAAGAACGTGCGCGACTCCGAATGCAAGCGGAAGCGCAATGAGGGGTTGGAACTTGTAGACATTGCGAAACGCGTTGAGGGCGCCATCAAGCAAGGTCTGGTATTGGGTCGTCGCTGGGTTTCCAAAGAGTCCCCCGAAACCGCCGCCAACGGCAGCAACGCCAAGGAGGAGACTCGTGAGTAGGAATGTGCGTTCTGGGAGTCGACGGCTGGCCAAACCTGCGAACCCGGCAGCGGCAACGATCGACGTGGCGAGAATCGGGACCGATCGCAGCGAAAGCGAGAATCCCGATGGGTTTGTGCCGCCGGGCAATCGTGACACCCAGTCAGCCGTACCTCGAAGAACTTCGAAAAGTGAGGTTGGCCCCGTTGTGGTTCTCACCGACTCGGTGTACTGGAGCACATCGGGTCCGTATTTCCCGAAGAGATAGAGGCCGACGAGCCACCACAGAGTGGCCATTGGTACGGCGATAGCCCACCAACGCAGCAGGCTTGCTCGACGCGGTCCCCGTGTACGCGTGAGTAGATAGAGAACTGGAACCGGAAGAACTGCGATGGTGACAGCCGCGCTTGCACCACCCATGAGGGCGATAGCAATCGCCGAACGCGCGGTGGCCTTTCGTATAGAACCAGTTCTGGACGCACGCACGAGCGGCAGCAATGCCCAAGGTAGGAATACCAGTCCCATTGCAAAGGGCGATTGCCATCCGACGCGAGAGAGGATGACGGGGGAGATTGCATAAGCAAATCCCGCAGCGATACGTGTCGATGGCCGCCCAATTTTGAACGCGTCGGCGAGACGGACGAATCCCCACAGTGCCAGCGCAATGAAGAAGTAAATGAAAAGTCGTTCGCTGATCCAAGGTGGGATGTGTAGTGCTTTCGCTATGCCAAACCAGAGGTCAAATGGAAACCAATAACCGTTCTGCTGAAATTGGATGGAACCCATGTCCCAATAGGGATTCCATAACTCGAATCCGCGTCCGACCATTGTGAATGGATCAAGGATCCGATCAAGACGCGTCAGGTAGACGATTTCGCCAAATCGCTGAGCGAATGCTCCGAAGAGGATGGGGAGGGTCGCAAGCGCGATCCACTTCGAGGGCGTGACCGATTCAGTCAACGACGGTTCTTGCGTGGCTTTAGGGGCCGAGGTCAAAGCGGTCATCGGTTCTGGACCCGGAACCTGGTCATTGTTCCCGAACCGTCTTTTGAAGTACGGACTCGAACATGTCGACCGCGCGATCCCAAGTAAAGGTAGATGCTCGATTTTTCGCCGCAGTCGCCATTTCGGCTCGCTGGCTGCCGTTGGTTGTAAGCGAGATCCATTGAGCAGCAAAGTCACTCTCGTTCGTGGCGAGGTATCCAGTGACTCCATTGGCGACGGAATCGCGTACCCCGTCAACGTCGAAGGCGAGAGTGGGGACGGAAGCAGCGGCGGCCTCCATGACGACAGTGCCCCAACCTTCGTGGTGAGCAGGATGAATCAAAATCCACGCTTGAGCGAGCTCACTGCGTTTGCGTTCTTCATCGACCCATCCAGTGAACTCCACATCGGCGCCCGCCATAGAGCGGAGTTTGTCGAGTTCTGGTCCGTCGCCCACGATCACGAGCTGTCCGCCGGTGATCGGTCGAACGGTTTCCCACATTTTGAGGGCGAGCTCGACGCGTTTATGGGGCACGAGCCTGCTGAGGACGAGGAACCTTGGTTCCGTCGAAGGTGATGGCTCAAGTGGGTCGAAAGCGAGTCCCATCTCTATGGTCGAGACTTGGGTGGATGCAACGCCGAGGTCGACCAATCCGCGCGTTGTCGATGGTGAGACAGAAATGAACGGCGCACGTCGGTACACGCGGGGCATGAACCAGCCTTCGAGCCATCTTCCGATCGCAGCGACTGGCTTGGGAAATTGCATGCCCCATTGCTCGGTATGGATGTGGTGAACCAAACCAATGACGGGCTTCCGTTGCCATAAAGGCGAGAAGAATGGAATCCCGTTTTCGACATCGATGACGGCCTCGGCACCCTTGCAGTGTCGAAAAAATGCAAATGGCGCAAACAGATACTGCGAATAGTTTCCACCGATTCTTGTGCTGCGATAGTTGTGTTTTCCCGACGGGCCACCGTGAAGAAGCTGAACCTCGTGCCCGCGCTCGGTGAGCCTCGACGCAAGTTGATCGATGACGACTTCGGATCCGCCAGCTTGGGGGTGGGCGGTGTCGCGCCACGCGAGAAAAACAATCCGCATGTGTTCGTCGAGTCTCTAGTGATTTTTCGAAGAGATGATTGGGGTGGGCACCAAAAGCCCGCTTCGGGAGGCTAGGCCCAGAACTCTTGCGGATCGGGTGCGAATGCGAATCGGAATGAGATCGATTGCTGTGCGCAGGGAATCGCGCACGGGGCGAACCGCCGAGTGGTCACTTGCCACCCAGGAAACGGGAACCTCATCGATCGAATAGCCGAGAGCGACGGCAAGGCTCAGGATTTCAGGATCGAACGCGAACCGATTGTTTTCCGAAAGCGAGAAGAGCAACCGAGCAACGTCCCCACGAAAAGCCTTGAATCCGCATTGGGAGTCGTGAATGTCGAGACCAGTTGACCAACGCATCAGTTGGTTGAAGGTTCGACCCATGAGAATCCGAAGCAGGTTTGAGCGCTTCACACTTGAGCCGGGAACGCTTCGCGAGCCGATGACGATGTCGAACCTTGAGAGTCGCTGAAGAAAATCATCGATGTGTTCGAGTGAGGTCGAGAGGTCCGCGTCCATGAAGAGGACTGCTTCTGATGTTGAGCGTGCAACGCCCGCTCGCAATGCCGCTCCCTTGCCAAGGTTTCTCGGCAGTCGAATTAGCTGAATGCGATCGTCGCCTTGAGTGAGGTGTTCAGCAAGACCCGCAGAGTCGTCGGTGCTGCCGTCGTCGACAAGAATGATTTCGGTGTGGGCATCTGGGAAGCGACGTGAGAGCGCGGTGAGCGTGGTTGGCAACGCGCGCGCTTCGTTGAACATCGGGATGATGATGCTTCTCTCGGCCCCCACCCTCAATAGTCTAAGTGAATTCCCCTCCAGGGTCGGGGGCATCTTTACGTGGGTGGCCATGTGGACGAGAGGCCTACTCGGGCATAGGTAGGGCCGTCACAAGGATTGAGTGATGGACAACATTGAAACGGTCGGTTTCGATGACCTGGAATTCTTTTGCGATGGCACGTTCAAGTTGGTCTGAGGTCCGTGGGAAGTGTCCGGCATCGAGTTTCCAGAAGACCCTCGAAAACCAGCGTCGTTTGCGCCACACACCGTCAAGAAAGATGAATGATCCGCCTGGTTTCAACACGCGATTGGCTTCGGCTAACGACACGGGCCAGATCGAATCATCGAGGTGGTGAGAAACGCACTGCATCAACACCACGTCAGCGGTGTTGTCTGGGAGTGGAAGCGCCGAAGCATCACCCACAAGTCGCTCAATCGGCTTCTCTGTCGGCTCGACGTCGAGAACCCGTGCATCTGGATCGATGCTGTAGTACGTCCACTCTGCGGGCCACATAGATCGGCTGCGAGCAGTTCCGCCACCGATGTCAACGACTGTGCCGATGGGCAGAGCAGCGAAGGTACGAGCAGCGACTGGATTCAGGTGGGCTTCGAGACGACTCCGACCGAGTAGCCGTGTCTGGAACTCATTCACTCGGGGATGAGAGACAATTCTTCCAAGAAAGTCGCGAAGTGACATCCGCAAAGGATAGGGGTGGAGATCCGCTAGGTTCGGGACGGCTTCCAGCGGGTGGGAGGCAAAGAACTTGGGGCACGATCTGCGATGGGTGATTCAAACGGTGAGTACCAACGGGGCATGCCCACGAAGGCCCTTTCTGCAGCGACATCGCTTGTCCCGAAGTCCTTCTTTCACCCTGTAGTAGCGCGGCTCCACCTCCGGGCTGAGCCCGAGATGCGCGGGATTATCGAACGATGCGATCCAGCCGGAACCGCGATTGATGTCGGTACTTGGTATGGGCCATGGACCTACTGGTTATCGAAGCGGGTCCGCGACGTTCAGTCGTTTGAGCCGAATCCAAAAGTGGCAGCAGTACTTCGACGTGGCGTTGCTTCCAATGTGACAGTTCACGAATACGCGGTTTCCGACGTTGAAGGAACTGCTGAGCTCGTGCTGCAAGACCTCAGTGTCGGCTCTGAGGGAACGGCCACAATCGTCCCCGGCGTCCAAGGCGCTGGTTCACACTCGGTGAAAACCGTTCGGATTGACGACATGGGATTTACCGATGTGAGGTTCATCAAGATCGACGTCGAAGGCCACGAGAATGCCGTCATCGACGGCGCACTCGACACAATCGCGCGCGATCACCCTGTTCTCTTCGTCGAACTTGAAGAGCGAATGACCGATATCGACGGAACTATTGCCAAGATGGCAGCGCTCGGCTACGAAGCTCGGTTCGTGATGAACGATGTTTGGACATCGTCCACATCAATGGACCTTGCTGAATGGCAGCGCGAATTTACCCGCACTCACGACACGCAGAGCTACTTGCAAACCGTCGTGAAAGTGAATGGGTACGTGAATGATGTCGCGTTTATTCATCCCCAAAGCACCTGGGCACCTTGGGACTGAACACACGAGTTTGGCTTAGTGGCGCAGACGATTAGTTGATCAGCGGGTCACGTGGAAGTCCGAGGATGCGCTCGCCGATTTGGTTGCGCTTGATTTCGGACGTTCCGCCGGCGATCGCAAGTGCACGGTGCATAAGTTGCAATGTGCCACCCATGAATCCTTCGTCCTCGATGTAGACGCCGACGGGACCAGCGAGTTCGAACAAAATCGCCGCCGCTTCTTCGGCGTTCTCGGTAAGCAGAAGCTTTGTGACTGCACCTTCTGGGCCGGGTTCGCCACCGGCGACGGCTCGCTGCGCACTGCGCACATTAAGGGTTTCGGCTGCTTGTGACCGAGCGGTGGCGCGGCCAATCCGTCCGGCTCCGCCTGAAAGTCGTTC
>Ga0194061_1002446_pt1 | contig 10148 bp, 6 predicted proteins | sample SepL2221m_MetaG_FD_163423 | JGI IMG/M metagenome (GOLD analysis project Ga0194061, IMG submission 163423) | Anoxic zone freshwater microbial communities from boreal shield lake in IISD Experimental Lakes Area, Ontario, Canada - Sep2016-L224-21m | ecosystem: Environmental > Aquatic > Freshwater >...
CGCATGAAGCACGCCATCAAACACATTCATTTCGTCGGCGTGGGCGGCTCTGGTATGTCGGGTATTGCCGAGGTGCTATGCAACCTGGGGTACACCGTCTCCGGGTCCGACTTGTCTGACAGCGCCACGCTCAGGCGCCTGGCTACGCTGGGTATACGCACCGGTGTGGGCCACTCGTCTGACAATGTTATGGGAGCCGATGCGGTGGTCACCTCGACTGCCGTGCAGAGTGATAACCCCGAAGTGGTGAAAGCGCGGGAGTTGGGCATTCCCATCGTGCCACGGGCCCTCATGCTGGCCGAACTGATGCGCCTCAAGCAGGGCATTGCCATTGCCGGTACGCACGGTAAGACGACCACCACCAGTCTGGTGGCCAGCGTACTGGCCGAGGCCGGGCTGGACCCGACCTTTGTGATTGGCGGGCGGCTCAACAGTGCAGGGGCAAACGCCCGTTTGGGCCAAGGTGATTACATCGTGGTCGAGGCGGACGAGTCCGATGCATCGTTCCTGAACCTGTTGCCCGTAATGGCTGTGGTGACCAATATCGACGCTGACCACATGGAGACGTATGGGCAGGACTTCGGACGACTGAAGAAGGCATTTATCGACTTCCTGCACCGCATGCCGTTTTACGGTGTGGCCATTTTGTGCACCGATGACGCGGCGGTGTGCGACATCTTGGACCAGGTCGCTTGCAGGGTCGTTCGATACGGTTTCAACGAACAGGCGCAGGTCCGGGCCATCCATGTGCGCGCCGTAGGTGGCCAGATGCACTTCACAGTGCAACGGACCAACGGGGTGGGGTTGGCTGACATGGATGTGGTGTTAAACCTGCCAGGTCTGCACAACGTGCTCAATGCGCTGTCGGCCATTGCGGTGGCACTCGAACTGGGTGTGGATGATGCCGCAGTCGTGCGGGCGCTGGGCGAGTTCAAGGGTGTGGGCAGGCGCTTTCAGCACTATGGTGATCTTCCGCTACCCCAAGGCGGCGTGATGACGGTCGTGGACGATTACGGCCATCACCCCGTCGAGATGCAGGCCACGTTGGCGGCAGCGCGTGGCGCGTATCCGGGGCGTCGGTTGGTGCTGGCGTTTCAGCCGCATCGCTACACCCGCACCCGCGACTGCTTCGAGGATTTCGTGAAGGTCATGGGTCTGGCCGACTCTGTATTGCTCGCCGAGGTTTACGCCGCAGGTGAGCCGCCGATAGTGGCCGCTGACGGGCGGTCCTTGGCCCGCGCCCTGCGCATTGCGGGCACGGTGGAACCGGTCTTTGTTGATGACATCGGTGCGCTGCCGCAAGCCATTCTGAGCAACGCTCAACCAGGTGACGTGGTGCTGTGCATGGGCGCTGGGTCGATTGGCATGGTCCCGGCCAAGCTTGTTGATGCGCTACAAAATAGTGAGCGCACTACGCAGAAGGGACGAGGGCTATGAGTCAATTTGGCAAAGTAGCAGTCTTGATGGGAGGGGCCTCTGCCGAGCGCGAGGTGTCGCTGATGTCGGGCACTGGTGTATTGAATGCGTTGCGCTCCAAAGGAGTGGACGCGCATGCATTCGATCCCGCACAGCGTGACCTGGGTGACCTCAAGCGCGAGGGCTTTGACCGCTGTTTCATAGCATTGCATGGGCGTTTGGGAGAAGACGGCACAGTGCAAGGCGCCCTCGAGCTATTGGGCATTCCATACACCGGCTCAGGTGTTATGGCGTCGAGCATTTCCATGGACAAGGTTATGACCAAACGCATCTGGCTGTCCGAGGGCATACCCACGCCGCGCTACAAGTTGTTGCGCCGTGGTGCGTTTGATCGACGACAGGTTATTGAGGTGCCCGACACACTGGGTCTGCCACTCATTGTCAAGCCAGTCTGCGAAGGTTCATCTCTGGGTGTGACCAAGGTGACGGGCTATTCGGGCATGACCGCTGCTGTCGACGCTGCCAAGCAGATGAAGGACGACGTCCTGTGCGAGGAGTGCATCGAAGGCGACGAGGTGACATGCCCGGTGCTTGGCAGCGGGGACGAGGCGCGAGCCCTGCCCGTCATTCGCATCGTGGCCCCTGAGGGCAAATACGACTACCAAAATAAGTACTTTACCGACACCACGCAATATCTGGTTCCAGCCGGTTTGCCTGCTGGTGAGGAAGAGGCCATACAGGCGCTGGTGCTCAAGGCCTACCAGGTGTTGGGTTGCAGAGGATGGGGGCGTGTTGACGTCATGATCGACGGGAAGACGCGCAAGCCGTACTTGCTGGAGATCAACACCTCACCAGGCATGACAAGTCATTCTCTCGTGCCCATGTCGGCCAAGGCTGCGGGTATCAGTTACGAGGACCTTTGCGTACAGTTGCTGCAAGATGCCTGCCTTGCCACGGGAGCGCTTGCATGAACTCATCCGTGGTAACGCCTGTAGACGTCAAGCTGATGAACATGACCGCACTGGTCCTGTTCGTGGCGTTCGTCGTCGCTGGCGCCATTGCCACGACCCGCTGGGTGGTGCGTTTGCCGGCGTTTGACATCAAGGGAATTGCGGTGTCGGGCGATGTCAGCCACAACAATGAATTGAACCTGCGTGCCAATGTAGCACCACGCGTGTCGGGTACGTTCTTTAGCGTCGACCTGACGCAAGTGCGGGCGGCTTTCGAGTCAGTGCCCTGGGTGCGCCGTGCGGTGGTGCGCCGCGAATTTCCCAACCGTCTCAACGTGGTCCTGCAGGAGCACCAGGCAGTAGCTTATTGGGGGAATGACCCCGAGCTACGACTGATCAACAACTACGGCGAAGTGTTTGAGGCCAATGTGGGCGAGGTGGAGCAGGACGCATTGCCACGTCTGAACGGCCCGGACGGCCAGGGCGCTGAAGTGTTGGCCATGTACCGCGTGTTGACACCGTTGTTTGCGCAGATGGAATTGCCGGTTGAAGAACTCGAGCTGTCTCGCGGTGGTAGCTGGCGTGCGAGCCTGGACACGGGCGCAACGATTGAGTTGGGCCGTGGCGGCGTGGTGGAAGTAACAGCGCGTGTGCGCCGGTTCCTGAAAACCCTCACCCAGGTGACGACACGGTACTCGCGTCGAGCCAGTGCCCTGGAGTCGGCGGATTTGCGGCACGAAAACGGTTACGCCGTGCGCTTGCGCGGGGTTAGCACGAATGTGGCGGCAGCGCCGAAGAAATAGCAAAAGACGAAATCAGCAGGACTCCTTATGGCAAAAGAATACAAAGACCTGGTCGTAGGACTGGACATCGGAACCGCCAAGGTCATGGTGGTGGTGGCCGAGGTCTTGCCCGGCGGCGAGCTCAAGCTGGCCGGCCTGGGTGTGGCACCCAGCAATGGCATCAAGCGTGGTGTGGTGGTCAACATCGACGCCACCGTGCAAAGCATCCAGCAAGCCCTGCGCGAAGCCGAGCTGATGGCCGACTGCAAGATCACCCGGGTCTACACCGGCATTACGGGCAGCCACATTCGCGGTATGAATTCCAGCGGCATGGTGGCGGTTAAAGACCGCGAAGTGACGGCGGCCGATGTGTCCCGCGTGGTCGAGACCGCCAAGGCCATCAATATCTCGAGCGACCAGAAGCTGCTGCTGGTGGAGCCACAGGAGTTCATCATTGATGGTCAGGACGTGAAAGAGCCGATCGGCATGAGCGGCATCCGCCTGGAAGCAAAGGTCCATATCGTGACCGGTGCCCAGAGCGCGGCCGAGAACATTATCAAGTGCGTGCGCCGCTGCGGCCTGGAAGTGGAGCAGCTCATGCTCAACCCGCTGGCCAGCAGCTTGTCTGTCCTGACGGAAGACGAACGCGAACTGGGCGTAGCGCTGGTGGATATTGGCGCTGGCACAACCGACATTGCCATCTTCACCAATGGTGCCATTCGCCACACTGCCGTGATCCCGATTGCCGGCGACTTGATTACCAGCGACATTGCGATGGCCTTGCGCACGCCCACCAAGGATGCGGAAGAAATCAAGGTTGAAAGCGGCCACGCCAAGCAACTACTGGTAGACCCCGAGACGCAAGTTGAAGTACCTGGTCTGGGTGACCGCGGCCCACGCATGCTGAGCCGCCAGGCATTGTCCGGAGTCATTGAGCCGCGCATTGAAGAGATTTTTTCGTTGGTGAATCAGGTAATGCGCGAGTCGGGCTACGAAGAGGTCCTGTCGTCGGGCATCGTGCTCACCGGCGGTAGTTGCATCATGCCCGGCATGGTCGAGTTGGGTGAGGACATCTTTCTCAAGCCCGTTCGCCGCGGCATCCCCAAGTATTCCAGTGCTCTGGCAGATATGGTGGCCCAGCCGCGCGCGGCCACGGTGATGGGGCTGTTGGAAGAGGCTCGCATGGCACGGTTGCGAGGCTACAAGGTGTCGCAGAAAAACGGCTCCATGAAAACCGCCTTTGGTTCAGTCAAAGACTGGTTCATAGGGAACTTCTGATCATGAATAACCAAGCAAGTAACGCCGTCGAGTCACCGCAAAGTGCGGGGGCTATCGTCAGTCCGCATTGGCGATGGCGATGCATTGATCCGCCGTCTCGCGCTGGTCCCATCACAAACACCGCAAAAGCATTGAATAATCGTATTGAAACTCAAGGAGAACAGCATGGCCATTGAAATGATTGAAGAAGAAGCGTTTAACCAGGGCACACAGATCAAGGTGATTGGCGTGGGCGGCGGCGGCGGAAATGCCGTGGAGCACATGATTTGCTCTGCCGTGGGTGGCGTGGAATTCATTTGTGCCAATACCGATTCGCAGGCCCTGAGCCGCAGCACGGCACACAAGACCATTCAGTTGGGTGATGGTGGCTTGGGCGCTGGAAGCAAGCCCGACAAGGGTCGTGAAGCGGCCCTGCTGGCAGAGGCCGATATCCGTGCAGCCATCACAGGCGCACACATGTTATTCATTACGGCCGGCATGGGCGGCGGCACCGGCACCGGAGCTGCGCCCGTGATTGCGCGCGTGGCCAAGGAGATGGGAATTTTGACGGTGGGCGTTGTTACCAAGCCGTTCGACTTTGAAGGCGGTCGTCGCATGAGCAATGCCGACGCGGGTCTGACCGAGCTCGAGGCTAATGTTGACTCGTTGATCGTGGTGTTGAACGAGAAGCTGCTGGATGTGCTGGGCGACGACGTGTCGCAAGATGAAGCCTTCGCCCACGCCAACGATGTGCTGAAGAATGCGGTCGGTGGTATCGCCGAAATCATCAATGTGCCCGGCCATGTGAACGTCGACTTTGAAGATGTGCGCACTGTGATGGGTGAGCCTGGCAAGGCGATGATGGGCACCGCCCTGGCCAGTGGCCCGGACCGTGCGCGCATTGCTGCCGAGCAGGCGGTTGCCTGCCCGTTGCTGGAAGGCATCGATCTGTCTGGTGCCAAGGGCGTGCTGGTGCTGATCACCGCCGCCAAGGGCTCGCTCAAATTGAGCGAATCCAAACTGGCCATGAACACCATCCGTGCTTACGCATCGCCCGATGCACATGTGATTTACGGTACGGCCTATGACGACGAGTTGGGTGAGAACATCCGCGTGACGGTTGTTGCTACGGGTCTGAGCCGCCAAGGTATCCGCCGCACAGCCAAGCCTGAACTGGAAGTCATCAAACGCACAGGAACCCACGACGCGCCGATGTTTGTTCCAACGCTCAATACACTCGCCAATTCGGGTGCAAACGGCATGGCATCGGGTTCGGTCACGACGGCACAACCAGACTACGCCGGCATGGCCACACCGAGCGTGTGGCGTACCAACCGTACCTCTGCCGCAGCCAAGGTGGATGCACTGTCCAATGGCGGCATGGACGACTATGAAATCCCTGCGTTCCTGCGCAAGCAAGCTGATTAGTAAAATAAGCGGGTGCTTAAACAACGAACGCTTAAATCGCTGACGCGCGCGGTCGGTGTGGGGCTGCACAGCGGGCAGCGGGTGGAGATCACCTTGCGGCCCGCGCAGCCGGACACCGGAATTGTGTTTCGCCGGGTCGATTTGCCGGTTCCGGTAGACATACCGGTGTCAGCACCGTCGGTGACCGACACACGCATGGCGTCCACCATTTCCAATGGAGGGGCGAAGGTGCAGACGGTTGAGCACCTGATGTCGGCTTGTGCCGGTCTGGGCATTGACAATCTGTATGTCGACATCACGGCGGAAGAGATACCGATACTGGACGGTTCTGCCGCGTCGTTTGTTTTTCTTTTGCAAAGCGCCGGAGTCGAACTGCAGAATGCGCCCAAGCGTTTCATGCGGGTCAAGCGAGCGGTTGAGGTGCGTGAGGGCGAGGGTCCCAACCTCAAATGGGCCAGGCTCGAGCCCTACAACGGATACAAACTGAGTTTCGAGATCGTATTCGACCATCCGGCTGTTGACTCCACCGGGCAGCGGGTGGAGTTCAACATGGGAACCGACTCCTATTCACGCGACATTGCGCGTGCTCGTACCTTTGGCTTCACCAAAGATGTGGAAATGATGCGCACCAATGGGCTGGCGCTCGGCGGCGGTCTGGACAATGCCATCGTTATGGATGACTACAAGGTCCTCAACTCCGAGGGATTGCGCTACGACGATGAGTTTGTTAAACACAAGCTGCTGGATGCCATTGGTGATTTGTACTGCGTGGGAAAACCCCTGCTGGCAAGTTACAGTGCCTTTCGGTCAGGGCACGCGTTGAACAACAAGCTCTTGCGTGAGTTGCTGGCGCACCAGGATGCCTGGGAGCTGGTTGCTTTTGAGGACGAGCGCCAGGCACCCGAGGGGTTTTCGCAGCTGGCGCGCTCCTGGTAATGGTGCAACTATTTCCGTTGCCCGTTTGAGACTGGTTCTTTCTCGGACGGCCTTAATTTCTGGTGGCACCCACTTCGGCGAGATACCGTACCAGGGCATCCTGGAGAGACTGAATTTCCACCTGAAGCAGCGAAAAGGTTGAAGTTGCGACCGATTGGTTGAATTCCTGGTCTTGTAGTTCGAACTGTCGGGTCAACTCCTCGATGCGGCTTGCATTGAAATTGCCAACCAATCCGCGCAAGGTATGGGAAGACCGCCGCAATGCAGTGGGTTCACTGGTCATGATGGCGTCTTCGATCAGCTTCATCTGGCGCGGGCAGTCGTCCAGGAAATCTTGGCCAATAGTCTCGATGACCCAAGAATCAGCTTCCCGCAACGCCTGTGCGTAATCGAAGCTGTTGGAATGACTCGATGAAAGGGCCACATCAACGGAACCCAATGGCGAAATGGTATCCAGCACCGCACGCAACCGCGCAATATTGAGTGGCTTGGAGATATAGTCATCCATTCCAGCATCCAGGCAGCGTTGGTGGTCTTCCCGCAAGGCATTGGCAGTCATGGCGACAATCGGCGTGTGCAGCCCAAGCGGCTGCTCCCGTTCGCGAATCAGACGCGTAGCCTCATATCCACCCATCTCCGGCATCTGCAAGTCCATCAAAACCACATCAAACCGGGTGCGCTGCGTGCTGCTTAGAGCCTCGATCCCGTTTTGTGCAGTCTCCACCCGATGCCCCCATTTGGATAGCAAGGTTATGGCGAGTTTTTGATTCACGACATTGTCCTCAACCAGCAGGATGTTGAGCGCCCTATCAAGCGTTGGCACATGAAGGTTGTGTTTGGTGATCAGTACGCAGTCGGGTTGCGCGCCCAAAGCAATCGTTACAGCATTGCGCAGTTCAACCGAGTCAATGGGCTTTGTCAGGTAGGCCAAAATGCCCAGTTCACGGCACCGCTGCGCGTCACCGCGCATCCCACCTGATGTCAACATCATCATGATCGCGCCTGAAAGTTCAGGCGTCTGCTGGAACTTGTCAGCGAGTTCAAAGCCATCCATTTCGGGCATCATCGCGTCCAGGATGACCAGACCAAAAGGCTGTCCATCTTGTCGCGCTGACTTTGCTATTGCGAGCGCTTGCACGGCGCTTTCGCAAGACGTTGGAACCATACCCCATTTCAAGAGTAACTGGGATAGCAAGCGTAGATTGGTGGCGTTGTCATCCACGATTAAAACGGGGACTCCCTGCAGTACTGCCGTGGACTGGATGGGCGGCGGTGTGCTGCCAACTCCATAGGGGATGCCGAAGCTAAACACACTGCCTTGCCCAAGGACGCTGCGAACACTGAGCTCTCCACCCATAGCGGCAACCATCTGACTGGAAATTGCCAACCCCAGCCCAGTGCCGCCGTATTTGCGTGTAGTCGACGTATCGGCTTGGGTAAAGGCCTTGAAAATATGGGCTTGTTTGTCCGGCGCGATGCCAATCCCGTGGTCCTTCACCTGGAAGTCCAAAACCACGGTGCCGCTCCTTGCTTCACGGATTTTGACGTGCACAACGATCTCACCGTGATCCGTGAACTTGATCGCATTGCCTACCAAATTGGTCAATACCTGGCGCAATCGTCCAGGATCACCGACCACCATTTCAGGAACATCGGTTTCTGCCTCGTAGACTAACTCCAGCCCCTTTTGTACGGCCTTCAGGGCCAGCAGTTTGGTAACTTCGGTCAAAAGCGCGCGCACATCAAACTCGGTTTTCTCCAACTCCATCTTGCCGGACTCCAGCTTGGAGAAATCCAGAATGTCATTGATGATGCTGAGCAGAGAATCAGCAGACGACTTCACCATGCTCAGATATTCGCGCTGTTCGGTGTCGAGCTTGGTATCGAGCGTCAGCTCTGTCATGCCGATGATGCCGTTCATTGGAGTCCGAATTTCATGGCTCATCGTCGCCAGGAAGTCGCTCTTGGCGCGATTGGCCTGTTCGGCGGAGTCCTTGGCCTGTGTCAGCTCAAGAACCTGCTTGCGCACCGCACGCGACATGGCATTGAACGCCACCCCGAGTTGGCCCAGTTCGTCAGCGCTTTCATTGACAGGGTCCGGCGTCAAATTGCCATTGGCCACATCCCGGCTGGCCCGTGCCAGGTCTGCCAAATGCCGCGTCATCCACAGACCCAGCACCGACAGCAGCACGGAGGATAGAAGAAGCTCGACCAATGCAATGATGGCACCCTGTGTAATCAGTGCCTTTCGCGCCGCCAGGATATGCGACAAGTCCAGCCCAAAATACAGGTATCCCAGTGGTTGACCGAACATCAAAATGGGTTTCTGCACATGAAACACCGTCTTGTTTAACAGGCCAACCGGGTCGAAGTCTTTGTTTTCGATGGGCAGCGCTTGCTCTTTTGGCCAGCCGCTACTCGCGACACGATTGCCCTGGGTGTCTACAACTACCAAATACTGAACACCCTTTTGACTGAGACTTTCATCAAGTACAGCCTGCACCGTGGCGTAATCGCGCTGAGCCAACGGTGCAACGGTGGCTGCCGTCAAGATCGGAACGATTTGATGCGAGTGCTCCTCGACCTGCTCAACCATGTAGCCATTGACCAGCCGCAGACTATTGAATACCAGGAGAGAAAGCATGACCGCTTCCACTACCACGGCTGCGATCAGCAGACGCGCCCGGACGGAGTGAAGTCGCAAGACCATCAGTGTTTTCGCGTTTTTATTAGTTCAATGATTGCCGAACTTCTTTTGCGTAGGGGTCCATCATCTCCAACTCCTTGGGTTTAAGCTTGCGATAGCCCTCGAGCTTGTATTTTTCACAGTAGGCCTTTCCTTCAGCACTCTCTGCAAAGGCCGACAGGGCGGAGTCCACCTTATCCTTGATCGATAGGTGCCGTTTGTTGAGCATGTAGACACGCCCGGCCATTGATTCACTGATCACCAGGAACCGCAACTGCGATTGCGTTTCTCTGGCAAGACTCTGGTAATTTGACAGGGATGTGAACCCAGCTGCCGCCTCGCCTGACAAAATCAGGCGCGCCACGCTGTCAGATGCGCTGACATAGCGCAAGGGTTCTACATTGCCGCCCTGTTTTAGCCAATGCTGCCCCCAAAGCGTGACCAGTGAAGTCGGCGACAGGCCCAGGACTTGTTTGCCCTTGAGGTCCCTGGCCGTCTTGTAGTTGCTATTGCTTGCGGTAAGAGCCACCGCGCGAAAATCTGCGCTGTAAGTCACCAGTGGGATGTAGTCGGCGTCTGTTTGGCTAAGGCGTGCCTGATGGCCTGTGGTGATGGCAATGTCGTACTCTTGTCGCAACATGCGACGTGCAAATTCTGTGAAGTCGGTTGCGGTCACAACCTCAACCGGCATGC
>Ga0194061_1002447_pt1 | contig 10142 bp, 14 predicted proteins | sample SepL2221m_MetaG_FD_163423 | JGI IMG/M metagenome (GOLD analysis project Ga0194061, IMG submission 163423) | Anoxic zone freshwater microbial communities from boreal shield lake in IISD Experimental Lakes Area, Ontario, Canada - Sep2016-L224-21m | ecosystem: Environmental > Aquatic > Freshwater >...
GCTCAATCAGACCTCGCTATTCTTGACACTCCCGAAGAGCTCCAGCTGATCAAGCATCTGACCAGGCTTCCGGCTACGATTAACGACTGTGCGGCTCATTTTGAACCCCACCGCCTGACCTATTACCTGAGTGAGCTTGCCGGATCTTTCCACAGCTTTTATAATAAAAACCGTGTAATCGGTGATGACCGGCGTGTAACCCTTGCGCGCCTCTACCTGCTGAAACGAACTGCCCAGACCATCAAAAATGCCCTGACGGTTCTGGGGATATCGGCGCCGGAGCGAATGTAGCGGAGACCATTATGCGAATCGACTACAGCGAACCAAAAAAATCCTACGTTTCAACCCAGGCGGGCCAGTCCCGTACCCGCAAGGAATCACCATCGTCAAATTCACCGGTTATTGCGATCTGCATCACGGCAGTACTTTCACTGTCAATCGGATTCGGCAGCGGCTGGATGTTCTCGCAGCGGGCTGCGAAAAAAGGGTTTGAAATGGCGACGAAGCAGAAAAGCCTTGAATCTTCAAACCGCCAGTCCGAAACCAGCCCTACAGCCCAGCAGTTGCCACAGCCGATGGCTCCGCCACCGTCGCAGGTGACTCAGACGTCTCCGGGAAAGCAGCAAGCAGGAGTTGCTGTTCCGCAATCTGCTTCACCGCCTCCTCAGGGAACCGCCGATCCGCAGCTCAGCTTCTACAAAACCTTGCCGAGCGGACAGAAAAGCAACGTAATCGGCAGCGGTATCAACAGCAAGGAGGAAAAACCGGCCAAACAGACACTGCAGGCCGCGATTCCCTCCAACGTTGCCAGGCCGACTTCCCAGCCCCAGCAGACTCCAGTTGAAGCTGCCGCACCCCCTGTTCCGACTGCCGCATCCAAAGGAGCGACAAAAACGGAGTCGGGAGGATTTGTCGTTCAGGCAGCCTCCCACAGCCTGAAATCGGAAGCCGAAACCTTGCGAAGCAAGCTGGCCAGCAAAGGCTACAACGCCTACATATCAGAGTCCCAGCAGGGCGATAAAGGCACCTGGTACCGCGTCCGCGTCGGCAAAAAGCTCGAACAGGATGCTGCGAAGGAACTGGCCGGCAAGCTCGGCAAAGGGGCCATCGTGGTCCCGGACAAAGAATAATACCAATTCCAGAATTGGAATAACAGGAACGAGGATCCGCTATGTGTGGAATTGTTGGATACTCAGGAGACAAGCCGGCAACACCTGTCATCCTGGAGGGGCTCAAAAAACTTGAGTACCGCGGTTATGATTCCGCCGGCATAGCCACACTGACGGGGCATGAATCCGCCATCCGGCGCAGCGAAGGGAAGCTGATCAATCTTGAACATCTGCTGGCCGAGCAGCCGCTTACCGGCAGTATCGGCATCGGGCACACCCGCTGGGCGACACATGGCCGCCCCTCTGAAATCAATGCCCACCCCCACAAAGCCGGACCGGTCATCGTGGTTCACAACGGTATAATCGAGAATCACCTCCAGCTGAAGGCGGTTTTGCGGCAGGCCGGGCACACCTTCAAAAGCGAAACCGACACGGAAGTGATTGCCCATCTTATCGAGGAGCACCTTAAATCCGAACCCGATTTCGAAAAGGCCGTCAGGCTGACCCTCGCGGAGCTTCATGGCGCCTACGCGGTCTGCATACTCGATGAAAACGAACCCGATACGCTCATAGCCGCAAAAAACGGTTCGCCGATGGTTGTTGGCCTTGGTGAGGGTGAATATTTCGTCGCCTCGGATATCCCTGCTATTTTGGCTCATACCCGCGAGATGGTGTTTCTGGAAGACGGCGAAATGGCCGTATTCCGGCAGGGGATGCCTTTTTTCTCAACAATTGCAGGAACCCAGCTGGAAAAAGTGCCCCGGCATATCGACTGGTCGCCGCTCATGGCCGAAAAGGGTGGCTACCGCCATTTCATGCTGAAGGAAATTCACGAACAGCCGCGCGCGGTTCGTGATACCGTCGCCGGACGTCTGCTTGAGAGTGAAGGAGACGTGTATCTTGAAAATCTGCAATTCAGCGACCGTCAACTATCAAGCTTCAAGCGGATTGTCATCATAGCGTGCGGCACGTCCTGGCATGCGGCCCTGCTCGGCAAAGTCTACCTGGAAGGTCACTGCCGGGTACCGGTGGAAGTCGACATCGCTTCCGAATTCCGCTACCGCAATCCGGTTATCGATGACAGCGTGCTTGCCATTTTCATCTCCCAATCGGGCGAAACGGCCGATACCCTGGCTGCCCTGCGCGAAGCCAGGAAGCATGGAGCTACGGTCATGGCGATCTGCAACGTCGTGGATTCGTCAATCGCCCGGGAGGCCGTCAATGTGATCTATACCCATGCCGGGCCGGAAATCGGCGTCGCATCAACCAAAGCGTTTGTCACGCAGCTCACGGCGCTCTATCTTTTCACCGTTCGCCTCGGACGGGCCAACTGCACCATCGACGTCGTCACCGGTCAGAAGATGATTGCCTCCCTGAAAAAAGTTCCCGCCCTGCTGGAAGAAACCCTCCGGCTGAACGCGCTCACGGAAAAAATCGCCAAGAAATACATGAACGCCCGTGATGTCCTCTACCTCGGTCGCGGTAAAAGTTACCCGATTGCTCTCGAAGGAGCCCTCAAACTCAAGGAAATTTCCTACATCCATGCCGAGGGATATCCGGCCGGTGAAATGAAGCATGGGCCGATAGCGCTTATTGACGAAAACGTTCCGGTGATCGTTCTGGTACCTAAGGACAGTTCCTACGAGAAGACGGTTTCCAATATGGAGGAGGTTATAACCCGCGGCGGGCGAGTGATAGCGGTCTGCACGGCTGGTGACGTGAATGTTGCCCAGCGGGTGGAAACCGTGATTGAAGTACCCGACCTGAATGAGGACCTCAATCCGATGTTGCTTTCAGTGCCGCTGCAGCTGCTGGCCTACCATATTGCCGTCCTTAAGGGGACTGACGTTGATCAGCCCCGCAACCTGGCGAAAAGCGTTACGGTGGAGTAGTTTTGTTTAGAATGTGATTCTCACAAGAATGAAATACACAAAAAAGGGACTCGCCGGTTACGCAAGTCCCTTATATTTATTTGGTTGCGGGGGAAGGATTTGAACCTTCGACCTTCGGGTTATGAGCCCGACGAGCTACCAGACTGCTCCACCCCGCGATAAATGAACTGTCTGTTTACCATGTCCGACATTCTATTGTCAATATAAAATTTCATGTATGACCACATGAACAAACCACACCTTAAAGAGGGCAATTGAGTTGAAGATATGGATTGATGCCGACGCCTGCCCACGGGTGATCAAGGAAATTTTGTTCCGGGCATCGGAACGGCTCCAGATTCAGGTATGCCTGGTTGCCAACAAGAAATTATCGAAACATGAAACCCATCTTATCGAGTCCATCATTGTTGAGAACGGTTTTGATGTCGCGGATGATTACATTGCAGAGCATGCAACTCCGGAGGATGTGGTAATTACAGCCGACATTCCGCTTGCTGCCCGGATCGTCGCAAAGGGAGGAGTTGCCCTGGATCCGCGGGGAGAGCTTTACACCGAGGAAAACGTCGGCGAAAGGCTTTCCATGAGGGACCTGATGATGGAACTTCGGGCTGGCGGGCTTGTACAGGGCGGTCCGTCACAATTCAGTCTGTCAGACCGGCAGCGCTTTGCCTCGTCTCTTGATCGACTTCTCACCCAAATCCTGAAAGGGAAGTGATCCGTGTAATTTGACACTAATCAAGTCTCTATGAAACGCGGGTGACTACTATGCGGTTCGCCTCATCACCGAAGTATCGCTGGTACATATTTTTCATGTGCGGCATTACATACGTTATTTCAGGGTTCTGGCGTGTTTCCACCTCTGTGATGGCTGGTGATCTGGCCCGCGACCTGTCTCTTTCTCCCGAGGTACTCGGCCTGATGGGGGGAGCCTTTTTTTATTCGTTCGGCATGGCACAACTCCCGATGGGGCCTCTACTGGACAGATTCGGTCCTCGCAGGGTCATCAGTCTGCTTGTCTGCATCGGCGCGGCAAGTGCCGTCATATTCTCTCTGGCGGGTAACGGGGCGGTAGCGGTGCTGGCACGTGCCGGCATCGGTCTTGGAATGGCCGCTGTACTCATGGGATCGCTGAAAATACTTACAACCTGGTTCTCGCCCCGGGAATTTGCCACATTGTCCGGCACTCTGATCGCTTTCGGGAATTTGGGCGGGGTCGGAGCCACAACTCCGCTGGCGTGGCTGTGTGACCGCCTCGGGTGGCGATGGGCCTGCGGCAGCATGTCGGTCATAACCCTGATGCTGGCAGCAGGTATATACATTATCGCCCGTGATTGTCCGCCGAAAGCAGACGGAATACCTTCAGATCAACCCTCTTTGGCTGAAATTCGAGCCGGCTTGCGTACCGTATTCTGCAGCAGAACATTCTGGCACCTTGCACCATTAGGATTTGCATCTTACGGAGCATTGATTACCGCGCAGGGTTTGTGGGGTGTGCCTTTTTTGATGCATACCTACGGGATGAACAAAACGTCCGCAAGCAGTGTGCTGCTTGCCATCCCCGTCGGCGTCGTCTTTGGGGCACCTGTATGGGGTCGCTGGTCGGATAAACTTGGAAAGCGCAAGCCACTTGTCACGCTGGGACTTGGTGCCATGCTGGTGCTGTTTGCCAGTCTGGTTCTCCATCTGCCGCTGCCGCGATGGGGTCTGTCGATACAATGCTGGCTGCTCGGATTCAGCAGTGCATCGCTCTACATACTATACACGCAGGTAAAAGAGTCTTTTTCTCTTTCAATCGCCGGTACCGCCCTGACCGCACTTAATTTCTTTGTCATAGTGGGGGCCGCTGTTTTCCAGCAGCTGACCGGTTTTATAATGGGACAGTGGCAATCATCCATCACCACCGGCCTTCCATTGGCCGCCTATCAGTGGGGGTTTGGCGTTTCGGCGGCCATACTGGCGATTGCTCTCACCCTGTATCTTTTCAGCAGCGATACTCATATCGAAAGTACTTGTGAATAGCAGCGTGTGTCATGTGCAAGTCCCCTAACCACGTTCCGGAATAGACCGGATACCTTCCGGTTTCCAGGAGACGACAATCCTGCCGGAGCTAATCCCCGTCATGGCTGTATTCCTTGTACGCTCCGGCACAGATGATGATATCGCCCATTTTTTGAAGATAGGTGGTTTTGTGCTCCACCTCGTTTGTTTCCGGATTAAGGTACATGTAGTCCACCCAGCCGGAGCCCTTTGTTTTGGCTTTCTCCACGATGTCCCGGCGGAAGAGCTTCCCGTCATTGTCGGGGACATCGATCAGGTTTTTCCCGATGAGAGCCGGATTCTTCGGGTGTGCTACCATAACACCTTGTAGATCGTAGGCAAAAACATACAGTTCACCCTTGTCAAATTGCCCTCTGGGCTTACTGATCTCTGCCAGGGCCTTCCCTTTCCCCTGATATTTCACAAATGCGGCAGCATGTTTCACCAGCGATTTGGCATCATCCTTACCGGATGCACATGCAATCCCTGAAAATCCAAACAGACCGGTTACCAGTGCGGCTAACAAAATAATGGACAGTTTTTTCATGGCTCACTCCTCTGCAGGTAGTTATCGGTAGTCAGTAATCCCATCTGTTGCGGAAGGTACATCTGCAGCGCCTCCCGTAGCAGGTGGGAGGCACTCTTGTTTGATGCCTTCATGAAAAGTTCCAGCGCTGCTTTTTCTTCGTCGGTAATCCGGATCGATACGACGTTGTAACGTGGATTCTCCTTGCAATATGACATACGGTAGACCTCGTGATGGGAAATATCATTCGGCCAGGGCCGGTTCAGCCGCATCAAGCACCTGCTCAGGATTTTCGGCTTCTTCCTCGGTTTCATTGTTCAGCATACGATCCATTTTAGCTATGTCAAGCTCGTTCTCCCAGCGGGAAACAACCACTGTCGCCACACCGTTGCCGATCAGGTTAGTCAGGGCGCGGGCTTCCGACATGAAGCGGTCGATCCCCAGAATCAGAGCCAGGCCAGCCACTGGAATGGTTGGAATCGCGGCAAACGTTGCGGCCAGTGTAATGAATCCGCTGCCGGTAACACCGGCGGCTCCCTTAGAGGTCAGCAGCAGTACGCCAAGAATTGTTAAGGTCTGAGTCATGGTTAATGGCGTATTAGTCGCCTGGGCCACGAAGACTGCCGCCATGGTCAGATAGATTGATGTACCGTCAAGATTGAACGAATAGCCGGTGGGGATGACCAGGCCGACCACCGACTTGGTGCAGCCGAGATTTTCAAGCTTGGCCATCATGCGGGGGAGAACCGATTCGGATGAGGAGGTTCCCAGTACAATCAGCAGTTCCTCCTTGATGTACTTGATAAATTTTACGATGCTGAAGCCGCACAATTTGGCGATTGCACCCAGGACGATGAATATGAACAGCAGGCAGGTGATGTAAAAGCTTCCCATCAGCATGCCCAGTTTGGTCAGTGTGCCGAGACCGAATTTGCCGATGGTGAAGGCCATGGCGCCGAAGGCGCCGATGGGCGCCGCCTTCATGATCACGCCGACGATGCCGAACAATACGTGGGCAACCTCGTCAATCAGCTTGAACACCACTTTGCCGCGCTGGCCGAGCATCGAAAGCGCGAAACCGAACAGGATGGCGAAGAACAGTACCTGCAGGATATCACCCTTGGCAAAGGCATCCACGACACTGCTGGGGATGATGTTGATCAGGAAATCCACCGTGCTGTGGGCCTGTGCCTTGGAGGTATAGGTTGCCAGCGCCTTGGTGTCGAGCTTGGACACATCGGCGTTCAGTCCGACGCCTGGTTTGACGATACTGACCACCAGCAGGCCGATTGCCAGCGCAAGCGTCGAAACAACCTCGAAATAGAGCAGTGCTTTGGCTCCCACCCGGCCGACTTTCTTCATGTCTTCCATACCGGCAATGCCGGTCACTACGGTACAGAAGATCACCGGCGCGATGATCATCTTGATCAGCTTGATGAAGCCGTCACCGAGCGGCTTCATGGCTGCCCCGGTTTCCGGGTAGAAGTGGCCGAGGCATACCCCTAAGCTGATGGCGACAAGTACCTGGAAGTAAAGATGCTGATAAATCTTTTTCCCGTTCATGCGATGGCTCCTTTTGATTGCCGTGAGGTGGGTGTGAATGTCCAAAAACGATGTCACACATTTCAGCAAGTGCAGTGCCAAGAATGTATACAAATTGAATCATGCTGTTTTATCAGGATAATCAGTTATACGGCCCTACGGATGACGCGTCGAAAGGGTATAACCATACCGAAGCGGGCGACAGTGGATTTTAAATATTCATGAATAATTACAGCATGATATCTACATATAAAACCGGTTATGTCCATAACTATGGTTATACCGTTTCGAATGGTGTTCCGCGACAAGGTCTACGCGCACGCACGCGAGGCAGGGTAAATGTTATTCAGGGAGTTTTGATAGAAAAGCGCTGCCTGGGGTAATCAATAGTCAGAACAAAGTTGGATAGGAAATTGGCGACACCGAGCAGGACGGTGTTGAGGCCGGGGCAGAAATCTACAGGAGTATTCTGGATGGAATGTACTATAGTGACATGGTCGGTGATGGAGAGAATGTCGATGCGGGTTATATGTGCATAGACCGTAGCAGCTCCACCGGCTGTTCCAATGGAGGATGGATTGCCAGCATTAAGCTGATGACCGATGACAGGCGCGACTGCGGCAGGTATTGCACAATCATCGGCACCGGTGTCAATAAGCCCCCAGGTTCTGTAAATCAAGCCTGTGTCAGGGTTGTGTATGCGGATGGGAAGCATAGGCCGGGGCGGAGCCCCCGGCGATAGCGTTGTAAAGGGATATTCTACGATGGGCATCAGTAAATATAGGTCATGTTTTCTTTTGGGATAAAGACAATCACCGGCTCTTTTGCCCCGGTTTTTCCTGCTGCGTTCATCACCCGCAACGGGTCTTTGCCTGATGCAACGACACGATTATTGGTGAAAGATTCCAGTGCAACATATTTGCCTTCATATTTCTTTTCAGCCACCAGAGCCTGGCTCTTCATAATGTGTAACTCCTTCCGCGTTTGGCAAAGCTACTTTGTAAAACGAGATAGTAGCTTATACCACCAGATAAACCGAAAGCAAACGAAATCGGAATAGCCAAGGGTGCTTACGGCTTGATGTAAGCATTCAGCCCGATAGTAACCGGCTTACCGTCAACCATTGCAGTTGTAACGGCATTTCCCCTTGAGCTGGCGACTACCAGGGTCTTGCCGGATGATGAAGGTGTTGGTGTCTCCAGGTCAATTTCGATGCAGAGTTTGTTACCTTTTATTTCGACGGTCATTGCCATGGTGTTTCTCCTTAATTATTTGATTGATAGGCAGTAAACGATTCAGAACTCGCCCTATAGCGATATTAAAAAATCTACGACAGTAAAAAAATATTGCTTTCATCATGATAAATCGTATACTGACTTCAAGCCGAAAGGCTGGTGGCCCTTTACCTAAGGTTTAGGACCGTGGCTGTGCCTCAGTCGCCGTTAAGACTGGGGCTTTTTTGTTTCTAAAAGATGACTTTCCTTCCGAATTTTCTTCAAACAGGTTTCAATCTCCAAACTCTTCAAGCCTTTTGCTCATCTCTTCCGGGGACGGGAAGAATTTTTTCAGTTCTTTTGGCAGTTTGTTTGAAAGTTTGTATGTTGAAACGCCGATCGGTTTATTGCTGTCTTTCAGCGCATATTCAACAAATGTCCTGCTTTTCTCTTTACAGAGTATAATGCCGATAGATGGCTCTTCATGAGGTAAACGAACGGTGTCGTTAAGCGCCGAAAGATAAAACTGCATCTTACCGGCGTACTCCGGTTTGAAAGCGCCGATTTTCAGTTCGATTGCAACAAGGCAGCGCAACTGCCGGTGATACAGAAGCAGATCGATGAAAAACTCTGCCCCGTCAATTTCCAGCCGATACTGATTGCCGACAAAGGTAAAGTAGCCGCCCATCTCGACCAGAAATTTCCGCACATTATCTACCAGCGCCCGTTCAAGCTCCTTTTCCGAGTGTTCCTCTGCCATCTCCAGAAAATCGAACGTGTATTCATCTTTCACTGCCAGTTTTGCCTGGTACCGGTATTTTTCCGGCACCGCTTTGTCAAAATTGGTCTGGTTGGCCATGAACCGTTCAAAGGCTCCGGCCTCAAGCTGATTGATAAGGACATCTTTTGTCCAGCCGAATTTCTTTGTCACTTTGATGTAAAACTCGCGTTGAAGAATGTCTTTGCAGCGTTCCATGATGATGACATTTTTCGTCCAGCTAATTTCTGCAGCCAATGGTTGCAGTTTTTGATTGTCCTTATATGCCAGATAAAAGTTTTTCATGTTCCAGAGGTTTCGTGCGGAAAAACCCTGCAAGCCGGGGAACTCGTTTTGTAAATCCCTCGCCAAAGTTTCTACCACCGCCTTGCCCCAGCCAAGCTGTTCTTGTCTGCTGACTATTGATTTTCCGATGTCCCAGTACAGACTTATAAGTTCTTTATTTACCGCCTTCAGCGCAGCGTACTGGGCTTTGTGGATTCTCTCCTTCAATTCCAGAAGAAATGTTGCGTATTCTGCGGGCAGGATGCTTTTCATTGTCTAGCCTCCACCACAGTAATCTCATCTTTTTTGTCACGCGGACAGGCCAAAGCGCCGATTACCATAAAAGGGTCTTCGGGGTTTGATGTATGCCTGCTTTCGGCGCAGTAGACGTTTAAATGGGAGGCTTTGGGGTGGCTCATGATTTTTCCTCCACCACGGCGATCTCCTCGTCCGACAAGCCGTAGGGACCATGGACGGGGTATTCTGACTTGAACTCAACGTCGAGTTGTTCGCCGTTGGCAACTGTGGTGATGAGCTGTTCGTAAGTAATCATCTTTTCCTCTAAATCAAGTATTTTCGCTATTGTGACTCCAGCACGTTTTCGAGACGGTCTATGAGTCGCTTAGCGCGACGAACCTCTTCTTCATAAAGTGGTGTGGCATTGCCGTGGGATTCCGGGTTCAGGACACGCTCGGTCATCTCCAGTATATAGCAGGAAATGTGAGGGAATAACACGGGAATCCTTCTTCATTAAAGAAGTATTTACGCAATGTTACAAGG
>Ga0194061_1002449_pt1 | contig 10141 bp, 5 predicted proteins | sample SepL2221m_MetaG_FD_163423 | JGI IMG/M metagenome (GOLD analysis project Ga0194061, IMG submission 163423) | Anoxic zone freshwater microbial communities from boreal shield lake in IISD Experimental Lakes Area, Ontario, Canada - Sep2016-L224-21m | ecosystem: Environmental > Aquatic > Freshwater >...
TAAATGTGTAACCACTCTTAAGCGGCGCTGTCGTTGGGATAGCTGTGATCGCTGTTGCTGTGGTGTAAGTCGATGATCCACCACTGGAAGGTGTTGTGGCCCCTTGATCATTCCAGGTGATGGCATTGGTAGTAACTGCGCTCCACTGTGCGTAGATGGAGATTGCTCCATAAGGAGAAGGTGGGGTGTAGGAACCGGAGGTGACTGCAGTGCCTAATCCATTAGCTGCGCTATTCCATCCGGTAAATGTGTAACCACTCTTAAGCGGCGCTGTCGTTGGGATAGCTGTGATCGCTGTTGCTGTGGTGTAAGTCGATGATCCACCACTGGAAGGTGTTGTGGCCCCTTGATCATTCCAGGTGATGGCATTTAAGGCGAAGGTTGCAGCAAGAGTATGAGTCGTCGTAACGTTGCTAAAGGTATAACCACTAGAGATTGCGTTCGTTAACGTTAACCCAGTTAGCGCAGAACCATCGACGATGATAGACGAAACCGAATATCCCGCTGATGGAGTGAAGATGTAGTTAGAAGTGTTGGCTCCGTAATTTACTACTGCGCTGCCTGGAACGATGGTGCCATTAACGCCCGGCGTAACCGTGATAGCAAAGGTTGCAATTGCCCATTGCGCATACAGAGTGACATTCGAAAGTCCCATGATGTAAGTGGACCCGGCGGCGTAGGACGTGCCAGAACCATTTAGCGCGGTATTCCAATTAGTAAAGTTGAATCCAGTATTAGCGAATCCACCGCTCAGAGCCGTTAAAAAACCCGAGCCTTCTGATACCGGAGATTGAGTTGGAATCGTGCCGGATCCACCATTTAAATTGTAAGTAGTAGTGTGAGTAGGAGCTGCCCCAAGAACCGAGGCCACCTGAGTCGATTGCGTTGCGGGCCGCACTTGAACGGTGTTATCAACCCCGCCAGCCATCGAACTAAGGCCAGTAATAGTTACTAGCGTAGAACTGGTTCGAGCGAAGGTGCCGAGCGCTAAACGCGCTGCATCTGTACCGGCGAATATGAAATCAGCTGCGGCAATAGTTCCGGTTTTAAAGGTTCCACCAGTAATTGTGATGGTGAGCGAAGTTGTGCCAGCCGCCGTTGAGAAGGTGGGAGAAGTTACTGCTGCATATGGAACTGCGGCCCCGGCAACAGAAGTAACTTGAGCGGCCTGCGTCGGTCCAAGAACCTGAACCGTGTTATTTACTGCCGCAACGACATTAAGGCCATCGATAGTAACGACGGTACTACTTGTGCGCGTAAAGATTCCGGCAGCAAGAGCAGCGGCATTTGTACCGCTAAAGGCAAAATTGCTTGCAGTGATTGTTCCAGTGATAAATGATCCACCGGTCTGAGTGATCGTTACCGAGGTTCCCCCAGCAACAGTTGTAAAGGCGGGCGAAGTAACCGCCGAATAAGCAACCACCGAGCCTGTCACCACTGTCGCTTGCGTGGCTTGGGTCGCCGCCAGAACTGTGACGACGTTATTGGCCGCAGCCGCAAGTGTTATGCCAGTGATCGTGACGAGGGTGCTGCTCGTACGGGTAAACGTTCCAAGCGCCAGTGCAGCAGCATTTGTTCCAGTGAAAGTGAAATCGGTCGCTGCTATCGGAGCAGCCTTATACGTGCCTGAGGTCAAAGTCACTCGAACGGAAGTTCCACCCACAAGAGTTGCGAATGCTGCTGATGTGACAGCGATAGGGACTGACGCGGCTGCCGCGCTGGTACAAGCCGTAGCCTGTGTAGCTGTTAGAACGGTGATCGAGTTACTCGTTGTGGCCACAATTCCCGACAGGCCAGTAATAGTTACAACCGTATTGCTTGTACGCGTATAAGTCGCCGTACCGAAAGCGGCGGCATTTGATCCGGCAAAAGTAAAGTCACTACTTGCGAGTGGAGCTGCCTTCAGAGAGCAAGTGCCACCACTCATCGTCAGAACTACGCTGGTAGTTCCAATGACAGTTCTAAAAGTTGGAGTTGTTAAATTTGCAGCAAAAGCATTGGGAACTGGACTGAGAATCCCAATAAGTAAACCTAAACTTGCGATGGGAACTAAAAGTTTCTTGATCCTCCGAGATTTCGGAACGTTCATATACACATTCCTCCTCTCTCGATGTTCATCACCATTTGGTCGATTGTTTACGTCCGCTTCTTCTCTGGTATGCCCTAATAGAAATGAATTGTAGAAATTATGGAGAAAATAGGTTGGGTTTACCACTCGCAATATCATCACTTTATCTTCACATTTTGTGAACTTATTAAAGGCAAATAGATTCTTTGCTTAGTTGAAGAGAACAGATAAATTAATTGCAAAAGACCCTGTAGATTAAATATCTACAGGGTCTTTATACTCACCGCTAACTACTTTTGCGCTCCCCTAAATTCCGTGAGGGGCTATTCCTATGCGTTGTTAATTAATTTCCGTTCACAGAAGAAGAACCAGAGTTCTCATTCTCGCTGATCGTCGTCTTCTGGATCTGAATCAAGAATTCTACGTTCGACTTGGTGCCCTTCATCTTGTCGAGCAAGAGTTCGAGAGCTTGCTGAGACTCCAAGGCGTGCAATACCCGACGCAGGCGCCAGACGATATTGAGCTCCTCTTTGCCCATCAAGATCTCTTCCTTACGGGTACCAGATGCATCGACATCAACCGCTGGGAAGATGCGCTTATCTGCAAAGCGGCGATCGAGTTTGAGCTCCATATTTCCGGTTCCCTTGAACTCTTCGAAAATAACTTCATCCATCTTCGATCCGGTCTCAACCAGCGCGGTTGCAAGGATCGTCAGCGAGCCACCGTTTTCGATGTTACGAGCCGCTCCGAAGAACTTCTTTGGTGGATAAAGCGCTGCAGAATCCACACCACCGGACAAAATGCGTCCAGAGGCCGGAGCGGAAATGTTGTAAGCACGACCTAGACGTGTGATGGAGTCAAGAAGTACTACAACGTCATGGCCCATTTCAACCAGACGCTTTGCGCGTTCGATAGCAAGTTCAGCGACGCTGGTGTGATCATCAGCTGGGCGATCGAAGGTCGAAGCAATAACTTCACCTTTAACGCTGCGCTGCATATCGGTCACTTCTTCAGGACGCTCGTCGACAAGTACAACCATCAGGTGAACTTCTGGGTTGTTGGTTGTAATCGCGTTCGCAATCGCCTGCAAGACCATGGTCTTACCAGCCTTTGGAGGTGACACGATCAAACCGCGCTGACCCTTACCGATTGGTGAAACCAGGTCGATGACGCGAGTGGTCAAAATGTGTGGCTCTGTCTCCAGGCGCAGACGTTCCTGCGGATAGAGAGGGACTAACTTCGCAAAGTCGACGCGATCGCGCGCAGCCTCTGGCTCTAAGCCATTGACTGTATCGAGGCGAACGAGTGCATTGAACTTCTCTTTGCGCTCCCCCTCACGTGCTTGGCGGACCTGCCCGGTAATGACATCGCCCTTGCGCAATCCGTAGCGACGGATCTGTTGCAAAGAGACATAAACATCGTTTGGTCCTGCGAGATATCCCTGGGTGCGGATGAAGGCATATGAATCCAAGATATCGAGCAGACCACCGACTGGAACCAATACATCATCTTCGCTTAGTTGGACTTCGCGCTCTTGGCGCTCCCCGCGTTCTCCGCGATCACGAGTGCGACTGTTACGGTCGTTGCGACCGCCGCGATCGTTGCGACTGTTGCGGTCGTTGCGACCACCGCGATCGCTACTGGAGCCGGTGCGCTCATTGAAATCGCGACGTTGCGACTCCGAGCTTTCGCTTCCAGCATTTGACTCTTGCTCTGGGGCATCTGCCTCATCAGAATCTTCGGCTTCATCGCTATCGTCGGCACTCTTTGGTGCGGAAGTTTTAGCGGTCTTGTTCTTTTTATTGCGTGCCTCTTGACGCTCTAGGCGTCTGGCTTCGCGTTCGGCTTTCGCTGCTTCTCGGTTGGCTGCCTGCAGGTCCGCGATCGATTGGATCAGACCGGCCTTGCTCATCTTGGTAGCGCCTTCAATGCCGAGTTGGCCAGCAACTTTCTTAAGTTCTGGCAGAAGCATTGCGGAAAGTTCGCCGGCAGCCTTAGCTGGGCGGTCTTCGGTTGTTGTTTCGCTCATTATTGTTATTGAGTTCCATTTTCTTTTGTTTTGCTTACCTCTGCGAAGCACTCCCGTGTGGAGTCCTATTTGATCAACCCCAAATATTTTGGAGAAGCTCTGAGATAAGGATTATTTAGCGTTATTTTGTGATTTCGCTTATCGGGTAGATGGCCGCCGATCTTGCGCGGGCTTCTTGCGATGACCCAAAAGTATCACAGCCACCTGAGATACCCAAAAAGGAGATCCACAGGGGATTTTGAGGTTTTTGAGCTCTTTTTACTCCACACCTGAGCGTGAAATCGCCAATTCCTTGGCGGTGAAGCCGGCGGGAGCCTGTTTGAGAATCTCAAGGACCTCAGAGGCGCTCGCAGTGTGGAGCACCATCACAGATGGTCCGGCACCCGAGATGGTCGCAGCAACACCGGCGGCGCGCAGCTTTTCGACGAGCAGCATCGACTTTGGATAAGCCTCGGTGCGATAACTCTGATGCAAGAAATCTCCCGTTGCAGTTAAAAGCAAATCCGGGCGCGAAGAGAGTGCAACAGATAAGAGCGCGGCATGCGAAGAATTTAAGACGGCGTCGCGATGCGGGACGGTTTCTGGCAATAGTTTGCGTGCTTTAGATGTCGAGAGATGATTCTCTGGAATGAAGAGGATCGCCTTTATATCGTGATGAACGGGAATGCTTACGGCGCGACCAGTCTTCACTCCATAGATATCTTCCATCCATGCAATAGTTGCTCCGCCATGAATCGCCGCAGCGACATTATCTGGGTGTCCCTCAAGTTCGGTAGCTAGCAACATCATCTCTTCGAGCGACATGTATTGATCGCCACCCAAAACTAATTCACGAGCAAGCGCTAATCCTCCAACGATTGCCGAGGCCGATGATCCCAAGCCGCGACCGTGTGGGGTTACGTTCAATGCGCGCAAAGCCAATCCCCGTGGTTTCTGTCCCATAAATTCGAAACCGCGCAGCATTGATTTAATGACGAGATGGTTCTTGTCACGCTTTACTTCATCGGCGCCTTCGCCAGAAACATCAACATCGAAAACCGCATCATCTAATACCTGCGCCGCATAGCGATCACGTAAGTCCAGCGCTAGCGCGAAGCAATCAAAACCCGCGCCGAGATTGGCGCTCGTTGCAGGAACGCTGACCTGAGCCAACTGCGCTTTGAAGGTAAGGCGCTGGGGTGCCATTACAAAAGACCCATTGCTGCGGCTGCCAACTTGATATCAACAGGAATGATAATTGGCGCTGCTGCACCATCCAATATCCACTGCACATCTTTGAGGCCATTGCCCGTCACTGTTATAACAATCTTCTTGCCCTTGGGAAGCAGACCTTGCGACTTCTTTTTGAAGAGACCCGCGATACCGGCCGCGCTCGAAGGTTCAACAAAGACGCCCTCTTTAGCAGCAACCAAACGATATGCGGTCAAGATTTCTTCATCCGTGACCGAATCAATGAGCCCACCAGAACTATCGCGCGCATCAATGGCTTGCTGCCACGATGCGGGATTGCCGATTCTTATTGCTGTTGCGATCGTCTCCGGATTTGCCACGATCTCCCCACGCACGATGGGAGCTGCGCCCGCTGCTTGGAAGCCCCACATATGCGGCAGCTTGGTTGAAACATGATCGCTAAAGTATTCGTTGTAGCCCTTCCAGTACGCCGTGATATTTCCAGCGTTGCCAACTGGCAGGACGTGATAATCCGGAGCATCACCCAACATATCGACGATCTCAAATGCCGCGGTCTTCTGCCCTTCGATACGGTATGGGTTTACCGAATTTACGAGGGCAACGGGAAAGTTAGTGGCCAAGTCGCGCGCCAGGGTTAGGCAATCATCAAAATTGCCATCTACCTGTAGCAGCGTGGCCCCGTGAGCAATGGCCTGCGCCAACTTGCCCATAGCGATCTTGCCCTGTGGAACGAGAACAACGGGCTTCATGCCGGCCTTAGTCGCATAGGCGGCAGCGCTAGCAGAGGTATTTCCGGTTGAAGCGCAGATAACAGCCTTAGCTCCTTCTTCAGCAGCCTTGGAAATTGCCATTGTCATGCCGCGATCTTTAAAGGATCCGGTTGGGTTTGCACCCTCTACTTTGAGCCAAATCTCATTGCCGAGCATCTCTGAAAGAAAGGCTGCAGCAACTAATGGAGTTCCACCTTCACGGAGGGTAATAATCGGAGTTTTGTCAGAGACTGGAAGACGCGAGCGATATTCATCAATAACCCCGCGCCATTGGTGAACGCCACTTATTGATTTAGTAAAAATCCCCATTAAACCAACCCCTCCACGCGAATGACACTCACTACTCGTTGCACAACATCGAGATTGCGCAAATCTCTTACGGTATTTGCCAACGACTCTTCGGTTGCAATGTGGGTAAGAACCACGAGTTCTGCATCCGCTCCACGACCCTCTTGGCGCACGGTCAGGATGGACACCTCATTTTTTGCAACTGTGCTAGCTACGGATGCAAGTACACCAGGCACGTCAGCGACATCCATGCGAATTAAATAGCGGGTGCGACTTACGCCAATAGGTGCAATATCGAGATCGGCATAATCGGTCTCTGTGGGTCCGAGGCTTCCCTCGTTGCGATTACGAGCGACTGCTACGAGATCACCCAAGATAGCCGAAGCGGTTGGAGTCCCGCCTGCCCCACGACCGTAGAACATAAGTTCGCCCGCTGATTCGCACTTCACGAAGACAGCGTTAAATGCCTCTCTCACAGAGGCGAGCGGATGTGTAACAGGAATCATTGTCGGATGAACGCGGACCGAAATCGTCTCTTCTTTGCTGCCATGCAACTCGTTCGCTTCAGCGATCGCCAACAACTTAATGACAAAACCCATCGCCTTTGCGACGCTAACATCATCGGCGGTAATCGCGCGAATTCCTTCGCGGTACACATCTTCATCGGTGACTTGAGTGTGGAATGCCAAGCCAGCCAAAATTGCTGCTTTTGCTGCCGCATCAAAGCCATCGACATCTGCGGTTGGATCGGCTTCGGCATAGCCAAGGGCCTGTGCTTCGGCTAGCGCGCTCTCAAAAGAGGCGCCGGTTTCATGCATCTTCGTAAGAATGTAATTGGTTGTTCCATTAATGATTCCCATCACGCGTTCGACGTGATCACCAACGAGACTCTCAGCGAGCGGACGAAGGATTGGGATCGCACCAGCAACAGCTGCTTCGTAATAGAAATCGACATCAGCTAAATCAGAGGCGTGAAAAAGTTCGGCGCCATGCTTTGCCAACAGCGCTTTATTGGCAGTAACAACTGCCTTGCCATTTTTCATGGCGGTTAAAATCAACGTGCGCGCCGGTTCAATTCCACCCATAACTTCGATCACCAGATCGATATCGGGATCGGAGACAATCGACTCGGCATCGGTGGTTAAAAGAGCGGGATCAATTCCAGGACGAGGAGTGCTCAGGTCACGTACCGCGATCTTGGTGATCACGAGCCCAACTCCGGCTCGGGCGGCTAGGTCGACTTGATTTGCCACCATCAGGCGAGCAACTTCGGCACCGACGATTCCAGCGCCCAGCAACCCGACGCGTAATACGCGATCGTTGCTCATTAGTTCACATCCCTTATTTGCTTTTCATCCCTAAGGGATAAGTATCTCAAAAAACTAGAGATCGAGCGCCAATAAATCCGCGATGCTCTCGCGCCGCACGATTAAACGGGCTTTTCCATCAATAACAGCGACAACTGCGGGGCGCGGCACGTGGTTGTAGTTCGAGGCCATGCTGCGGCCATAGGCGCCGGTCGCTGGAATCGCCAGCAAATCACCAATTTGGGTATCCGCCGAAATGTCGATTTCGCGAATCACGATATCGCCGGTTTCGCAGTGCTTTCCTACGATTCGGGTATTGCAAAGTGGACCGAGCGGAAGACGATTGGCGATGATCGCCCAATATTCGGCTCCGTAGAGCGCTGGCCTGATGTTGTCGCTCATGCCACCATCGACGGCAACATATCTGCGTGTGCGCCCGTCATCGAGTTCAACCTCTTTAGTCGTTCCAACGGTATAAAGCGTTGTTGTCGAAGGTCCGACGATGGCGCGGCCTGGCTCGATCGAGATTATTGGAAGGGAAATGCCAACACTTTCACACTCGCTCTTTACTACCGTAGCGAGTTCATTCATAACCTGAAACGGATCGAGGGTAGTTTCACCGGGAAGGTAGGCGATTCCATAGCCGCCACCTAGATCCAGCTCTGGTAATTCGCGACCGTACGAATCACGGAAGCGTGACAACAACCCGATCAACTTCTTGGCAGCTACAGCAAATCCTTCACTCTTAAATATTTGGGAACCGATATGAGAGTGCAGACCGACTAATTGCAGTGAGGGTTCATTTTCGATGGCATACATTGCATCCCAAGCTGCGCCACTCGCTAACGAGAAACCAAACTTCACATCTTCGTGGGCGGTTGCAATGAATTCGTGGGTGTGTGCTTCTACTCCAGGTGTTACGCGGATTAATACGCGCTGCACTTTGCCGAGGTCACGTGCATTGCGCGCCACACGTTCAATCTCGTTGAAAGAATCCATAACTATAGAACGCACGCCAATGCTGATCGCGTGGCGAATCTCAGCTTCGGATTTATTATTCCCATGCAACTCAATACGATCTGGCGAAAATCCGACCGACTCAGCCACGGCTAACTCTCCACCGGTGCAAACATCGAGACCGATCCCTGCGCGATCAACCCAGCGCGCGATCTCTTTTGCGATAAATGATTTAGCAGCGTAGTACACGGTGCCTGCCTGCGTACCGAATGCTCCTTCTAGCGCGCTCTTCCATGCCGTTGCTCGAACGAGGAAATCTGCTTCATCAACGACATAAAGTGGGGTTCCAAATTCGGCGGCGAGATCGATCGCACTCACTCTCCCAATAGCCAGATGATCTACATCAAAGCGAGACTTGAGCGAGAAAATGGCAGGATCAAATGTGCTCATCGCTACATCTTCTCGGGCGCGGTAACACCCAGCAAGGCTAGCGAATTCGCGATGACTCCCGCAGTTGCGCTGCAGAGAGTTGCTCGTGCGCTGTGCAGCGCAGATGGCGCCTCGTCCCCCAAGGGTAAAACGCGACAATCGGCATAAAAGCGGTGGTAAATGCCGGCTAATTCTTCGGCATAACGTGCCACTCGATGGGGTTCGCGCAGTTCTGCGGCACCAGCTACGACGCGTGGGAATTCAGCTAGCGCGCCGATAAGTTCGCGTTCGCGCTCGTGTTCAAGGAGTTCGGGGTGGATCTGATCTAACCCAAAAGCTATGCCCACGTCACTGGCATTTCGAAGAACTGCACAGATGCGCGCATGGGCATACTGCACGTAATACACCGGATTCTCATTGGTTCTGCTGCGCAAGACATCAACATCCATGACCATCGGAGTATCAACGGGATAGCGAATCAAGGTGTAACGCGCAGCGTCTACGCCTACTTTTTCCACCAATTCTTCTAAGGTAATAATGGTTCCCGCGCGCTTACTCAACTTGAGCTCTTCGCCATTCTCCATAATCTTTACCATTTGGCCGATGAGTGCATCGATGTTGTAATCAGGGTCATCGCCCGCACATGCAGCGATCGCTTTGAGACGATTGACATAACCATGGTGGTCAGCGCCTAACATGTAAATGCAGATATCAAATCCGCGTTCACGCTTGCTAATGTAGTAAGCAGAGTCCGAAGCGAAGTATGCAAAGGTCCCATCGGACTTAATCATCACGCGATCTTTATCATCACCAAAATCTGTCGTGCGAAGCCAGATGGCGCCGCCCTCTTCGTAAACATGTCCCTGTGCCTTGAGGCGGTCTAGGCAGTGCTTGAAGAAATCATTTTCATACAAAGATCTTTCGGAGAACCAGACATCGAAGTGGGTGCGGAAATTTTCCAGCACGCGTTGTTGATCCGCCAGTTGTAGCGCGTACCCGGCATCGCGGAATGCTTCGAGACTCTCGGTTTCTGGCAGAGTTAAAAATTCGGGATGTGATTTCTTGATTACATCGGCAATGTCATTGATGTAACCGCCGTGAT
>Ga0194061_1002450_pt1 | contig 10138 bp, 5 predicted proteins | sample SepL2221m_MetaG_FD_163423 | JGI IMG/M metagenome (GOLD analysis project Ga0194061, IMG submission 163423) | Anoxic zone freshwater microbial communities from boreal shield lake in IISD Experimental Lakes Area, Ontario, Canada - Sep2016-L224-21m | ecosystem: Environmental > Aquatic > Freshwater >...
TCAAACCTCCAGAGGCGCCCAAGGTTGACGCACCACCCCCGCCGTTTGTACCCCCACCTGACGTGGCGCCTCCGGTGACCTCCACCGCGCCATCCATCACGTCAGTGGCGACACCACCGCCTACACCGGCGGTGATTGCACCGCCGCCGGTTGCAGCACCCCCCAAGCCGGCGGCCAACCGGGGTGACCTGCGCGTTGCTTGCCCAACCCAGGTGCCGCCGGAGATGCCCCGCAAGGCCATTCAGGATGGCTCTGAAGGTGTGGTCAGGGCGCAGGCATTGGTCAAAGACGGGGCTGTGAAGGAAGTGACGATTCTGTCGGGGCCACGTGTGTTCCATGCAGCGGTCAAGGCCGCCATGATGCAGTACAAGTGCACGGCTGATGCTACAGAGATTCTGGCTACTCAGGAATTTGTGTTCAAGATTGATTGAGGTTGGACGGGTATGTGTCCGAGCGCCATTCGAACCCTTTACTTCGTTAGTCAATTTGCTTGCCAGGACATAAAGCCGAAGCAGGTCGCAGGCGCGCGCAAAAGGTGTAGGAATGGGCAGAGAATTGTTTGCCGGTATGCGCCGCAACGCGCTGACGGCTGAAGAGGGCGTATGCAGCTGGCTGTAAGGTCCGAGCCACCGCCTCATTGACTCCTTGCATTGGATAAATATGTCGTCTATTCACGCTTTAACAGCCTTGCAAGTCATGCAGGATGCTCCCGTCATTCCCGTTATTGTGCTCGACAACGTGGCACACGCAGTGCCTATGGCGCGTGCGCTGGTCGCGGGTGGCGTCCGTATGCTGGAGGTTACCTTGCGCACACCGCAGGCGCTGGCGTGCATGGAAGCAATTGCACGAGCTGTGCCTGAAGCCGTAGTGGGTGCGGGCACGGTGCGTACACCGGCCGATGCGCAGGCCGCGGCCCGTGCCGGTGCCCGGTTTGCCGTGAGCCCAGGATACACGCACGCAGTAGGACAGGCCTGCCGCGATGCGGGTCTGGCGCTTTTGCCCGGTGTGGCAACGGGCAGTGAAATCATGTTGGCACAAGAGGATGGGCTAAATGAACTCAAGTTCTTTCCTGCCATGCAGGCGGGTGGGCCAGCCATGCTGAAGGCGTGGAGCGGTCCGCTCTTCGATATCCGGTTTTGTCCCACTGGTGGTGTAACGCTGGCCAATGCCCATGATTTTCTGGCGTTGCCGAACGTGGTGTGCGTTGGTGGCTCTTGGCTGGTGCCTGCAGAGGCGCTATTGCATGGAGATTGGGAGCGCATTACGCAGCTCGCGCGGGACACAAAAGCGTTGGCCAAGTCGCCTTTTTGCTTGTGATTGTTGCTGCACTAGCGCCGCACACTGGTGGTACGGCATCGAGCGAGAGGCGCGCAATCTATCAGTCGAGGAACGCTTGGACATGAGACAGGCCTGGGCCAAGCCACTGGATGAGGAAATGCCCATACGGCCGCAACTGGATTGGAGTGGTGGATAGGTCCGTAGTACCGATGAAGCCAGGAAATGCAGGTGGAGGGAAGGGTCTTAGTTCGAGACGAACGCAACATGCGGAAAGGGACAGGAAAATCGGCAACCTATGAAATCCTGTAACCGTTCAGAAACTGCAGACGGCGTGACACCCAACAGCGAGGTCAGAAGTTGGGTATTGCTTCTATGCGCTGTACGGCAAGATCTACCGATCAGACATTCACGGTTCCAATTTGGTCTTTTTTTGGGATGTCACGGGCGGGGGTACAAAGTACATCAAGTACAGCTGGTTAGTGTGAAGTAGTTCGACCACCTATGCATTTGTGGACTGCGAGTCATCGCCAAGCCACGGTGGTTCGCACCAAGCCGCATCCGGCCGCCAAGTAGCCGCCCAGGCTGGCAACTGCTCGGCAGGCATGGGGCGAGCAATGCCGTAGCCCTGGGCCAGTTCGCAGCCCAGATGCAGCAGTGCGGTGCCGTGCGCAACCGTCTCTACCCCTTCGGCAATCACCTCCCGCTTGAAGGCGGCGGCCAGCCCGATGACGCCCTGCAGAATGGCCAAGTCATCGGGGTCTTCGAGCATGTCACGTACAAAGCTCTGGTCGATCTTGAGCAGCGTCACCCGTAAGCGTTTGAGGTAGGTGAGTGACGAGTAGCCAGTGCCAAAGTCATCCAGCGCAAACTTCACGCCTATTTTGTGACAGGCCTCGATCACCTGTGACACCTGCTCCATGTCTGCCAGCGCACTGGTTTCCAGCACTTCAAGTTCCAGGCTGCTCGGATTGACTTGCGGGTGCTGGGCCAGAATGGCTTGCAGGCGCTCCATAAAGTTGCCTTGCTGCAACTGGCGTGCGCCAATGTTGACGCTCACGGCCAGGTCCAGCCCGGTGGCGTGCCACACCTCTATTTGTGTCAACGCCGTGTCTATCACCCACTCGCCCACTGCCACCGCCAGCGGGTGGTCTTCGATCACAGGCAGGAATGTCGCTGGTGCCAGCAACCCCTTTTCGGGATGCTGCCAGCGGATCAGCGCCTCGGCACCCATCACCTGGCCGCTGTGCATATTGACCTTGGGCTGGTAGTGCAACACGAATTCGTGTTGCGCAAGCGCCAGACGGATGCGTTCCAGGCTTTCGTGGTGCACGCGCATGCTGCTGTCGTAATCGGAATCGAAGACGTGGTAACGGTTCTTCCCGGCAAGCTTGGCCTGGTACATGGCCTGGTCGGCCTGGCGCAGCAGTTGGTCGGCCTCGATCTCGTTGGCTTGAGGGTAGAAAGTCACTCCAATGCTGGCCGAACCTTGCAACGCAACCGCACCAAATTGCACCGGCGCTGACGCGGCGCCACGCAAACGGGTCAGCATCGGCACGCAGTTCTCGATGCCATCCAGATCGGTCAGCACTGCCACAAATTCGTCCCCGCCAATCCGTGCCAGCGTGTCGCCTTCTCGCAGGGTGTCCTTCATGGCCGTGGCCAGATGAATGAGCAACTGGTCGCCCACACCATGCCCATGGCGGTCGTTGACGCCCTTGAATCCATCGAGGTCCAGGTAAACCACGGCGAGCTGTTGACCGCGCCGCTGGGCCTGGGCCATGGCCTGTTGCAGCCGGTCGGCAAGTAGCAATCGATTCGGCAGATTGGTCAACGCATCGAAGTGGGCGATGTGCTCTAGCTGGCTTTGGTGTTCCTTGACGGCGGTGATATCAGAGAACAAAGCTACATAATTCTGTGTGACGCCATGGGGATCGCGCACGGCGCTGATCGTCAGCATTTCGGCATAGATCTCACCATTCTTGCGCCGGTTCCAGATTTCGCCGTACCAGTGACCCTTGACTTCCAGACTGCGCCACAGATCGGCGTAAAACTCCGGCCCTTGCCGACCGGACCTCAGGATGCGCGGGTTCTGTCCAATGACGTCTTCACGCGAATAACCAGTAATGTCGCTAAAAGTAGCGTTGACGTCGATGATGTTGCCGGCGGCATCGGTGATGGTAATGCCTTCCCGTGCATGCGAGAAGACGGTGGCAGCGAGTTTGAGCTTGGCTTCAGCGTGCTTGCGCTCAGTGATGTCGATGCAAGTACCTACCCATTCCCTGGCCGAGCCATCGGCATTAAAAAGTAGAATGCCCCGCACCATAAAGTTCCGATACACCCCGTCGGCATTTCGGAGACGGTATTCTGTTGAATAGTTACATTGTTGGGCGACGGCGATACTCACTGCCTTGTCGGCGGTATCGCGGTCTTCAGGGTGTATGGCATCCAACCATTTCCAACCCGCTACTTCTTCCAGGCTTTGCCCGGTGTATTGCCTCCACATCGGCGCGTCTTCGACTTGTCCATCGGGCAGACATGACCAGCCGATCTGACCGGTAACTTCTAGCGAAAATCGATAGCGTTCTTCGCTTAACCCTAATTCTTCCTCCACCCGCTTGCGCTCAGCATCGAGCCGTGCAAGCGAAGCCTGCGCTTGCGACACCCGGTCCAGAATTGTGTCCCGCATAGCCGTGGCAACCGAACCGACCGATGAGACGTCCCCGCGGCCAACACGGTCGATTCCTGAATAGACATCTTTCAAGATGCCACCAAGGATGCACTCCATGCTCTCACTAATCATCAGCATTTGAAATTGTGAAATTTCTCGTTTCCAATTATCAAAATCACCAAAAAATTGACTTCAAATTTGCAGGGACAGGTACCCGGCCTTTTTTCCATCCAATCGAAAAGGTAAAACCAGTGACTTTCCGGCGTGACGTACAGTAATCTCGTAGTCACCGAGGAATCCACGCAATTGGGCTACACCTCTTGCATTGGTATGCAGGTCTGCGTTGGTCCACCAAGTTTTGGTCGTCCGCTCAATATAGACTTTGCCGTGGGCTCGCAAATTCCAATCCTCATCCCAGAGAGCAGCCACTGGAAACCAGTGCAATCCAGCCCAAAAGCCCCACTGCACAAAGCCGATGACTCCGGGGTGACTGAATACAGCTGTCATGAAGTCATCCAGGTACCGAGCCTTGAATTCATCGTCATTGCTATTAATGTCGAACTCACTAATTTGAATAGGCAATCCCAAGCTGGCCATAAAGTCGAGACGCTCCAGAACATCAGGGATACCGGGAGGAGTTCCCCCAATGTGGCCTTGCTCCCCAATAGCATCAATGGGTGCACCTTCTTCCCTAAGCCGCTTTGCCGTGTCATAGAAGTGTTGGCTAGGCGAGCCTGGGCCCCTCCCCTGAAACAAGGTGTAATCGTTCAGAAATAGCTTTACCCCAGGGGCTCCGGTTCGGGCTGCCTTGAACCAGGCCGCCTCCTCGGAATAGCCCAATATGTCCTGAACGTTGTGGTTTGCATATGGTTCGTTGAGGACATCCCATTGATCAAACTGATTTTGGAGGAGACTTGTTTGATCTGCAATATCGCTAAAAATTTTGGTGCGCAATGCCTGAGGCTCATCCTTGAACTGGGCCAATGGCGGCGTTTGCCGCCAGGAGGGCCAAACCATTACATGCCCCCGAATACCAAAGCCTCGTTCCCTTAGCCAGACGTTGGCCTGCCGCGCGCCTGCTCCACGATCTTCGGGTTTATGCTTTTCCCAGTACTTTGTCTTCAGTTCGTTTTCATAGACTACTTGATTGAAATATTTGGCGAGTACCTCACGATACTTCTGAGCGTCTTCACTCTTTTGGTCAAGAATCCATGAGGATTGAATCGCGGTGCCCCAATTGAAGGCGTGTCGCTTCATGCGCACCGCTACTTCTGCGTCTGGCACGGGCTCCCCCTTTGCGTTAACTACCGATACAGTTAGATCGCCTTTGCGAATTTTTTCGATTCGTTTGTCTGCCTGTGCTCGCCACGCCGCATTGGCATCGTCGCCTTCGTAGCGTACCGTACTGCGCGGCAGGTCAGACAACTTGACGTTGGGCCCATAGTTAATCAAGCGCACGGGGCCCAACTCAAATCTTTGCGGGTAGTGATCAAAATTGATCACAAAACGCACGTCCTCCGGCTTTACGTCCTTTCGCAGTACAAAGGGAAAACTGGTTTCGGTCCAGTTCTTCCCAAAGGAAATGCCCCGTTCTACATGTGCGGGGAAGGTAGGCTTCCCATTTACGAGTTGCTCGAGTCGAACCTCAACGAAGGATTCGCCGGTCTCGCGGCTACTGGTGCGCGAACGTGCCTTGACTGAGATCCATAGAACATCGCCCTGTAGCATTGAGCCCTTGACGTCCGCTGTCAGTCCAAACTTGCCCTTGGTGAGTGCAGCGCCACTTGTATCGACCTCAAGAGCCATGGGGAAAAGTTGATCCGTCACAGCAACCTGCTGAGTAATTGGTGCCTTGGCAGTAGGCCCAAAAGGCACAAAACTCGCCACCCCATTGGGTAGCAGAGACTGTCCAATAATTGTTGCCATCACATTTTGTGACAAACAAGTCCAACCAAAACCAAGTAGCACAAGGGCAATGACCCTTGCCAGCTTGGCGCCCACCAGTACCCGAATTTTTCCGCACCAATCCATGTAATACCCCACTAATTTCTTCCATGGCGTCAGCTATGTAAAACAAGCATTCGACGCGTTTTGTTAAGAGCAAACACTTGCGCAAACGCAAGCCACAGAATAATAGAGCGACTGTTTCATTGATAGTGGAAAACGGTGGCGTTCAGCAAAACTCGCAAGTCTGAATAGCATGTTTCGTAATTGCCGGAAGCCCCTATACACGGCATTATTCGTCCGTCGAACTAGAAAACTGATTGCCTATTTTGACCGCAACTAATTGTTTGATGAGACCAAAGAATAACCCCAACCACCAGGAGACAGCATGACAATGAATAACAAATGCCCAAATTCGAAAACGCCTGTCGCAATGGCGGTCGCGGTACTAACCGTGCTTGGCTCGCTAATTCCGGCCTACGCACAACAGTCCGACAATGGCAAGACCACCGACAATGCCGACAGTGGAAAATTGGACAGAGTCGTAGTTACCATCAACAAGCGAGCGGAGTTGGTTGAGAATGTTGCTGCCTCAGTGAGCGTGATGAGCGAACGTTTCATCGAGCGCAATAACATTAAGGATTTTGATGATCTAGTGAATTACGCGCCGTCAATCACGTTATCGCCATCTACCAATAACTCAGGTGTTGGCATCAATATGCGTGGCATCGGTACCATCCAATACGGCATGGGTACCTCGCCGGATGTGGCTATCGTTGTCAACGATATCCCCATCGTGTTGCAGGGCGCAGCATTTCAGGATTTGGCGGACGTTCAGCGAGTGGAAATTCTGAAAGGTCCTCAAAGCACCTTGTTTGGTCGCTCTGCCATTGCCGGCGCCATGGTTATCACCAGCAAGCCTGCTGGCGGACTGCTTGGAGGTAGCGGCTCCGCAGTGATCACGAGCGATGGTGAGCACCGCATCAAGGCCGCGTATGGTGGCACGGTAAGTGATGGGTTTGCCTATCGCGTGGCCGCATCCGAATCGAATTTTCCGGGCAATGTGAACAACTTGACCGATGGATCCAAGGTCAACGGAAATGGCGGGAAAACTTTCATGAGCCGGTTTCTGTGGACGCTCACACCTGATCTGGATGTCGAAATTTCGCCGCGTTACAACTGGTCCAAGTCGACCTGCTGCGCTCTAGTTTTCAGCGGCCTTTCTGTGGTTGACCCAACAAAGCCGATAGGTAGTTTTACGGTCAATGGCACTGCGCTGACGCCGCTTGTCGCAGGTGGCGCTACCGTCTCGGGAGACCCAAGCGCGCCTGGTTCTGCTCTATACGGCATCAACGTGGGAAGGAGAAACGTCGACATCCGCAATGACTATCCCAATGGGAACACAAATGAAACCGTCGGCTCCGGTCTACGCGTCAACCGTCGCTTTGACAGCGGCTCCACTCTAAGTTACATCGCCGGTTTTGAAAGATCGAAGTCGTGGGATGTGCGGGATCAGGATTTTGTCGATCTCTCCACCTTACCGTTTATGAAAAACGGAGCTGGTCAGTTATCGGGGATGGTCGGTGGCGTGACCCAGAACGGAATCAACGATAGCAGAGCGGTTACGCAAGAGCTGCGCCTGACTTCCCCGGATGATGGTGCTGTTCGCTACGTGGCTGGGCTTTGGTACTCGTATTTCAATACCTACCGGCATTTTGCCCGCGGCGTCACAGGGCTTAGTATCACCAGCCCCGTCGAAATGGATGTGAATAACCCTACCACCCAGATAGCGGCGTATGCCAATGCCAACTGGGACTTTTCACCCGGTTTCACGCTGGAAGGTGGTCTGCGACTGAACCGAGAGATCTCTGGCTATACCTATTCGCGCTCCGCGGGTCCGACAGGTGTGTATTCGCCGACGGTGTTCCTGGAAAGCCAGGACAATGCAGAGAATGCGATCACAGGCAAGCTCAGCTTGCGTTACCAATTCACGAAAGACTTGTCAGGATATGTTCTGCACACCACTGGCTACAAGGGGATGGCCTACGACATTACCAGTACGATGTCTCCTGCGGTGTCCAACCCCGTGGCTTCGGAGACTGCGAAGAACTACGAACTGGGCTTGAAGGGTAACTTCTTGGAAGATACTCTGTCGATGAGTTTTGCCGCATTCAATACAACATTCAATAACTGGCAGCAGAAAGGAACCTCGATAGACGAAACAGGCGTAGCGACCGGAAACGTGCTGTTGAGCATTCCAAAGGTTACAACCCAAGGTGTGGAGCTCGATATGTCCGCTGTGTTGTCCCGGCGTTTGCGTCTGAACTTTGGGCTTGCCTTGACTGACGCGCACTATGGTACTTACTTAGGTAGTTGCTACACTGACGCCACCAACACCGCAGTATCCCCTGGTAGCACGGTCGGCATACTTGGAGGTGTTGCTGGCAGAAATTCGAATTGCACAAACGTTCCGACTAAGTCGACAACTGGCGTAGCAGGCGTAACACCGCTGCAAGATATCGACGGCATGCAATTGGTTAACGCGCCGAAGGTCAAGGTCAATATTGGCGGTCAGTATGACCTGGACATGGGTACCTTGCCGTACAAGGTCTTTTTGACCGGTTCCATGCGCTATGTCAGCGAGCGCCAGCAGCAAGTGTCCATGGACCCTCGTTTCATCAAGCCTGCGGAAAAGATAACCAACATCGGCATGGGTATCAGCGACCTCAAGGAAATTTACAAGCTGAGCCTATTCGTCAACAATTTGTTCGATGAACAATATGGCGGCTACTTGATCTACAACAACAGCGGTGGGGTCATCGGAAATGCCCTGGTTACGACCTGGACGCCGAATCGTGATGCCTTCCGTTACTTTGGTGCTCGCTTTGACATGAAGTTCTGACGGTAGCTATCAGCCTGCTCAATAGCGCAAGCCACCCCGACCACATTGCCAACTTCTTCCGTCAGACCGGCAACCGAATGCCGGATAACGAAGAAATTCGTTCAATCGGGGGTGCCTGGGCGGGGCGGCATGCCAATACTACCTAACTCGATCGCACATGACCGTTAATGCAATTATTGATACAGTAGCAAAACTAGACCACCTAGCGTCCGATGATGTTTCAAATCGCCGGTTTGATCTCTTGGGTATTGGTGAGTGTATGGTTGAGTTCTACTCCGAATCACCATTGCGAACAGCGAGCATCTTGCGACGATCCTATGGCGGTGATGTGCTCAATGCACTGGTTGCATGCGCGCGCCTTGGTGGCCAATGTGGCTTTATCACGAAGGTGGGCGATGACCCGTTTGGCGACGGCCTGCTGAAGGCGTGGATTCAGGAGGGAATTGACACCGAATGTGCACCACAAACGGCAGGGGATAACGGTGTTTACTTTATTTCTACCGCGGAAAATGGCGAGAGGGAATTCACGTACCGTCGTCAGGGTACGCCAGCATCTTGTCTTGACGTCTCTGACATAGATGAGGCGTACTTAGGGCAAGCTCGTTGGTTGCTCTTGTCGGGCATTACGCAGGCCTTATCCCCCAGCGCTCGGGCGGCGACGTTGTCGGCCGCACAAATAGCAAAACGTTTGGGTGTTCGGGTTGTCTTTGATCCCAACTATCGACCTCGGTTGTGGGGCAGCCAAGGAGGCGTTGAGGCTGCCCGTTCCGCGTTTCGGGAGATTGCCCGATATGCGGACTGGGTGCTCCCTAGTCACCCAGTGGACTCCGCTCTGCTTGATTCGACGTTTGAAGTTGGCGACAACGCTGCGTTCTTTACCGCCCATGGGTTTACTGCCTATTGCCCAAATGTTGCACTCAAGTGTGGCGCAGACGGTTGCATTGTCAGCATTGAAACAGGTGTACAGATAATTCCCGGCGCCGTAGCTCGCACAATAATTGACACTACAGGAGCAGGCGATCTTTGGAATGGATGCTTTTTGCATCAACTCATGACGGGTAACTCTGCCAATGATGCCGCAGTCTTTGCTAACAAGCAGGCTGCAGGAAAACTCGCGCATCGCGGCGCTATACCACCGTCAAGAGTAGGGTAGGTGCGTACACGACGATCGAAGTAGTCATCAAGTTATAAATATGATGCTCGCGCATAGATCGCGAATGATGACAGCTACGCACCCACCAGTGCAGCACTCATTGCGTCGATGATTGTTCATCTCGCTTTTCTTTGCAGGGCCCTGTCGAACCTCGGATAACCAGCTGACTAGCAAGAGTTATTTGCTCTGTAGT